>OODM01000224.1_pt1 | contig 46416 bp, 38 predicted proteins | sample 1671471 | NCBI WGS metagenome assembly OODM01 (sample SAMN06348160, study PRJEB24527) | human gut metagenome | biome: human gut; feature: ankylosing spondylitis patient; material: feces | host: Homo sapiens | place: China | collected 2015-10 | reverse complement strand
ATTCAATGAACCCACAAAAACCTCTTGCAATCCCCAAAAACATACATTACAATAATGTTACAAATTCATTAACCCATTGGAGGAAAAATCTATGATAGATCTTATAGATGTAAGCAAATCCTATGGCCCCGGCCTTCCGGCAGTAAACCATGCGAACTTACATATAGATAAAGGCGAGTTCGTCTTCGTAGTAGGAAACAGCGGATCAGGAAAAACAACCCTGATCAAACTCCTTATGAAAGAACTGGATTCCACATCCGGCCATATCATCGTAAGCGGTGAACGTCTGGAAGGAATGAAACACAGAAGAGTAGCCAAATACCGCCGTAAGCTGGGCGTAGTATTTCAGGACTTCCGTCTACTGAAAGACAGAAATGTATATGAGAACGTAGCGTTTGCCCAGAGAGTAGTCAACCGCCCCACAAGAGTAATTCGTAAACGTGTCCCGGAGGTACTTCAGGAAGTTGGACTTGCTGTCAAATACAAATCCTTCCCGGATGAACTTTCCGGTGGAGAACAGCAGAGAGTTGCACTGGCAAGGGCGCTGGTCAACCGTCCGGATATCCTTCTGGCAGATGAGCCTACAGGAAATCTGGATCCGAAGACTTCCGAAGAAATCATGAAGCTTCTGGAACAGATTAACGACAGAGGAACCACAGTAGTTGTTGTTACACATAATAAGGATATTGTAAATTCCATGCGCAAACGTGTTGTGACCATGCATGAGGGCTCTATTATAAGTGACGAGAAAGAGGGAGAATATCATGAGGCCTAGTACAATCTGGTACACTCTGAAACAGGGTGTCAAAAATATCAAAAGAAACTGGATGTTTTCCCTGGCTTCCATTATCACCATGGCTGCCTGTATTTTTCTGTTTGGAATCTTTTTCTCCATTGTCAATAATGTGAATAATATCGCACATAAGGTAGAGCAGGAAGTGCCGATCACAGTATTCTTTGAAGAGGGAACTACAAACAAACAGATCAAAGCAATCGGAAAGAAGATCAAGGCACGTCCGGAAGTAGAGAAAATAGAGTATCAGTCAGCTGATGAAGCCTGGGAGGAATATAAAGAGCAATATTTTCAGGGCTCAGAGGCAGCAGACGGATTTAAGGACGACAATCCTCTTGCAAACTCAGCCAACTATCGTGTGTATATGAATGATATCACGAAGCAGTCAGAGCTTGTTTCCTATATACAGGAATTGAAACATGTAAGAAAAGTCAACCAGTCTGAGGAAGCAGCAAAAACGCTGGGAAATATCAATAAGCTGGTTTCCTATATTTCTATTGCCATCATTGCATTGCTGCTTGTCATCTCCATATTCCTGATCAGCAATACGGTATCTGTGGGTATTGCAGTCCGTAAAGAAGAAATCGGAATTATGAAATACATAGGAGCGACAGACGCATTTGTCAGAGCACCATTCCTGCTGGAAGGCATGGTTCTGGGGGTGGTCGGAGCAGCAGTTCCACTGATCGTGCTTTATTTCTGTTATAATGGGGCGGTATCTTATATTCTGAACAAATTTAATGTGCTGACCGGCGTGGTTGATTTTATCCCGGTATGGCAGATTTATCAGATATTGCTTCCTATAGGACTGGGACTTGGAATCGGAATCGGACTGATCGGAAGTTTCTTTACAACAAGAAAGCATTTAAGAGTATAATAAAAAGCAGACAAGCATGAAGCTGCCGGAACAATGATATCATATCATGAACCGGCGGCTTTTTTACAGGAGTGCAGACATGAAAAATAAAGAATTTTGGAAAGGTGCAGTAGCAGGAGCACTGGTTGTGACGTGCATCGGTACAGGTGTTTTTGCAGGAACAGGTCTTGCAGCAAAAGGAACAGCTCTTGGTGATCGCAAGTGTACATCAAAGCTGGCATATCTTGAAGAGCTGATCGACAGATACTATCTGGGAGATAAGGATGAAGAGAAGCTTCAGGAAGGGCTTTATGCAGGTCTTCTCTATGGACTGGATGATCCTTATTCCAGATATTATACAGCAGAGGAATACGATTCTGAGAATTCTTCCAATGAGGGAAGCTATGTGGGAATCGGCATTCTTATGAAGAAGAACAAAGAAGGCGGAGTAAAGATTGTCGAATGCTATGAGGGTGGTCCCGGAGAAAAAGCAGGACTGGAAGAAGGGGACATCGTCAGTGCCATTGACGGGGAAGACATCACAGAGGATGAGGTATCTGATGTTGCAGACATTGTCCGCAATTCGGATAAAGACAGTGTGGTGCTTACTGTTCACAGAGAAGGTGAAGAAGATGCCATGGAAATCACAGTCCCTGTCACAGATGTGGAATTACCGTCTGTTTTCCATGAAATGCTGGATTCCAAAATCGGCTACATCCGCATTACACAGTTTACAGGCGTTACCGGCGAACAGTATCAGGAAGCTTTTGATGATCTGCAAAAACAGGGAATGGAGAAAATGATCGTGGATCTCCGCGATAATCCGGGTGGACTTCTTAATTCTGTCTGTGATATTCTGCGAAAAATCCTTCCGGAAGGACTGATCGTTTACACCGAAGACAAAGACGGAAACAGAGAAGAGGAAAAATGTGATGGCAAAAACGAACTCAGGATTCCGCTTGCAGTTCTGGTAAATGAAAGCAGCGCCAGTGCATCAGAGATTTTTGCCGGCGCAGTGCAGGATTATGGTATCGGAACAATCGTCGGAACAACCACTTACGGAAAAGGCGTGGTACAGTCCATCCGCCAGCTCTCAGACGGAAGTGCCATTAAACTGACTATTGCCAACTACTATACTCCAAAAGGAAACAACATCAACAAAACAGGAATCAAACCTGATATAGAGGTTTCTCTGGATACCAGCCTGCTGAATAAGAATAAAGACGAGATTACCCATGAGGAGGATAATCAGTTGCAAGAAGCGATTAAGGCAGTTGAGAAGGAAAAGTAGTTGTTTGGCTGATAGTTTGATGCTATACTGTATATATGATGTCAGGGTTGAAAGGTATTTTGCCCCTGACTTGATAGATAAGATGAAGAGCCCATTACTGAGCAGGCAGCGGATTTTGCTTCGTAACTGCGAAGACACTGAACAGTTAATGGGCAGAAATTGAAAAATATCAGAAAACGAGAGGGCGACAACATGAGCGAATATGTAATCACCACCGACAACAATTCAGATCTTCCGGAGAAATATCTCAAAGACCATGGAGTAGGCTGCATGTATCTCAGTTATTCCATGGATGGCAAAAATTACACGCATGGAAATTTCCTTCCGGAGCATGAATTTTATGAGGCAATGAGAAACGGTTCCATGCCAACTACAGCACAGGTAAATCCTGAAAATGCAAAAGCACTGCTGGAGCCTTACCTGAAAGAAGGAAAAGATATTCTTCATATTGCATTTTCCTCTGCTTTAAGCGGTACATACAATAGTAGCCGTATCGCAGCGGAGGAATTGATGGAGGACTATCCGGACCGTAAGATCATCGTGGTAGATTCTCTTGGCGCTTCCCTTGGTCAGGGGCTTCTGGTTTACCTTGCGCAGGAGAAGAAAGAGCAGGGAGAAGATCTGGAGACAGTTGCGAAATGGGCAGAAGAGAACAGGCTTCATATGGTACACCTTTTTACAGTCAATGATTTAAACCACCTATACCGTGGAGGCCGCATTTCCAGAACCACTGCAGTAGTAGGAAGCATGCTGAATATTAAACCGGTCCTTCATGTAGACAACGACGGAAAACTCACTGCCATCGGCAAAGTCCGCGGCCGTAAAAAATCCCTTCAGGAGCTGGTAAAGCTTATGGATGAGAAAATCGGCAGCTATCATGACACCTGCCATACTATCTTTATCAGTCATGGAGACTGTGAAGGCGATGCAAATTATGTGGCAGAGAAAGTAAAAGAAAAATACCAGATCAACACGATTATCATGAATCAGGTAGGAGCCACCATCGGCGCTCACTCAGGTCCGGGAACAATGGCTTTGTTCTTTGTGGGAGATGAAAGATAAATTAGTTTTTTTGTAAAATGGTTTCATGGTATCATTATCCTGCGGGAAAATAAATGATACTGCGGAACCATTTTTGATATTACAGGAGAATTTTATGAAATTATTAAAAAAAGCATTCGTATTCATATTTATATTTATGCTGAGCGTTTCAGGTCTGACAGGATATCAGGTAAACGCCTCAGAGGAGCCCAAACATCTGAATATCCTGTTCACCCATGATCTGCATTCCCATTTGAACAGCTTTCAAACGATTGTAGACGGGACACAGCAGGAGACCGGCGGATTTGCCCGGCTGAAAACATTGATCAATGAGTACGAGAAAGAGAATACAGATACACTTATACTGGATGGCGGAGACTTCTCCATGGGAACTCTGATACAGACTGTATATGACACAGAGGCCGCAGAACTGAGGATGCTTGGATATCTGGGCTGTGATGTGACAACTCTGGGAAATCATGAATTTGATTACGGCTCCGATGGTCTGGCAGATATGCTGAATGCCGCAGTCAGTTCAGGGGAAAATCTTCCCGGGATGGTTGTGTGTAATGTGGACTGGGATGCAATGAAAAAAGCCGGACTCAGTGAAGGGCAGAAACAGATTTATGAAGCATTTCAGACATATGGAGTAAAAGACTATACGGTAATTCAAAAAGGCGATATAAAGATTGCAGTACTGGGTGTTTTCGGAAAGGATTCTCTGGATTGCGCCCCTACCTGCGAGCTTCTTTTCAAAGACCCGTCAGAAGCCGCAAAAAAAACAGTAGAGGAAATAAAGAAGAACGAAGATGTAGACATGATCGCCTGTGTATCACACAGCGGAACATGGGAGGACGAAAAAGTATCAGAGGATGAAATCCTTGCAAAGAATGTGCCGGACATTGATCTGATCGTCAGCGGACATACCCACACACAGTTAGCAGAACCGATCCTGCAGGGAGATACCTGCATCGTATCCTGTGGAGAATATGGGAAAAACCTGGGAACACTTTCTATGACTCAGAAAGAGAATGGACGGTGGGAAACGGATACCTATGAGCTTGTTCCGGTTACGGATGAAATCAAAGCAGATGAAGCCACACAGAAGAAAATAGATGAATTGTCAGATACTGTTGATACCAATTATCTCTCCAATTTTGGTTACACCAGAGAGGAAATTCTGGCAGAAAATGACATAGAATTTAACAGCCTCAGTGAGATGGAAACAAAGCATGAGGAGTTGAATCTGGGAGATATCATATCAGATGCTTATGTATATGCAGTAGAGAATGCAGGAGACTCTGATGGAGAAAAAGTAGATGTTGCGATCGTACCTGCCGGAACTGTAAGAGATACTTATACAAAAGGCAATATAACAGTGGAGCAGGTATATAATTCCTTCTCGCTGGGAACAGGAAAAGACGGACTTGCAGGTTATCCTCTGATCAGTGCATATTTAACGGGAAAAGAACTGAAAACAGTGGCAGAGGTAGATGCCTCCATTTCAGATTTTATGACAATAGCCAGATTATATTGCAGTGGAATGAATTTCACCTATAATCCCCATCGAATGATCTTAAATAAAGTAACAGACTGTTATCTGACAGGCAAGGATGGGGAAAGGGAAGAAATACAGGACGATAAATTGTATCATGTTGTCACTGACCTGTACACTGGCCGTATGCTGGGTTCTGTTCTGGACAAATCCTATGGGCTGATATCCATCGTCCCTAAGGATAAAAACGGCAATCCCATAGAGAACCTGGAAGATTATGCAGTCATGGATGGAAAAAAAGAATTGAAAGCCTGGGCTGCAATCGCAGAATACATGCAATCCTTTGAAGATACAGACAAAGACGGAATTGCAAATGTGCCGGAATATTATAATACAACACACGAAAGAAAAGTTGTAGACAACAGCAAAAACATCATAAATCTGGTAAAACATCCGAATAAATTTGCCATAGCGATTGTGGGAATCTGTATTGTGGCTGTTGGGGTGAGTTTGTTGGTGATCTTTGGAATTGTAAAGATTATCAGAAGAAGAAAAAAGAATTTATGTCAATAAAATCAAATAACAGTGGTAGGGCAGTTTCTGATTAACAGGGACTGCCTTTTATGCTGCGATTATATTTCCTGATGAAATTTCCCACGACAATTAAGACAGGTATATATCATGTTCACAAAAAATATGATATACTTACGCTGTATATAAGCTAGAGTAAAAAACGGGGGAACACGAAATGGCTGAAATGGAAAACAGTAAAGATCTGATCAGTGTATTGTGGAGCGGAGCAGATATTCTTCGCTCAAAAATGGATGCAAATGAATATAAAAATTATCTTCTGGGTATTATTTTCTATAAATACCTGTCAGATTCTTTTCTTATCAAAGTATATGATATGATTTGTGACAGTAAACCACAGACGTTAAAAGAAGCACTGGATGTATATGTAAAAGAATTAAAAAGTGAAGATGGCGAAGAACTAAAACAGGGAATGAAAGAAGAATGCCATTATGTGATCGAGCCTGAACTTACATACACGTATTTTGCAGATGCTGCAAGAAACAATTCTTTTAACAGAGAGCAGCTGCAGAAAGCATTCAATAATATTGAACAAAGTGATCCTATCTTTGCAGATCTGTTTGCAGATATTGATCTGTATTCCAACCGTCTGGGAACGGGAGATCAGAAGCAGAGTGATACAGTTGCAAGTCTGATAAAGGAAATTGATAAAGCAGATTTATTGAATTCAGATGCTGAAATACTTGGAAATGCCTATGAGTATCTGATCGGACAGTTTGCATCAGAGACAGGAAAGAAAGCCGGTGAATTCTATACACCTCAGGCAGTATCTAAAATTCTTACCCGTATTGCAATCGCAGGACAGGAAGAAAAACAGGGATTATCTGTCTATGATCCATGTATGGGTTCTGGATCCCTTCTGCTTAATGCAAAAAAATATGCGAAATATTCTCAGTATATCAAATATTATGGACAGGAATTAAATACTTCGACTTACAATCTTGCAAGAATGAATATGTTTCTTCATGGCATTCCGGCAGAGAATCAGAACTTGAGAAACGGAGACACTCTTGACGGAGACTGGCCAACAGACGAAGAAACAGACTTCAATATGGTACTTATGAATCCGCCTTACAGCGCGAAATGGACCGCAGCAGCAGGCTTTCTGCAGGATGAAAGATTCAGTGATTATGGGGTACTTGCACCGAAATCAAAAGCAGATTACGCTTTCTTACTGCATGGACTGTACCATCTGAAAAATAATGGAACTATGGCAATTGTACTTCCACACGGTGTTCTCTTCAGGGGAGCTGCGGAAGGGAAAATCAGAGAAAAACTGCTTCGCTCCGGAAATATTTATGCAGTAATTGGTTTACCTGCGAATCTCTTTTATAATACTTCAATTCCAACTTGTATTATCGTGCTGAAGAAACACAGAGATGGCAGAGATGTGCTGTTTATTGATGCTTCAAAGAAGTTTGATAAAGGCAAGAAGCAGAATGAAATGACAGATGTGCATATCAATGAAGTGATGGAGCTGTACAGCAAACGGGAAACTGTAGAAAAAGAATCATTTCTTGCCAGCTTTGAAGAAATAGAAAAGAACGACTTTAACCTCAACATCCCACGCTATGTTGACAACTTTGAAAAAGAAGAAGAGATAGACCTGAATGATCTGTTATCCGAGATGAAGAAAACAGATGATGAATTAGAAAAAACACAGGGTGAATTCCTGGCCCTGCTCAGGGATTTAACTTCTACAGATGACGCAATTATGAAATCATTAGATGAACTGATTGCGAAAATGGAGGGGTAAATTATGGGAAAACCTGAGATTAGATTTAAAGGGTATACGGATGAGTGGGAACAGCGTAAGTTGGGGGAGGTTACACAGTGTTTAGACTCTGAACGAGTTCCAATAAATTCTGAAGAAAGAGAAAAGATACCAGGAGAAATTCCATATTACGGAGCTGGAAATATACAAGGATACATAAATAAGTTTTTATTTGATGAAGAACTTGTCTTACTGTTGGAAGATGGAGATGCGTTTGATGATTTTAGAACGAAAGAAATTGCTCAGTATATATGCGGAAAGACATGGGTAAATAACCATGCTCATGTATTAAGACCATTAGGAGATGCTTATTTTTTATATGTCACTTTATCGCATAAAGATATACGAAATTGGGTTCAGCTGGCTGGAGCAAGCAGAAAAAAACTTGTTCAGAAATCAATGCTTAATATTGAGCTGTTCATGCCTCATATTATAGAACAGAAAAAAATTGGCCAGTATTTTTCGAACTTAGACCACCTCATCACTCTTCACCAGCGAAAGTGTGATGAAGTAAAAAGTTTAAAAAAATATATGTTACAAAAAATGTTTCCTCAAAATGAACAAAAAGTTCCGAAAATCAGATTTAAAGGATTTACGGAAGCTTGGGAACAGCGTAAGTTTGGAGATTATAATGATTTGATGACAGGATATCCTTTTGAAAGTGATAAGTTTTCTGAAGATGGCATTAAACTTGTTCGTGGTATGAATGTCAAAAGAGGATACTTAGATTTTTCAGAAGACATTTGCGTGAAATGGAACTCGTGTGTTGGATTAGAAAATTATTTGCTCAAAGATGGGGACATTTTGATTCAAATGGATGGGGCGTTAATAGGAAAAAGTTATGCAAAAATCAAGAAAAATCAGCTTCCTGCATTGCTTGTTCAACGTGTGACAAGAGCAAGAACGAATAACAAATTGGCTAGTCAAGATTTCATGTATCAAACCATACAACGTGATTTTTTAAGATATATTGGAATGAACAAGACCGAAACAGCAGTTCCACATCTTAGTTTAAATGATATTAGAAATTTTGAAATTATGGTTCCAGGTTTAGCGGAGCAGAATAAAATCGGAACCTATTTTTCAAACCTCGACCGCCTCATCACTCTTCACCAGCGAAAGCCAATTCCCCATCCCAACCATCCAACTATCCACACGAAACACAAAGGAGAAGAAAAATATGTCAGAATTAGAGTCAATGATAGAGGAAAAATTGATAGAACAGCTAATTTACGGAGATTCCCAGTGGACATACCGGGAAGATTTAAAAACTGAGGAGGATCTGTGGGCGAATTTCAGATATATTCTGGAGCAGAATAATAAGGACAGGCTGGATGGAGAGGGACTTTCTGACTCTGAATTTGAACAGGTAAAGAACCAGCTACAGTTTTCCTCATTTTATAAAGCCGGGGAATGGTTGGTAGGTGAGAATGGAAAGGTAATGGTTCATGTACAGCGGGATACGGAAAAGTTACATCTTGTAGTGATGAACCATGAGCATATTGCAGGCGGTTCCAGTGTTTATGAAGTGATTAATCAGTATAAAGCACTGAAATCAGATGATGAGGATTCTACAGATGTGCGGGACAGAAGATTTGATGTAACTCTTATGATTAATGGGCTTCCCATGATACATATTGAGTTGAAGAATAAACAGCATTCTTACATGGACGGATTCTGGCAGATTAAAAAATATATTGGTGAGGATAAATTTACCGGGATTTTCTCAGCTGTGCAGATGTTTGTAGTCAGTAACGGTGTGGATACCAGATATTTTGCGGCAGCAGGGGATACAGAGTTAAATCCCAAATTTATGAGTGGATGGGTAGACAGAAAGAATAATCCTGTTTCAGATTATCTCAGCTTTGCAAAAAGTGTACTCCGTATTCCACAGGCTCATGAAATGATTGCCAGATACACAGTTCTGGATGAAGATGCCAGACGGCTGATTCTGCTCAGACCATATCAGATTCATGCCATTGAGTCTATACGTGAAGCTTCAAAAACCGGAGAATCCGGTTTTGTATGGCATACAACCGGTTCGGGAAAAACACTGACATCCTATAAGGCAACAAGAAATCTTTTGATGGATATTCCAAGTATTGATAAGACGATTTTTCTTATTGACCGTAAAGATTTGGATACACAGACAACTATGGCATTTCAGGCATATGCAAATAATGATCTGGTAGATGTGGATGAAACAGATAATGTAAATGATCTCAAAAAGAAATTAAAATCGGCTGACCGTCAGGTGATTGTAACGACAATCCAGAAAATGCAGATTCTCATAAGTAAAAGACTGCAGGAAGGGACCCCGGACTTTGATAAAATCAAAAATCTGAGGATTGCTTTTGTAGTGGATGAGTGCCACAGGGCAGTGACACCGAAAACAAAGAGAGAACTGGAACGTTTCTTTGGCAGATCTTTATGGTACGGTTTTACCGGAACTCCACGCTTCGCAGAGAATCCATATCCGCAGATGGGCGATTTGCCACGAACAACAGAAGAATTATATGGAAAATGTCTCCATTCTTATACCATACAGAATGCAATTCATGACAAAGCTGTTCTGGGATTTCAGGTTGAGCATAATGGTCCTAAAAATATGACAGATGAAACGGACAGCAGCCAGTATGACAATGAAGCGCATATGTTAAAGGTATTGGAGGTAATCTTAAACAAATCCTATTACAAATTAGGCTTTCAGAACGGAAAGGGAATGACATATGAGTGCATGCTTACAACCAAATCCATTCAGGTTGCACAGAAATATTATGAACTGCTTACCAGGGTAAAGAACGGAGAAACTTCTCTTGTGATTGATGAGAAAATCAGACAGGTGCTTCCGGATTTTCCTAAATTTGCCATCACCTACTCTGTTACTGAAAATGAAGAAGGCTCCCATGTAAATCAGGAAAAAATGCAGAAATCTTTGAATGATTACAATGGGATGTTTGGAACGAAATATGAAATGTCCCAGATACAGAGCTATAATGGCAATCTGAATAAACGTCTTGCCAGAAAAGATGCCAGATTTAAGAGCAGACGAGAACAGCTGGATCTGGTAATTGTGGTAGACAGACTGCTTACAGGTTTTGATGCACCATGTATGTCTACGATTTTTATTGATCGTCAGCCGATGGGACCTCATGATCTGATTCAGGCTTTTTCAAGAACTAACCGTATTTATGACACCAATAAGACATATGGGCAGATTGTAACTTTTCAGGCACCAAAGCTTTTTAAGAAGTGTGTGGACAATGCAGTGAAATTGTATTCTGCCGGAAGCACAGAGACAGCGTTGCTGGCAGAATGGGATGAAGTAGAGCCTGCATTTCGTAAAGCACTTTCTGCACTGAAAATCTGCGCTGAGAAGCCTTCGGACATTCCGGGCATGTCCATGAAAGAGAAGAAAATTTTTGCAAAAATGTTCCAGGAGTTTGACAGCCTGTTTGCACAGCTGAAATCTTTTACAAAGTATAATGACAGTATGTTGGAAGAATATGGAATTACAGAGGCAGAATATGACGATTATGCAGGCCATTATAAAAATGTAATGGAAGAGATTCGTGATTCCAAAGATCATGGGGATTCAGATTTCGGTGATGCACAGGTGGATCAGGATTATGAATTGATGGCATACAGCAGTACAAAGATTGATTACGAATATATCATTAACCTGATCCAGAATATTGTAACTCCGACAGAGGAGGATGAGGAAATTACACCACAGGAACGGCAGAAAAAGCTGGAAGAAGTAAAACAGTACGTGGCGGAGCTTCGTAAAGATAATGAAAAAGTAGCAGACCTTATGTCCAATCTGATTGCAGATATTGAGAAAGATGACAGAAAGTACAGGGGGAAATCTATTCTTAACATTATTGAGAATATGAAACGGGACTGTGTGGAAAAAGTTATCTCTGATTTCTGTATTCAATGGTATGCGTCAAAGGATGATGTAATGTATGCGGCAATCCATTACAGAAATGGGAAAATCCCCAATGAAACGGCAATTAAGGCGACTGTTGATTATACCAGCTACAAAGAAGCACAGAAAACAGCTTTGCCGAAGTATAAATTTTATAATCGCATGATGGCAGAATTGAAGAAAACTCTGGATGAAGAGATAAAACCTCTTCTTATGACTGCATAAAACCATCAATTTATCCACTCTATTTGCAGAATTGCTATAGTTATTACATTGTGAATATCAGCGCTGGTAATTTCGGAAATGGAGAATGCTTATGTCAAATGATACAAATAACAATGTACTGTTTTCGCAGTATTATGCACAGTGGATTGATGTATATAAAAAGGGTGCAATTCGTGAAGCAACTATGGCAAAATATCTGATGACACAGAGGTGGGTGGAGAAGCTGGTGCCTGAACTGAGGGTGTCAGAGCTGACCAGAACGGCATATCAGCAGCTTTTGAATGATTATGCAAGAGAACATGAGAGACAGACTACGCTGGATTTTCATCATCAGCTGAAAGGTGCTATTCTGGATGCGGTTGATGAAGGAATGATAGAACGAGATCCAACCAGAAAAGCCATTATTAAGGGGAAAACTCCCAAGGCCAAGAAAATAAAATATCTGAATCAGTTTGAACTTCATACATTGATCGTTGATCTGGATATTAAGGAGGAGCCAAACTGGGACTGGTTTATTCTTCTTGTTGCAAAAACCGGAATGAGATTTTCAGAAGCTCTGGCGATTACTCCGGCAGATTTTGATTTTGGCAGGCAGACGCTGTCAATAAGCAAAACCTGGGATTATAAAGGTGAAGGTGGTTTCCTTCCAACGAAGAATAAATCTTCTGTGAGAAAAATTCAGATTGACTGGCAGATTGTTGTAAAATTCTCAGAACTGACCAAAACACTTCCGCAGGATCAACCTGTTTTTGTGGGAGAATCAAAGGTTTACAATTCTACTGTGAATGATGTGCTTACCAGGCATTGCAGAAGGTGTGGGATATCTGAGATTTCCATACATGGACTCAGACATACCCATGCCTCATTATTATTGTTTGCAGGAGTGTCCATTGCCAGTGTTGCGCGTAGACTGGGGCATGCAAGTATGACTACAACACAGAAAACATACCTGCACATTATTCAGGAACTGGAGAACAAAGATGTAGATCTGGTGATGAGAACTTTATCGGGATTATAATCTGGATGATTTAGAGAAATTATCTGCGCTGATAAAAAGTTACTGTTTTTTTCTGTTACAGGAGGCATGGAAAAAAATGTGAAGTATGATATACTGTTAGTTATCTTATAGGCAGGCATTACAGAATAATGGGGAGTTTTTGAATGAGCGAACAAAAAAGAAAAATTGGTTTTACTGTTGCGTGTGTAAATGAATTTGCCAATAAACACAATCTAAGTGCCAAAGAAGCGTTTCAGTACCTTTTTCAATTCAAAGGCATAGCTTTCATTAAAGAAAATTACGATGTCGAGCATACTCTGGATTTTGAAACAATTTTGGAAGACTTAGAAATTTTATGTAAAAAAATGGAGGTACATTATTAACCAAATAAGCTGTGAATCAGTTATTTGGTTATGAGCAAGTAGAGAAGGTACTATTTTAGTAACATGATGCTTGGAAAAAACGGAGGAACACAAAACAAATGCAGATGGAGTTAGCCAAAACATTGCGAAATTACGACAGAAAAAATTTATCAAAGGACGTCCTTACCGGGCTAATCATTATGGCTGTTTCGATCCCGATTTCCATGGGCTATGCCCAGATTGCGGGGCTGCCGGCGGTTTATGGACTGTACGGATCTGTATTCCCGATCATTTTGTTTGGGCTGTTTTCCACATCACCCCAGTTCATCTTCGGGGTGGATGCAGCACCTGCGGCGTTAGTCGGGGCGGCACTGGTGGAAATGGGAATCCAGAGTGGTTCGAAACAGGCCGTGGCGGTTGTGCCGGTACTCACATTTTTTGTGGCAGTCTGGCTGTTTATATTTGCATTTTTTAAAGCTGGAAAACTGGTAAACTATATTTCCGCACCTGTAATGGGAGGCTTTATCACAGGTATCTGTACCACAATTATTCTCATGCAGGTGCCCAAATTAATGGGTGGAACTGCAGGAACCGGAGAGTTGCCGGAGCTGGCAGAGCATATCTGGGCTACATTGGGACAGATCAATCTGCCTTCACTGATCTTAGGTCTGGTTTCTCTGGTCATCCTTCTGGTAATGAAAAAAATCATGCCTAAGTTTCCTATGGTAGTAGTTCTGATGGCTGCAGGTGTATTATTATCCTATTTCGTCCCGATTTCCAACTGGGGAATCCGCACACTGGATGCAGTAGAACCGGGGCTGCCTGTATGGAGTATTCCTGACTTCTCTGCCATCGGTCTGAAGGAAGCAGTTATCTACAGTCTGTCCATTGCTGTAGTGATCATGGCGGAAACCTTACTTGGTGAGAACAGCTTTGCACAGAAAAATGGTTACAGGGTAAATGCCAATCAGGAGCTGGTAGCCTTTTCCATGGGAAATCTGGCGGCAGCTCTGACAGGCTGCTGTCCGATCAATGGTTCGGTGTCACGTACCGCTATCAGTGAACAGTACCAGGGAAAAACACAGCTGACAGGAATTGTTGCAGGAATTTCCATGATTTTTGTGCTTCTGGGAGCAACCGGGCTGATCGCTTATCTGCCGGTTCCCATGCTGACTGCAATTGTGATATCCTCACTTCTGGGGGCAACGGAATTTGATCTGGCTGTACGTTTGAGGAAAATCAGCAAAAAGGAATGCCTGATCTACTGGGGCGCATTCTGGGGAGTGCTGATGCTTGGCACCATCAATGGAGTATTGATCGGTATTATTCTCTCCTTTGCAGAGATGATCATCCGTACTGCGAAACCGGCACGCTGTTTTCTGGGAGTGCAGCCGGGACACAGGCATTTCGAGGATCTTACGGAAAGCCTGCATAACTGCGAGATTGAGGGCGTGGTGATCTACCGATTCAGCAGCAGCCTGTTTTTTGCAAATATAGATATTTTACAGCAGGATATTGAGAATGTCATTGGACCGGATACCAAAGCAGTAATTCTGGATGCCAGCGGGATTGGCAGTATTGATGTTACGGCTGCGGACAGGCTTGCAATTCTGTACCGTTCTCTGAAGGCAAGAGGAATTCGTTTCTACATAACAGAGCATATCGCTGAGCTGAATGAACAGATGCGTGGACTGGGGCTTGGATTTATGATCGAAGAGGGACGTGTGCGCCGGACCATACATGTTGCATTAAAGGATATGGGAATCCATTATCCTTATCCTTTGAAGGGCAATGTAGATAATGCAGAACGTTCTCCGTTCAGGAAGCGGGTGGACAACAGTGTACAGGAATTTGTCTGGGCTTTTGGTTCTGATTCTGAGGCAGAGATAGAGAAGCAGATTCATCTGCAGATTGAACATTTAAAAGAGAACGGAGATATGCAGGAACTGCTCCATGGCCAGTGGAATCATATGGACGAACTTGATGCAGATGCATGGATTGAGCATCTGGAAGAGCATATGAAAGAAATTGTAAAGATTTCCGGACAGGATGAACAGGAACTGACTGTACGTTTTGAGAAGCATCGAAAGAAACTCCGGGAACAGATGCTGAAAGAGCATCCGGAGTTGGTGGCGATGTTCGAGGAGCGCAGGCGACTTTTGGATGAGCAGTTAGAGAAAAAATGGCCGGATGTGTATGCACTGGTATTAAAGCAGCGTGAGAAGGATAACAGGTAAATGAAAAAGTTTAATTTAAATGTACAGAGATATATCTGCATTTTATTATGCCTTGTTTTATATGTTACTGTGCTTCCCTTTCCTGTATCAGCAGAGGAAGCAAAAACTCAGACAGTCAGAGTAGGCTGGTATGAAGGAATCTATAATACCACAGGATCAGACGGTCAGAGGAGAGGCTACAGCTACGAATACCAACAGGCAGTAGCTGCGCATACCGGTTGGAAATATGAATATGTGGATGGAAGCTGGGCAGAACTGATGAGCATGCTGAAAAAAGGACAGATCGATCTGCTGGGAGGCATCTCCTATGCAGAGGAACGTTCCACTTCCATGCTCTTTTCGGAACTGCCTATGGGCGAGGATAAATATTATCTCTATGTGAATCCATCCAATACAGACATCTCTGTTTCAAATCTGACTACATTAAATGAGAAGAGGATCGGGATGATGCCGGATACACTTTCTGCCGAAATGTTTCATGAGTGGGAAAAAAGCCATGGAGTAAACACACAGCAGGTTGATATTATCGATGTAGACGATATCCGTCAGAAATTGAAAAATCATGAAATTGATGGGTTTGTTTTGAATGAATCTCCACAGTGGGAAAGAGATAACATTTCACCAGCTCTTCTGATCGGCGGCTCCTATAACTATTTTGCAGTCAGCAAAAAACGCCCGGATCTGAAAGAGGAGCTGGATCAGGCAATGCAGAAGATTGAGAGGGAGAATCCTTTTTATACAGACGATCTTTATAAGAGGTATCTCTCCGCAAATTCCCTTGAAACTCTTACGGATGAGGAGCAGAACTGGCTGGAACAGCATGGGGCGGTCAGGATTGGATATCTGAAAAATGATGTGGGTGTCAGCCTTGTGGGTACGGAGTCAGAGAAACCGGTAGGAATTATTAACGATTATATTAGTCTGGCTTCTGGCTGTCTGGGAGAAAAAAACATAGAATTTCAGTTGACAGGCTTTGATTCCCAGGAGGAAGAGCTACAGGCATTAAAGGATAGCAGGATTGATATGATTTTTCATATGAATCAGAATCCATATGAAGCTGAGCAAAACGATGTTATATTGTCAAATACTGTTTTTGAAGTCAATGTTGCAGTACTCACAGGTGTTAAAAAGTTTGATGAAAATAAAGAGAATACAGTAGCAGTGAGAAGGAATAACCTGCTGGGAAAGTGGTATATTTCTTTTAACTATCCTTTCTGGAAAATAAAGGAATATGACTCATCCGATGAGGTTGAGAAGGCAGTTCACAGCGGTGAGGCAGACTGTTTTGTTGTGAAGGCAGGACAGTCATTAAAGACAATGGCAGACAGCAAAATGCGCAGTATTTTTCTTACGAAATCCGGGGATTCCTGCTTTGCAGTCACCAGGGACAATACAACATTAATGAATATCCTGAACAAAACCATTCAGACTCTGCCTGCTTCCAGACTTTCCAGTCAGTTTTGCGTATATGAAAACGAACCGGGAAAGGTCACTCTGGCAGAATACATAAAGGATAACCTGCGAGCAGTTTCTATTGGTTTTGTAAGTACGGTTCTGGTTATTATAATGATTATAGTTTACCTGATGGTGAAAGCAAGAAAAGCCCAGATTCAGGCAGAAAAGGCTAATGCCGCCAAATCAGATTTCCTTTTCAATATGTCTCATGATATCCGGACACCCATGAATGCCCTGCTGGGATACAGTGAGCTGATAAAAAGGGAACTGACAGATCCCAAGCTTCTGGACTATCAGGAGAAGATGGAACAGTCCGGAAATCTGCTGCTGTCTATTATCAACAATGTGCTGGACATGGCACAGATTGAAAGCGGTAAGGTGGAACTGGATGAGGATTATGTGAAGATCAGAGATATTTATCAGGGAATTTACAAAATTTTCCAGGCAGAAGCGGAGAAAAAAGGTATTCACCTTGAGATGGAATACGATGTGCAGCATGAGCACGTAATCTGCGATGAGACAAAGAACAGGGAAATTTTCCTCAATCTGATCAGCAATGCGGTAAAATATACAGCTTCAGGGGGAAGGATTACCATAAAGATCACAGAACTTGACTGTGACAGGAAAGACTATATGCGGATACGGACTCAGGTAATTGATACAGGTATCGGAATGAGCGAAGAATTCCTTCCATCTCTCTTTGAGGCTTTTGCCAGGGAACGAAATACAACGGCCGGAAAGGTTGCGGGGACAGGTCTGGGAATGCCGATCATAAAGAAATATATTGATATGATGTACGGAACTATTGAAGCAGAAAGTAAGCTGGGGGAAGGAAGTAAATTTACAGTTACTCTGGAATACAGGATTGCTGATAAGAGTTATTATGAACAGGATACGGAAAAATCTATAGATATGGATGAAACAGATAGAATAAGCGGAAAACATATTTTGCTTGCAGAGGATAATGATCTGAATGCGGAAATCGCAGAGTTTATTCTGGAGGATATGGGACTTATGGTTGATCGTGCTGAGGATGGAGTTCAATGTGTGGCAAGGATAGAACAGAAACCGGCAGGAACCTATGATCTGATCCTTATGGACATCCAGATGCCGAACATGGATGGGTATAAAGCAACGGAGGTAATCCGAGGCTTGTCAGATAAGAGCAAAGCAAATATTCCAATCATTGCCATGACTGCCAATGCCTTTGAGGAAGACAGAAAGAAAGCACTGGCAAAAGGAATGAACGGACATATTGCGAAACCTGTGGATATTGAAAAGGTGAGAAAGATTCTGCAGAATACTTTTAAGCAATAATGTTCATTATCTCAGAGCGTGTCTGAAAAATCATTTTTTGAGGAAAGCATTTTTGAAACATATTCTGATACATCGACAGACTGGGAAGGGAATATAGAAATTAAATGAAAGAAAAAGAATCAATGACCAGAACAGGAAAAAAGATTGTATGCATATGCATGATACTAAGCCTGATTCTGACCTGCATCCTGTGTGTGACACCCGTCACAGCAAAAGCTGCGGAGGAAGAAACCCCGGAAAGAGTTGTCCGCGTAGGTTCCTTCGAGGACACTTTTAATTATGTCAATGAGAAAGGTGCAAGGAAGGGCTATGGATATGAGCTTCTGGAAACTCTGTCCGGCTATACAGGATGGAAGTTTGAGTATGTCACCTGTGATTGGTCCAACTGTTTTGAAAAGCTTATAAACGGTGAATTTGATATTATGGGTGATATTTCCTACACAGAGGAACGTGCAAAGCAGATGCTGTTTTCCGATGAACCTATGGGCGAGGAGAAATATTATCTGTATGCAGATCTTTCGGATACGGATATTTCAGTTTACAATTTCCAGACGCTGAATGGAAAACGGATCGGTGTGCTGAGAGGAACCCAGCCGGAGGTTATGCTCACAGAATGGGAGCAGAAATATGATCTGAAAACAACGCATGTGAATATAGCCAATAATGATGATGTGAACAGAAAGCTGGCAGATCATGAAATCGATGCCTTTGTTTCCCTGGAGGAGTCTTTGTGGGCTGCACAGGGGATTTCCACAGTTGTAAATGTGGGAAAATCTGGTATCTATTATGCGATTAACAAGGATCATCCGGAGATCAAAGAAGAACTGGATAATGCCATGCGCAGACTGGAGGATGATAATCCATTTTATCTGGCAGATTTATATAAGCAGTATTTTTCCCTGGATTATACACCAATTCTTTCCGGTGAGGAGAAAAAATGGCTGAAAGAGCATGGGGCGATCCGCATCGGATTTCTAAAAGACGATGCAGGAATCAGTACCATAGAGATGCCGGAGGGCAGATTCAGCGGTGCAATGACTGATTATATTCAATATGCAACAGGCTGTCTGGGAAACCAGAAGCTGGACTTTGAACTGACAGAATATAACAGCTACGAGGAGGAGACGAAAGCCCTGCAATCGGATGAAATTGATATGATCTTTCATTTCAGTCAGAATCTGGACACAGCAGAGGAATACCATTTCGCTTTTACCAATACAGCCTGGACCTATAATCTGATGGCTGTCACCAATAAGACATCTTTTAATGAGAATGAATCAAACCGTATTGCAGTTCCAAAGGATGATCTGCCGTTGGAAAAGCATATTGAATATTACTATCCTCAGTGGGAAATCGTAGAGTGCGATTCTGTGGATGATGCGGCAAATCTTGTGATAAAGAAGCAGGCAGACGGATTTGTCGCAGGAGTTGCTTCTGCATCGGATTACAGTGAAAAATACAATTTATACAGTCTGCCTCTTTCAAACCCTGAGAAGTCTGCTTTTGCAGTAAAAAGCGGCAACCATTACCTGCTGTCCATACTGAATAAGACGATTAAAGCCATGCCCTCCAATATGCTTACAAGTGCCATCGCCATGTATGAGAGTACACCGGGGAAGGTTACTCTGGCAAAATTTGTAAAGGATAATCTGGCTGTAGTTTTACTGTGCAGTGCAGTGGTTATTATGCTGATTCTGATATCAATCCTGGGCTTGCTGCAAAAGGCGCGTCAGGCTGAGACTGTTGCAAAACAGGCGGCAGATGAAACACAACAACTGAACAAAAAGCTGCAGATTGCTGTGGAAAAGGCAGAGAGTGCGAACCTGGCAAAGACCAATTTCCTGAATAATATGTCTCATGATATCCGTACACCTATGAATGTGATCCTGGGATATAACCAGATGCTTGGAAAGAGACTGACAGATCCCAAACTTCTGGATTATCAGGAAAAGATAGAGCAGTCAGGAAATCTGCTTTTGTCGATCATTAACAATGTGCTTGATATGGCGCGGATCGAGAGCGGAAAGGTAGAGCTGAGCGAGGATTATGTAAAAATAAGCAGTATGCTGAGAGAATTTTATGATGTTTTCGGAGAGGAAGCACAGCGGAAGGGGATTACTTTTTTGCATGAGGATAATGTGGTACACCAGTATATTATCTGTGATGGCACCAAGATAAGAGAAATTATGATTAATCTTGTCAGCAATGCGATTAAATATACACCGGATGGTGGTACAGTATCTCTGACAACCACAGAACTTCCGTGCAGCGAAGAAGGATATGTAAGGATTAAAACAGAAGTTACGGATACAGGCATTGGCATGAGCAAAGAATATCTCCCAATTATCTTCGAGTCCTTCAGCCGGGAACGGAATACAACAGCCGGAAAAATAGGTGGAACCGGACTGGGAATGTCTATCGTGAAAAATCTGGTTGATATGATGGGCGGAACCATCAAAGTAGAAAGTGAATCCGGAAAAGGAAGTCGGTTTACTGTTATACTTCAGCACAGGATTGCAGATGCAGGGTGTTATGAGAAAAAATCAGAGAAAACAACAGATGCTTCAAGAGAAATCCTTAAAGGAAAACATGTGCTGCTTGCAGAGGATAATGACCTGAATGCAGAGATTGCAATGGAAATTCTGATGACAGAGGGACTGGTAATTGACAGAGTGGAAGATGGCATTCAGTGTGTCCACAGAATCGAGCAGTCTCCGGCAGGCACCTATGACCTGATTCTTATGGATATCCAGATGCCGAACATGGATGGCTACAGGGCAACTGAGATGATCCGTGGACTGTCAGATAAGAACAAAGCAAATATTCCAATCATTGCCATGACAGCCAATGCCTTCGAAGAAGACAGAAAAAAGGCACTGGCAAAAGGAATGAACGGACATATTGCAAAACCTGTTGATGCAGAAAAAGTTGAGAAGACTATTTGTGGGGTTTTAGACAGGCGGAGCGAACAATAGCATAAAGTATACTTCAGACACGTTGTTACTGTTCACTCCGTGCCCAGTAACATGCTTCGCGATGCACAGAATTTATGCTATTCGCATAAACTCGCGCGGCATGTCTCGGTTTTTCTGTGACCTTCGCTCACAAAAAACACCTCGCGGAATAGTAGCGTGTGAACAGTAGCGACACGTTCTAAAGTGCAGAACAGGTATTCGTTTGTTCTGTACTTTTTTTATATGGGATGATATACTGAAAACATAACCATACTAAAACATATCTCAATTTTTGATAAGCGAAATTTGATTAAAACAGGAGAATATTATGGATCATTTTAAATTGCACTCCGAATACAAACCCACCGGTGACCAGCCTCAGGCAATCGAGAAACTGGTCGAAGGTTTTAAAGAAGGCAACCAGTTCGAGACTTTACTGGGTGTCACAGGCTCCGGTAAGACCCTCACTATGGCGAACGTCATCGCCCAGCTTAATAAACCAACCCTCATTCTCGCCCACAACAAAACTCTCGCGGCACAGCTTTACGGAGAGATGAAGGAATTTTTCCCGGAGAATGCGGTGGAATATTTTGTTTCCTATTATGATTACTATCAGCCGGAGGCCTATGTCCCGTCTTCAGACACCTATATCGCTAAAGACTCCTCCATCAATGACGAAATTGACAAACTCCGTCTCTCTGCCACAGCCGCAATGTCAGAACGGAAAGATGTAGTGGTCATTTCCTCCGTTTCCTGTATCTACGGACTGGGATCCCCTCAGGAATTCTTTGACATGATGATCTCCCTGCGTCCAGGTATGACCAAAGACCGGGATGAGGTAATCCGGGAGCTGATCGACATTCAGTATACCAGAAATGAGATGGACTTCCACCGAAGCACCTTCCGTGTCCGCGGAGATACTCTGGAAATTTTTCCTGCCAACAGCTCCGACACAGCCGTGAGAGTAGAATTTTTCGGAGATGAGATCGACCGTATTTCAGAAATTGATGTACTGACAGGAGAAATCAAATGCCAGCGTTCTCATATCAGCATCTTCCCTGCATCCCACTATGTAGTGCCTGCAGAACAGATCCAGAGAGCAGCGGTAGCAATAGAAGAAGAATTAAAAGAACGCGTAGAGTATTTCAAAAGCGAAGACAAACTTCTGGAAGCTCAGCGAATCTCAGAACGCACCAATTTTGACATTGAAATGATGAAAGAAACAGGATTCTGTTCAGGAATTGAAAATTATTCCAGACATCTGTCAGGATTAAAGCCCGGACAGCCGCCATACACGCTGCTGGACTATTTTGGAGATGACTTCTTACTTATTATAGATGAATCTCATATCACAGTACCTCAGGTAGGAGGAATGTACGCCGGTGACCAGAGCCGTAAGCAGACGCTGGTAGACTACGGCTTTCGACTTCCTTCAGCCAAGGATAACCGTCCCTTAAGCTTCGAAGAATTCGAATCAAAACTGGATCAGGTCATGTTTGTATCTGCCACCCCGGGACAATATGAGTATGATCATGAACTCCTCCGTGCAGAACAGATCATCCGTCCAACCGGACTTCTGGATCCGAAAGTAGAAGTCCGTCCCATTGAAGGACAGATTGACGACCTGATCGGGGAAGTAAACAAAGAAGTGTCAAAGAAACACAAAATCCTGATCACCACCCTCACCAAACGAATGGCAGAAGACCTGACAGAATATATGAAAGAAGTAGGAATCCGGGTCCGCTATCTTCATTCCGATATCGATACCTTAGAGCGTGCCCGCATCATCCGCGATATGCGTCTGGATGTCTTTGATGTACTGGTAGGAATCAACCTCCTCAGGGAAGGCCTGGACATCCCGGAAATCACCCTGGTAGCAATCCTGGATGCAGACAAAGAAGGCTTCCTCCGTTCCGAAACCTCCCTCATCCAGACCATCGGACGAGCTGCTCGAAACAGCGAAGGCCACGTGATCATGTACGCAGACAACATGACCGATTCCATGCACAAAGCCATCACCGAAACCAACCGCCGTCGCACCATCCAGGAAGCCTACAACAAAGAACATGGAATCACTCCGACTACTATCAAAAAAGCAGTCCGCGACCTCATCGCCGTATCCAAAGCAGTAGCCGAAACCGAGGTCCGACTCCAGAAAGACCCAGAGTCCATGACCCGCAAAGAACTCACCAAACTCATTGCCCAGGTAGAAAAACAAATGCGCGCCGCAGCCGCAGACCTCAACTTCGAACAGGCCGCCGAACTCCGCGATAAAATGATCGACCTGAAAAAGAATCTGGATACTTTAGACAAATAATTCTACACCGAGTTTTAGAAGAGGCGATTCGCCTCCCAGGAGAGAGCCCCGCCTATATGATCGTCCTGAATAGCCAGCGGGGAGAAAGTATTGATATTGTGTGCATTTGCAGGATGCTAAGAGATACTAAGTCCGCAGAAATCTGCAGACTTAGTATCTCTTAGCGTCCGAAACCGCACACAATATCAATACTTTCTCCCCGCGTCCCTTTCTATAACATAATCTTAATAATTTCCATTGTTCATAAAATAACAAAAAATTCACAAAATAATATTGACAAACCCAATCAAGAGTGCTATCTTATGAGCATAAGGTGTTAGCACTCCTAAAACATGAGTGCTAACAAACCAAAAACAAAGGCAGTAAAGGAGTGGAACTTCATGGATCAGGAATTAGATGATCGTAAAAAGAAAATACTAAAAGCCATCATCAAAACCTACATGGAAACAGGCGAACCGGTGGGTTCCCGGACCATTTCCAAGTTTGCAGATTTAAATGTAAGCTCTGCCACCATCCGGAATGAGATGTCAGACCTGACAGATATGGGATATATCGTACAGCCCCACACCTCAGCCGGAAGAATTCCTTCTGATAAAGGTTATCGCCTCTACGTAGACGAGCTGATGAAAGAAAAGGAATCAGAGGTTCAGGAAATCAAGGATCTCATGATAGAGAAAACTGATAAACTGGATAAAATGCTGAAACAGGTGGCAAAGGTACTTGCCTCCAATACCAACTATGCAACAATGATCTCTGTTCCACAGTACAGCGGAAGCAAGATTAAATTCATCCAGCTTTCCCGAGTGACACCACTTCAGCTTGTGGCAGTAGTAGTGAGTGATAACAATGTCATCCGAAACCAGATCATCAATCTGGATGAGGAGATGGACGATCAGACAATCCTGAAATTAAATCTTCTTCTTAACACCAACTTAAATGGTGTGCCCATTCAGGACATCAACCTGGGAATGATCGCCCGCCTGAAAGAACAGGCAGGTGTACATGGCTCTGTGGTTGGCACAGTCCTTGATGCAGTGGCAGACACCATCCAGGTAGACGAAGATGATATGCAGATATATACTTCAGGAGCAACCAACATTTTCAAGTATCCGGAGCTTGCAGACACAAGCAAAGCGAGCGAGCTGATTTCAGCATTTGAAGAGAAGCAGGATCTGGTAGACCTGGTGAAAGAGAGAATGTCTGATACTGAGAACACAGGAATTCAGGTGTACATTGGTGATGAGATGCCGGTGCAGACCATGAAAGACTGCAGTGTGGTCACAGCCACTTACGAACTTGGAGAAGGAATGCATGGTACCATCGGTATCATCGGTCCCAAGCGTATGGATTATGCAAATGTAGTTGACAGCCTGAAGGCTTTGAAAGTCCAGCTGGACGAACTGATTAAGAAAGAGAGTTAGAAAGGCGGTAATAGAGAGTGTCAGAAGAAACAAAGAACACAGCTCAGGAAGAAGAGATAACAGAGACTCCGGTAACAGAAGAAACTGTTGAGAACGAACCTGAGGTTGTAGAGAATGGTGAAGCAGAAACAGAGGAAATCCCGGTAGAGGACGGAGACGAGGAAGCTTCCCAGGATGACAAGAAAGACAGCAAATCAAAAACTTCTTTCTTCGGCAAGAAGAAAAAAGAAAAAGATAAATTTGAACAGCAGATTGAAGAACTTACAGACAGACTGAAACGAAACATGGCTGAATTCGATAACTTCCGTAAGAGAACGGAAAAAGAGAAATCCAGTATGTATATCATCGGAGCCAAGGATATTGTTGAGAAGATGCTTCCGGTTGTGGATAACTTCGAGAGAGGTCTTGCACAGGCACCTGAAGGAGATTCTTTTGCAGATGGCATGAAGATGATTTACAAACAGCTGATTACAACATTAGATGAGCTGGGCGTGAAACCGATTGAAGCAGTTGGTAAGGAATTTGATCCGAACTTCCACAATGCAGTGATGCATGTGGAGGACGAAGAAGCTGGTGAGAATATTGTGGTAGAAGAATTCCAGAAGGGTTACACCTACAAGGATTTCGTAGTCCGCCACAGTATGGTAAAAGTAGCCAACTAATTTACATGAAAATATAGAATATATCAAATCTAGTTGAAAATAAACAGGAGGAACAAGATTATGGGAAAAATCATTGGTATTGACTTAGGTACAACAAATAGCTGTGTAGCCGTAATGGAAGGTGGACAGCCAACAGTTATCGCTAATACAGAAGGCGCAAGAACAACACCATCAGTTGTCGCTTTCACAAAAACAGGAGAACGTCTTGTAGGTGAACCTGCAAAACGTCAGGCAGTAACAAACGCAGAGAGAACAATCTCTTCCATTAAAAGAGAGATGGGTACTGACTACCGTGTAACAATCGACGACAAGAAATATTCCCCACAGGAAATTTCTGCTATGATCCTTCAGAAACTGAAAAAAGATGCAGAAGGATACCTTGGTGAGAAAGTTACAGAAGCAGTTATCACAGTTCCTGCATATTTCAATGATGCTCAGCGTCAGGCAACAAAAGATGCCGGTAAGATTGCCGGTCTTGATGTAAAACGTATTATCAACGAGCCAACAGCAGCAGCTCTTGCATATGGCCTTGACAATGAAAAAGAACAGAAGATCATGGTATACGATTTAGGTGGCGGTACATTCGACGTATCTGTAATCGAAATCGGTGATGGTGTTATCGAAGTTCTTTCCACAGCAGGTAACAACCGCCTTGGTGGTGATGACTTCGACCAGAAAGTTACAGATTACATGCTTGCAGAGTTCAAGAAAGCAGAAGGCGTTGACTTAAGCAATGATAAGATGGCACTTCAGAGATTAAAAGAAGCTGCAGAGAAAGCAAAGAAAGAACTTTCTTCCGCAACAACTACAAACATCAACCTGCCATTCATCACAGCTACAGCAGAAGGCCCGAAACACTTCGACATGAACCTTACAAGAGCTAAATTCGATGAATTAACACATGACTTAGTAGAAATGACAGCAGAGCCGGTACGTCGTGCACTTTCAGATGCAGGTATCACAGCATCTGAACTTGGCCAGGTACTTCTGGTTGGTGGATCTTCCCGTATCCCGGCTGTACAGGATAAAGTAAGACAGTTAACAGGCAAAGAGCCAAGCAAGAACCTGAACCCGGATGAGTGTGTAGCACTTGGTGCTTCTATCCAGGGTGGTAAACTTGCAGGTGATGCAGGCGCAGGCGATATCCTTCTTCTGGATGTTACTCCACTGTCACTGTCCATCGAGACAATGGGTGGTATTGCAACAAGACTGATTGAGAGAAATACTACTATTCCTACAAGAAAGAGCCAGATTTTCTCAACAGCAGCAGACAACCAGACAGCAGTAGATATCAACGTTGTACAGGGTGAGCGTCAGTTTGCGAAAGACAACAAATCCCTTGGACAGTTCCGTCTGGATGGAATCCCGCCAGCACGTCGTGGCGTTCCGCAGATCGAAGTTACATTTGATATTGATGCAAACGGTATCGTAAATGTATCCGCTAAGGATCTTGGAACAGGTAAAGAACAACACATTACAATCACAGCTGGTTCTAACATGTCTGATTCCGATATCGACAAAGCAGTAAAAGAAGCTGCTGAGTTCGAAGCACAGGATAAGAAACGTAAAGAAGCAATCGATACAAGAAACAATGCTGATTCCATGGTATTCCAGGTTGAGAATGCACTGAAAGAGGCCGGAGACAAGATCGATGCTAATGATAAAGCTGCTGTAGAAGCAGACCTGAATGCGCTGAAAGACTTACTGTCCCAGACTACAAATGCAGAAGAGATGACAGATTCTCAGGTAGCTGATATCAAAGCTGCTCAGGAGAAGATGATGGAAAGTGCTCAGAAACTGTTCGCTAAGATGTATGAGCAGACACAGCAGGCAGGCGGCCAGGCAGGACCGGACATGAACATGGGTGGCGGTGCAGCAGGCAGCACAGATGCAGGAAACAACGATGATGTTGTAGATGCTGATTACAAAGAAGTATAATGTGACATTTCTGTAAAAGCAGAGATTTGCAACGGAAATATCAATAATAACTGTTCAGTGGGAGAGTCTCTCTCACTGAATAGTTGTGTTATAAATAAAACGGGTATAGGATTAAAATCATGGCTGATAAGAGAGATTATTATGAAGTCTTAGGCGTGGACAAAAGCGCCGATGACGCAACACTTAAAAAAGCATATCGTAAGCTGGCCAAGAAGTATCACCCGGATGTAAATCCAGGAGATAAAGAGGCTGAGGCGAAATTTAAAGAGGCAACAGAGGCTTACACCATCTTAAGCGATCCGGAGAAGAGAAAACAGTATGACCAGTTTGGCCATGCGGCTTTTGAAAACGGTGGCGGAGGTGCCGGCGGCGGCTTCGGAGGTTTTGATTTTAACGGTGCTGATATGGGTGATATCTTCGGCGATATTTTCGGTGATTTATTTGGCGGCGGCAGCAGAAGCAGACGTGCCAATAACGGTCCGATGAAAGGCGCAAACCTTCGTGCACGCGTAAATATTACTTTTGAAGAAGCTGTCTTTGGCTGTGAAAAAGAACTGGAGATCGTACTGAAGGACGAATGTACCACCTGCCATGGAACAGGTGCGAAACCGGGTACTTCACCGACAACCTGTCCGAAATGTAACGGTGAAGGTCAGGTCGTATATACACAGCAGTCCATGTTCGGAATGGTGCGTAATGTACAGACTTGTCCGGACTGTCATGGAACAGGTAAGATCATTAAAGATAAATGTAGTGCATGCCGCGGAACAGGATATACCTCTTCCAGAAAGAAGATTCAGGTATCTGTACCTGCTGGTATTGACAATGGTCAGAGTATTCGTATCCGTGAGAAGGGTGAACCGGGTACAAACGGAGGACCGAGAGGTGATCTTCTTGTAGAAGTAAATGTTGCACGTCATCCGATTTTCCAGAGACAGGATATGAATATTTTCTCCACTGCGCCTCTTACATATGCACAGGCGGCACTGGGTGGTACTGTCCGTATCAACACAGTGGATGGAGATGTGGAATATGAAGTGAAGCCGGGAACTCAGACAGATACAAGAATCCGTCTGAAGGGAAAAGGTGTTCCATCCTTAAGAAACAAGAACGTACGTGGAGATCATTATGTGACATTCGTTGTACAGGTTCCGACCAATCTCAACGAAGAAGCAAAAGAAGCGCTGCGTAAATTCGATGAGGCATGTGGCAACCGCCCGAAGGAGTCTTCCGAAGGGACCGAGAAATCCGAAAAGAAGAAAAAGAGCTTCATGGATAAATTAAAAGAGACTTTTGAGGACTGATTTTCAGAGATTTGAAAATTGGATTTTAAAAGAAAAATGAAAGAAAATTAAAGAAAAGAGGGCAAACCTCTTTTCTTTTTTTGCGTGGTCGTGTATATTGAAAGATAACGGCAAAAAAAGCAGAAGAAAATAATGTATGATCATGTAGTGTACCAACAAGTTGCATGGACAGGGATTCCTGAGAAATGGAGAGGTATTTGACTAAAAAAGAAAAAATTCGGTTTTTTCGGGAGAAATATCTCCCGTTGTGGTCAATCTTGCCACTGATAAGTATTTTTGTGCTGAATTGTCTGATTTACTGGGGCAGTGGCATATTGACAGCGAACAGATATCATTTTGATTTTACCACATCACTGGACAGGGCAGTGCCATTGATTCCACAGTTTATCTGGATCTATGTGCTGGCATTTCCTTTCTGGGCGGTGAATTATATTCTGGCGTCACAGAGAGGAAAGGACGGTTTTTACCGGTTTGTAGCGACAGATCTGACAGTACATTTTGCCTGTTTTGTGTTTTTTCTGATTTTGCCGACTACAAATATAAGACCTGAGATTGTGGGAAATACCTGGTCTGAACAGTTGCTTAAGTTTGTTTACATGATGGATGGGGCAAGTACTCCTTCAAATTTATTCCCATCGATTCACTGTTATGTAAGCTGGCTGAGCTGGCGGGGAGTCAGAAAATCAGAGAAGATACCGAAGTGGTATCAGCATTTTTCACTGATATTTGCAATACTGATCATTATTTCCACGCAGGTACTTAAGCAGCATTATCTGGTGGATGCAATCGCCGGAGTAGGACTGGTGGAACTGTCGTGGAGATTTTACAGCAATGGAAATCACCATGATATTTTCAGAAAGTTTTTTGAAAAGATTTCTGGTACATTGTTTTCGAAATAACTATACCACTTACTTGTCTGTGCGATTTAAGATATAAAGTGGTATGCGAACCGTAAGGATAAATGTTAATTATACAAAATAATTAAGAATGGAGAATAATATATGAAGTGGAACCGTTTTACAGTAAAAACGAAAACAGAAGCAGAAGATATCGTAATCAGTACACTGGCAGAGGTTGGAATCGAAGGTGTGGAGATTCAGGACAAGCAGCCACTGACAGAGGAAGATAAAGCTCAGATGTTTGTAGACATTATGCCGGAAGGTCCTGCAGATGACGGTGTTGCATATCTGAATTTCTATCTGGAGGAAGATGCTGATAAAGACGCGATTCTTAAGGATGTGCGTGAAGCACTGGATGATTTAAGAAATTTCATGGATATCGGAGAAGCAACGATCGAAGAGTCCCAGACAGAGGATAAGGACTGGATCAACAACTGGAAACAGTATTTCCATCAGTTCTATGTAGATGATATTCTTATTGTTCCATCTTGGGAAGAAGTAAAAGAAGAGGACAAGGACAAAATGATCCTGCATATCGATCCGGGTACAGCTTTCGGAACAGGGATGCATGAGACTACACAGCTTGTGATCCGCCAGTTAAAGAAATATGTGACACCGGATACAGAGATGCTGGATGTCGGAACCGGAAGCGGCATTCTTGGTATCGTTGCGCTCAAACTCGGGGCAAAACATGTGCTGGGAACAGACCTGGATCCATGTGCAGTTCCGGCAGTTGCAGAGAATAAAGAAGCAAACCAGATCGCAGATGAGACTTTTGACATGGTTATTGGAAATATTATCGATGACAAAGCAATCCAGGATCAGGCAGGCTATGAAAAATATGATATTGTCACAGCAAATATTCTTGCAGATGTTTTGATTCCGCTGACACCGGTGATTGTTAATCAGATGAAGAAAGGTGCTTACTATATTACTTCCGGTATTCTTGATGTGAAAGAAGAGGTAGTAGTGGAAGCTGTGAAGGCAGCAGGATTGACGGTTGTAGAGGTAACACATCAGGGCGAATGGGTTTCTGTCACAGCAAGAAAGGACTGATCTTATGCAGCGTTTTTTTGTGGAACCTTATCAGATCGAGGAAGAAATGCATCGTATTCATATCAATGGAACAGATGTGAATCATATTAAAAACGTGCTTCGTATGAAATGTGGAGAGGATGTCTGGATCAGCGATGGCGGTAATAAGGAGTATCATTGTCAGATAGAAGAACTGAGAGAGGATGAAGTTTTACTTCATATTCTTTATGCACAGGAACCGGAATATGAACTTCCAAACAAGATTTATCTTTTTCAGGGACTTCCAAAAGCAGATAAGATGGAACTCATTATTCAGAAAGCAGTGGAGCTGGGAGCTTTCTCAGTGATTCCTGTAGAGACAAAGCGATGTGTAGTGAAGCTGGATGCGAAGAAAGCGGCGAAGAAGGTAGCCCGCTGGCAGCAAATCGCAGAGAGCGCGGCAAAACAGTCAAAGCGAATGCTGATCCCCGAGATTCACGAGGTTATGACTTATAAAGAGGCGCTGGCATTTGCCGGACATTTAGACGTGAAGCTGATTCCATACGAGCTTGCAAAGGGAATGAAAGAAACCAGAGAAATCCTGAACGAGCTCAGACCGGGACAGTCTATCGGCATTTTCATCGGGCCGGAAGGTGGATTTGAGGAAGAAGAAGTGACAAAGGCACTGGAGGCAGGAGCACATGCCATTACACTTGGAAGGCGCATCCTCAGAACAGAGACAGCAGGACTTGCGATTTTGTCTGTACTGATGTTTCAGTTGGAGAATGAGTAAGTTATAATAAGAAACAGTTGAAAATGAAAACCTGCGGTTTTTCTTAGATAATATTAATTGTTACCGGGAACAGTAATATGAAGTTGTATGATCAGGGAAAAGTTCAGGTATTTTGGTGTTACTGAGAATAGTAATATCAGGATAATATATAGAAACAAGAGAGAGTAAAAATGGAAGCATATTTTGATAATTCAGCTACGACCCGCTGCTTTGAAGAAGTAAAGGATATCGTGGTTAAGACAATGATGGAAGATTTCGGAAATCCATCTGCCATGCACCAGAAGGGTGTTGATGCGGAAGGGTATGTCAAAGAATCTGCCAGAATTTTGTCACAGATACTGAAAGTAACAGAGAAAGAAATCTTGTTTACTTCCGGTGGAACAGAGTCTAATAATCTGGCACTGATTGGTGGCGCGCTTGCAAATAAGAGAAGTGGAAATCACATCATCACGACTGCTGTAGAGCATGCAGCAGTCAGTCAGCCGATTGCTTTTCTTAAGGAACAAGGATTTGAAGTGACGATTCTTCCGGTGGATGAGCGCGGAGTTGTAAAACTTGACGCACTTAAAAAGGCATTAAGACCGGATACGATCTTAGTATCTACAATGATGGTAAACAATGAGACTGGAGCAGTGATGCCCGTAGAAAAAATCGGTGCTATGGTTCAGGAGAAGAGCCCGAAAGCATTGTATCATGTAGATGCAATTCAGGCATTTGGCAAATATCGGATCTATCCGAAGAAATGGGGAATCCATCTTCTTTCTGTCAGCGGACATAAGATCCACGGACCAAAAGGCGTCGGATTTCTTTACATTAACAGTAAAGCAAAGGTGCAGCCATTGATTCTGGGCGGCGGACAGCAGAATGGAATGCGCTCCGGAACTGACAATGTGCCGGGAATCGCAGGTCTAGGCGTGGCATCGAAGATGATGTATCAGAATTTTGATGAAAAGATCGAACATCTTTATCAGCTGAAAGAACGTATGGCAAAGGGGCTTTCCAAAATAGATGACGTAGTGATTAATGGAATGCCTGTCAGAGAAGGTGCGCCTCATATCCTGAGTGTAAGCTTTCTGGGAATCAGAAGTGAGGTATTGCTTCACACATTGGAGGACAGAAATATCTTTGTATCTGCGGGAAGCGCATGCTCCAGCCATAAGAGAAAACCAAGCGCCACGCTTTCTGCCATGGGAATGAGCAATGCACAGATTGAGAATACTGTGCGTATCAGCTTCTCGGAGGAGAATACATTTGAAGAGGTTGATTATTGCCTGGAGGTATTAAATGAAGTGCTTCCAATGTTGAAACGATACGCCCGCAGATAACAGATCAACAGATTGACGGCAGGATATTATCAGTGGACAATAATGCATCGCTGCCTGGCGAAACCCAGAAAGTGACAGGAGATATATGCATGCTGCTGCAGATACATTGCAATGCAGACAATGTGTAATTAAGATGATAGAAAGAACAAAAGGAGAATAGAATGATATTTCACGCATTTTTAATAAAATACGCAGAAATCGCTATCAAGGGTAAGAACAGATATATTTTTGAAGACGCCCTTGTAAAGCAGATGAACATCGCACTTTCCAAAATTGAGGGAGAGTTTGAAGTAAAGAAAGAACAGGGAAGAATCTATGTGTTCTGCCCGGAACAGTATGATTATGATGAGACGGTAGATGCGTTACAGCATGTATTTGGTATTGTCGGAATTTGCCCGGTAGTGATCTATGAGGAGCAGGGATTTGAGCAGATGGCAAGGGATGTTGTTTCTTACATGAAGAACTGTCATCCAAATTACAATGGAAGCTTCAAAGTATATACAAGAAGAGCAAAGAAGTCCTATCCAATCACATCTATGGAAGTCAGTGCAGAACTTGGCGGACGTATTCTGGATGAATTCCCGGATGCAAGCGTAGACGTACATGATCCAGAGCTTACTCTTTCTGTAGAAATCCGTGACAAGATTTATGTATATTCCCAGACAATCAAGGGAGCAGGCGGAATGCCAATCGGAACAAACGGAAAAGCTATGCTTCTTCTCTCTGGCGGTATCGACAGCCCGGTAGCCGGTTATATGATCGCAAAACGTGGTGTTAAGATTGATGCGGTATATTTCCATGCGCCGCCTTACACAAGTGAAAGAGCAAAACAGAAAGTCGTAGATCTGGCAAAACAGGTAGCAAAATACAGTGGACCGATTCGTCTCCATGTAGTAAACTTTACAGATATCCAGCTTTACATTTATGATCAGTGTCCACATGATGAGCTGACTATCATTATGCGTCGCTATATGATGCGTATTGCAGAGCATTTTGCAAAACAGAGCAAATGCCTTGGTCTGATCACAGGCGAGAGTATCGGACAGGTTGCAAGCCAGACATTACAGAGTCTTGCCGCTACCAATGAAGTCTGCACACTTCCTGTATACCGCCCGGTTATCGGCTTTGACAAGCAGGAAATTGTAGAGAGATCATGGGAAATCGGAACTTACGAGACGTCTATCCAGCCATTTGAAGACTGCTGTACGATCTTTGTGGCAAAACATCCGGTTACAAAGCCAAACCTGAATGTGATCCATCGTTCAGAAACAAAACTGGAAGAGAAGATTGATGAGCTGATGAAAACAGCGCTGGAGACAGTTGAGATTATTGAGATTGACTAAAAGAAAAGAGGAACTGTAAACCAGTTCCTCAATGACTGCGAAAAAATTATTCTGTAACGTATTTGCTAACGATTGCCATAACGGTATCAAGAGCAGCGCCATCAGCGTGGATGTTTAAGTCGATCGGTTTGGATAAATCAAGGCTGAAAATACCCATGATAGATTTTGCGTCGATTACATATCTTCCGGATACTAAATCGAAATCGCAGTCGAATTTGCTGATTTCATTAACGAATGCTTTCACTTTATCGATAGAGTTCAGTGAAATTTTACATGTTTTCATTATGAGAACCTCCCTTAATAATAGTTATTTGCTGACCTGATAGCCTGTCAGCTTACAGTTTTCATCTTAACGGCAGTATTGCAAAAAGTCAAGGTGAAAACGGATAAAATTTCCAGAAAGATTTAGTGAAAATGTATAACAATGACGAAAGTTCCGATAGTATTGTAAAAAATGAACAATATTGTACGGGAACAGGCGTTTATTCTGCAAACAAAATTCATTGAAAAGTAGCTTTGACAATGAGTTTTTGGTTACTGTTCACACATCACTATCCCGCGAGGTGTTTTGGCATGAATATGCCAAAATCCCGAGACATACAAGCCAAAATTCCATTGCCGCAGGCAATCTGGAATGAATTTTGGCTACGTTACTGAGAACGGAGTGAGCAGTAACAGTTTTTGACTTGCATATCTCAGGATAGCAGAATGCGGAATAGTCATAAAGTTACAAGGAATTACAAATTTAGATAAGAAACAGGAGGAAAGAATGGGAATAAAAGTTGCACTTCACAACTTAGGCTGTAAGGTAAATGCCTATGAAGTAGAGGCAATGCAGCAGCTTCTGGAAGAAGCGGGATACGAGATCGTACCGTTTGAGCCGGGAGCTGATGTTTATCTGATCAATACATGTACAGTCACTAATATCGCAGACCGTAAGTCCAGACAGATGCTGCATAAAGCAAAGAAAATGAATCCGGATGCGATTGTAGTGGCAACGGGATGTTATGTTCAGACAGATGAGGGAAAACTGGATAAGGACGAGGCAGTAGATCTGATCCTTGGAAATAACCAGAAGGGAAATATTGTCCAGGTGCTGCAGGAATATGAACAGCAGCACACCAAGCAGAAGCATGTATTAAATATCAATCAGACAAAAGAATATGAAGAACTGGCGATCAATCACACAGCAGAGCATGTGCGTGCATATATTAAAGTTCAGGACGGCTGTAATCAGTTCTGTACCTACTGTATCATCCCGTATGCAAGAGGTCGTGTAAGAAGTCGTAAAATTGCACAGGTAATGGATGAAGTCCGTGCACTTGCTGCCAAGGGATATAAAGAAGTGGTACTCACAGGAATCCACTTAAGTTCATATGGAGTAGATTTCCCGGAAGAAGAAAGAGAAACACTGCTTTCACTGATTCAGTCTGTACATGAGGTAGAAGGAGTCGAGAGAATCCGTCTGGGCTCTCTGGAGCCGAGAATCATTACGGAGGAATTTGCCAGAACGATTTCCTCTATGCCGAAGATGTGCCCACATTTCCATCTGTCTTTGCAGAGCGGATGTGACACAACTCTGGAAAGAATGAACCGAAGATACAGAAGCACAGAATATGCAGAGAAATGTGATCTTCTGAGAAAATACTTTAAAAATCCGGCACTTACAACAGATGTGATTGTTGGTTTTCCGATGGAAACAGAGGAAGATTTTCAGGCTTCCTATGACTTTGTGGAAAGTATCCATTTTTATGAGACACATATTTTCAAATATTCCCGTCGTCATGGAACGAAGGCTGCCGCCATGTCAGGTCAGTTGACAGAAGCGCAGAAAGCTGTCAGAAGCGATAAGATGCTTGCACTAAATGAAGAACATGCAAGAGAATATGAGGAATCCATGATTGGCAGTGAACTGAAAGTTCTTCTTGAGGAAGAAGTAGAGATTAATGGAGAACAGTGGTATATCGGTCACAGCAGGGAGTATATTAAAACAGCAGTAAGAAAACAGGATGCTTATGGAGTAAATGACATAATTACTGTAAAAGCTGAGAGATTTCTGGAAAATCATACATTGACCGGCGGAGTACTGTGTACGGAATAGGGTACAAAGCGAATAGTAACTATTAACTTGCTAATGACTGCAACAAATTTGCGGTTGCAGAATAGATGGAATTATATTAAAATATAGAAGAATATATGTGTATTGTATACGAAATTTGCAATACATAGCAGAAACGATGAATTATTGCGAAGTGCGTGAAGGTACGAGATAATGCGATAACTGAAAGGTTCTGCGAAAATAAATTAGGTAAGGACGTGAAAAAAATGGCAGAGAACAATCTGGGTAATACCCAATATTTCAGAACAAAACCAGACCAGGAGCTTCAGGTAAAAGAGGTACTGGACCTCGTTTACACAGCAATGGATGAGAAAGGATATAATCCGGTCAATCAGATCGTTGGATATATTATGTCCGGAGATCCTACTTATATTACCAGCCATAAGGGCGCAAGAAGCATGATCATGAAAGTAGAGCGTGATGAACTGGTAGAGGAACTTTTAAACGAGTATATTAAGAATAAATCCTGGGAACGCTGATATGAGAATCCTGGGATTAGATTATGGCTCAAAAACAGTCGGTGTGGCAATCAGTGATCCGCTGGGAATCACCGCGCAGGGAGTGGAGACAATCTGGCGTAAGCAGGAGAATCACCTGCGCCAGACACTTGCCCGTATAGAAGAACTTATTTCGGAGTATCAGGTGGAACGGATCGTACTTGGATATCCGAAGAATATGAATAATACGATTGGAGAACGTGCCCAGAAATCACTGGAGTTTAAGGAAATGCTGGAGAGACGGACAGGTCTGGAAGTGATCATGTGGGACGAGCGTCTGACTACAGTAGAAGCCAATCGTACTTTAATGGAAGCCAGTGTGCGCAGAGAGAATCGTAAACAGTATCTGGATCAGCTGGCAGCTGTTTTTATTTTGCAGGGATATCTGGATTCCCTGTCCTGTTAGGAGATTGATAAAATGGATAAGATTAAATTTCAGCTCGAGGACGGAACAGAAGCGGAGTTTTATGTAGAAGAGCAGACCAGAATCGGAGGAATCGCATATCTTCTGGTATCTGACTCTATGGATGATGAGGCGACTGCCTATATTTTTAAAGATGTGTCAGAGGATGACAGTCAGGAAGCCTGCTATGAGATGGTCGAGGACGAGGACGAACTGCAGGCAGTTTTTAAAGTATTTGAACAGATGTTAGATGACGTAGACCTTGAAATGTAGCCGGGAGGTGTAATGCTTGAATAACGAAAATAACAACCAATATAATAACGAAGCACGTGAAAATCATGAAGGACAGTCCGGTCATGGCCAGAGAAGACCATATAACAGACCGAAGAATTATAAATATAAACCGCAGCACAGAAATACTCATGGAAGAAAACCGATACAGGATCGTAAAGCTGTAACGGATAAAGAGAAGAGCGGAAAGCCGGTACCATTTAAGAATCCGGTAAAGAGTGTTCCACGTAAACCAAAGAAACCGACATCCAGATTAAAGATCATTCCACTTGGCGGTCTGGAACAGATCGGAATGAATATCACAGCATTTGAATATGAGGACAGCATTGTGGTAGTAGACTGCGGACTTGCTTTCCCGGAAGATGATATGCTGGGAATTGATCTTGTCATTCCGGATGTGACTTATCTGAAAGAAAATATTTCCAAGGTAAAAGGCTTTGTGATCACACATGGACATGAGGATCATATCGGTGCACTGCCGTATGTTCTCAAAGATGTAAACGTTCCGGTTTACTCTACAAAGCTTACCATTGCCCTGATTGCAAATAAGCTGAAAGAACACAATATGACCCGCACCACCAAATTAAAAGAAGTAAAACATGGACAGGTCATCAATCTTGGAGATTTTTCTATTGAATTTATAAAGACAAACCACAGCATCCAGGATGCATCTGCACTGGCAATCTATTCACCGGCAGGTATCGTAGTGCATACAGGTGACTTTAAAGTGGATTACACACCTGTATTTGGAGATGCTATTGATCTGCAGCGTTTTGCCGAGATCGGCAAGAAAGGTGTACTGGCACTGATGTGCGACAGTACAAATGCTGAGAGAAGTGGATTTACGATGTCTGAGCGTTCTGTTGGACATGTATTCGATAATCTCTTTAATGAATATAAGACAAACAGAATCATTATCGCGACTTTTGCGTCTAATGTAGACCGTGTACAGCAGATCATCAATACAGCATATCGATTTGGCCGTAAGGTTGCAGTGGAAGGCCGCAGCATGGTAAATGTTATTACTACTGCAGCAGAGCTTGGATATCTCCGCATTCCGGATCAGACCTTGATTGAGATCGATCAGGTTAAGAATTATCCGGATGAGCAGGTAGTGCTGATTACAACAGGAAGCCAGGGTGAATCTATGGCTGCGCTTTCCCGTATGGCAGCGAATATCCACAAGAAAATCGTGATTAAACCGAATGATACGATTATTTTCAGTTCCAATCCGATTCCTGGAAATGAGAAAGCGGTATCCAAGGTTATCAATGAACTTTCCATGAAGGGTGCAAAAGTTATCTTCCAGGATGTTCATGTTTCCGGACATGCATGCCAGGAGGAAATCAAACTGATCTATTCTCTGGTTAAACCGAAATATGCAATTCCGGTTCATGGTGAATACAGACATCTGACAGCCCAGAAGAATGTAGTAGAAGAACTGGGAATTCCGAAAGAGAATATCTTTGTTCTTGCATCCGGAAATATTCTGGAGCTTGACAACCAGAGCGCACAGATAACAGGAACCGTACACACAGGTGCGATCCTGGTTGACGGACTTGGAGTAGGAGATGTAGGCAATATCGTTCTTCGTGACCGTCAGCATCTTGCAGAAGACGGAATCATGATTGTTGTGGTAACCTTAGAGCGTCACAGTAATGTAATTCTTGCAGGACCGGACATTGTTTCCCGAGGTTTCGTATATGTAAGAGAGTCCGAGGATCTGATGGATCACGCAAGAGAGGTAGTAGAGAATGCACTGGATTCTTGTCTGGAACGTAATATTACAGATTGGGGCAAGATCAAAACTGTTGTAAAAGATGCGCTCAGCGAATTCTTATGGAAACGTACCAAGAGAAGTCCGATGATCCTGCCGATCATTATGGAGGCATAAAATGAAACCAAATACAATAGATGAAAATATCAGCAGCCTTCTGGAAGCCTTTAAGGAGAGTCCTGAATATGTGGAGTTTCAGAAGCAGAATGAGATTTTGAAGCAAAAACCTGAACTGAAGAAAAGAGTGGATGCTTTCAGAGGAGATAACTACAGAGTTCAGAATGAATGTGGCTCAGATAATCTGTTCGATGTTGTAGAACAGATGGGAAAGGAATCTGCAGAGCTTCGCAGACATCCGGAAGTAAATGCATATCTGGATGCAGAGCTTGCTCTCTGCAAAATGATGCAGAAGATTTGCGTAAAACTGGCAGAAGGCATCGACATGGATATCCCTGGTGCACTGTAAATTACAGGAAATCATCCGACAGGTGGTATCCTGCACAGTAGCGTAAGTAGTAACTGTCTGTCAATCTGGATTTGTGAGAGTACGGAACAGTTGCTGTAAACATTAGAATTGCAGAAAGGAAATAGTTTATGAGTGATACCAAAGAACGTGCAGGTGCGGCTGGCGTTGTTGTAGCCGGCGTGTTTTTTAAAATCGCACTTTATGTTTGTGTGGTAGTGTTGCTTTTCTGGATCGGGAAGTCTTCTTTTCAGTTTGGGCATGATGTATTTAATCAGCATGCAATGAGTCCTGGAGAGGGACAGGAAGTTACCGTGGTAATTAAGGAAGATGATTCTTTATACAAAATTGCCAAAACTCTTCAGAAAAAAGGACTGATCGAGAGTGCTCCTGTATTTTATGTGCAGGAGAGGCTTTCTACCTATCATGGTCAGCTTCAGCCGGGAACTTATCTCTTGAGTACAGCATATACACCGAACCGTATCATGGGAATTCTGGCAGGAGATGATGAACAGGAAGGGGTAAGTGATTCGTGATAGTTGACGAGCGAATGCGTACCTATATCAATTCACTGGATATGGGAAATACACCGTTCCTTGAGAATCTGGAACAGTATGCCATAAAGGAACGTGTACCGATCATCCGGAGAGAAATGCAGAGTTTTATGAAAATGTTTCTGGCTTTAAACCAGCCGAAGCGTATTCTGGAGGTGGGGACAGCCATTGGCTTCTCCACACTTCTTATGTGTGAATATGGAACAAAGGATCTGGAAATTGTGACAATAGAGAATTATGAGAAAAGGATTCCTATTGCAAAAGCGAACTTCAAAGAAGCCGGTCGTGAATCACAGATTACTCTGCTGGAGGGAGATGCCGGACAGATATTAAAAGAACTGGATGGTTCTTTTGACATGATTTTTATGGATGCTGCAAAAGGACAGTATATTAACTGGCTTCCGGATGTAATGCGTCTTATGCGAAAGGGCAGTGTTCTTATTTCTGACAATGTGCTTCAGGAGGGGGATATTATAGAATCCCATTATCTGGTGGAGCGCAGAAACAGAACTATATATAAACGGATGCGGGAGTATCTGTATGAACTGAAACATAATCCAGCCCTGATAACTTCGATCATTCCTCTGGGAGACGGAGTTACGGTCAGTGTGAAACAGGAGTAAACAATATGAGAAAAATAGAATTGCTGGTTCCGGCAAGCAGCCTTGAGGTGTTAAAGATTGCTGTTATTTTCGGAGCAGATGCTGTATATATCGGTGGAGAAGCCTTTGGACTGAGAGCTAAAGCCAAGAATTTTTCCCATGATGATATGAAAGAGGGAATTGCCTTTGCCCATGAACATGGAGTAAAGGTTTATGTAACTGTAAATATTCTGGCTCATAATTATGATCTGGCGGGAGTCAGAGAATATCTGACAGAGCTGAAAGAACTGAAGCCGGATGCCCTGATCATTGCTGATCCGGGAATCTATATGTATGCAAAGGAAATCTGTCCGGAGATTGAGCGACATATCAGTACACAGGCAAATAATACAAACTATGAAACCTATCGTTTCTGGTATAATCTGGGTGCGAAACGTGTAGTAACAGCCAGGGAACTTTCCCTTGCGGAGATCAGAGAAATCAGAGAACATATTCCTGATGATATGGAAATTGAGACATTTATTCATGGTGCTATGTGTATTTCCTATTCAGGAAGATGCCTGCTCAGCAATTATCTGGCTGGTCGTGATGCAAATCAGGGTGCCTGTACCCATCCATGCCGCTGGAAATATTCCATCGTTGAGGAGAAACGCCCAGGAGAATATATGCCGGTATTTGAGAATGAGAGAGGAACCTACATTTTCAATTCAAAGGATCTCTGCATGATTGAGCATATGGATGATGTGATCAACAGCGGAATTGACAGCCTGAAGATAGAGGGACGTATGAAAACTGCTCTTTATGTTGCGACAGTTGCCAGAACCTACCGCAAGGCAATTGATGATTATATGGAGAGTCCTGAGAAATATCAGGCAAATATGCCATGGTATCAGGAGCAGATTTCCAACTGTACTTACAGACAGTTCACGACCGGATTTTTCTATGGAAAACCGGATGAGAATACACAGATTTACGATAATAATACTTATCAGAAAGAATATACTTATCTGGGATTTGCAGAAGCTGTTGATGAACGTGGCTATGCGCAGATCACACAGAGAAATAAGTTCTCAGTAGGTGAGACGATTGAGATCATGAAACCGGACGGACAGAATGTATCTGTTACTGTAAAGGGAATTTATGATGAAGAGGGTAATCCGATGGAGAGCGCACCTCATGCACAGCAGAAGTTGTTTGTAGATCTGGGAACAGAGATTGATGTTTATGATCTGCTCAGAAGAGCTGAATAGAGATAGATACAGTAAACGCAGCCAACAAAATTAACGTTGGCTGCGTTTACTGCATTTGAGGAAAAAGTCCGCGAAGTTTCTGCAAGGCATTTTTTTCGATTCTGGAGACATAGGAACGGCTGATGCAGAGTTTTCGGGCGATTTCGCGTTGCGTTTCTTCTTCCATGCCAAACAAACCGTATCGATAACAGATTACCTGGTATTCTTTTTCTGACAGGATTTTTTTCAGGGATTTCAGAAGATAAGAAGTGTTTTCTCTGATGTAACAATCCTCCACAATATCTACAGGTGTACTCTCTATCACATCAAGCAGATTAATTTCATTTCCTTCTTTGTCTGTGCCAATAGGCTCATATAGAGACACTTCCCTCGAATGCTTTTTCTTAGAACGAAAGAACATCAGAAGCTCATTTTCTATACATCTGGCAGCATAAGTAGACAGGCGTGAAGCTTTCTGTGGATCAAAGGTTGTGACTGCCTTGATCAGCCCAATCGTGCCGATAGAAATCAGGTCGTCTGTATCTTCACCGGTTCCCTGGTACTTTTTTACTACATGAGCCACCAGCCGGAGATTATGTTCAATCAGGATATTCTTAGCCTGAGAATCACCCTCCTGATATTTTTGAAGATAATATTTTTCCTGCGATATGGACAAAGGTTTCAAAAAAGCCTTCAAATTCTTACCTCGAAGGGGATTTCTATATAGTTTATGTAATGGACAGGGGGTCTGTGCTTTTCCCAGAAATGATTTGACGGGAATTGGATAAAACGATAGAATAGAAAACGATAATTGTAGAGAAAACGTATATAGTAATTGTTGATTGTTTACCTTTGTTTGCATGAATGAGCTAAAATGTTGCAGAGTGCAGTAGTCAGCATTATACAGATGAGTATATAAAAATATAATAAACAGGAGAAACACATGAAAATATATTTAGCTCCACTTGAGGGAATCACAGGATACACATACAGACGTGCACTTCATCAGTGCTTTGGAGGATTTGATAAATATTTTATTCCATTTATTCTTCCGAATCAAAAAGGTCATCTCAGCACAAGAGAGAAGAAGGACATTGCGCCTGAGAACAATGAAGGGATGTATGCAGTTCCGCAGATTCTGACAAAGAATGCAGAAGATTTTATTCGGACAGCGGAAACGCTGCAGGAATATGGTTACAATGAAGTAAATCTGAATCTCGGCTGTCCATCAAAGACTGTTGTAACGAAAGGCAGAGGAGCAGGTTTTCTGGACAGACCGGATGAACTGGATAAATTTTTGGATGAGATATTTCGTAAATGCGATGTGAAGATTTCCATAAAAACCCGTCTGGGAATGGATGCGCCGGATGAATTTGAGGACTTGCTGACAATCTATAACAAATATCCTCTGGAGGAATTGATCATTCATCCAAGAGTGCAGAAGGATTATTATAAAAATACACCGCGTCTTGAAACATTTGGGGAGGCACTGGAACATTCAAAGACCCCAGTGTGCTATAATGGAGATATCGTCACAGCAAAGGACTATCTTAGCCTGAAAGAACGTTTTCCAGCGCTAGAATGTATCATGACAGGCAGAGGAACACTAAGAAATCCTGCACTTGCCAGAGAAATACGTGGTGGTGCACCTGCCTCAAAAGAAGAAATCCGCAGATTTCATGATATTATGTATAATGAATACTGTGAAGATCTGTCCGGTGACAGAAATATTCTATTTCGCATGAAAGAGTTGTGGTCTTATCTGATACCGATGTTTACAAATAATAAAAAGTATGCGAAGAAAATAAAAAAAGCTGAAAAATGCGTTGTATATGAAAGTGCAGTCAGGGAACTATTTAGCTGTGAGCAGTTGATTGGAGAAATAAAAAATGCAGATATGGAAGAAAATACTGGCTCATTATAATAGCTGGAAACTGGGACATAAACTGCTCTGTGCATTTGCACTGGCATCTATTATCCCTCTGCTTCTGATGCAGATTTTTGCGTTTCAGGTAAATCGGAAGCAAATGACAGAGAAAATTGATGAACTGATGGTCAGCAACCTGACACAGATTGCGGAACGTGTGAATCTGAATATGGAGGTATATACGAATCTGCTTTATCAGATATATACGGATGACCAGATCATTGATAATGTGACAACCCTGACAGATGATCAGGAAACTCATAAGGCAGTGGCATATAATCAGATTGTGAAACGGATAAAGCAGTACCGGAACAGCGATGCGGGAATACGCTGTCTGAGTATCATATGCACAGACGGTATGACGGTAACTTATGATTTTGAAACGGATTCTTCTTTGAACACAATCTGGAATAATTATTCAGATATGAGACAGACACCGCCATATCGCGAGGCGATAGATGAACCAGGAATGGTGCTGACTGATACAATGAAATTTCAGGGAGAGGAAAATTCAGGACATTTCTTTCATATTTCCAAAAGATTGTTTGATTTTGATGATCTGGAAAAAGGAAGCATTGGTACAGTTGTTATGTCAGTGGATCAGAAGATTTTAAGCTCTATCTGTGGAAATGGGACACCACGGGATAACAGCATTAATTTTATTCTGAATAAGGAGCAGACAGTAATTTCTTATCCGGATGAAGATTTTACCGGTATTTCTGTAAATCCTGATCTTAGTATTGAAGAATTTGTGCAGGTTTCCGGATATCTGAAATATAAAAAAGTGGCTCTCAATCAATATGAAGATGCAGATACCGGATGGATTTTCTGTAATGCCTATGACAGAGATTATATGCTGAAGGATGTAACCAGAACGCAGGGAATGCAGATTGGAATAACGGTATTGCTATTAGGCTTTGCGCTTGTTCTGATTTTTTATACAATACGAAATATGGATACTTCTGTAAAATCGGTTGTTCAGGGAATGCAGGAGGTAAAGAAAGGAAATCTGGATGTCGTAGTTCCCGTACAATCGTTTGATGAGATTGGTACGATCACAGATAACTTTAATGAAATGACAGTAAAAGTACGTGAACTGATTCGGGAAGTAACAGAGGCAGAAGAGAATCAGAAGAATGCAGAAATACGTGCCCTGGAAGCACAGATTAATCCACATTTTCTTTATAATACACTTGACTCGATTAACTGGATGGCAATTGAGAAAGAAGAATATGAAATCAGTAAAATGATTCGAAATCTGGGCGTGATCCTCAGATATAGTGTAAATAAAAGCAACCAGATTGTAACAATAAGAGAACTGGCAGACTGGCTGGAGAAATATATCAGTCTTCAGCAGATGCGCTTTAATGATGCATTTTCTTATCGGCTGAACATAGAAGAAGAGACTTATAACAGAAAAGTTTATAAACTTCTGCTTCAGCCATTTGTGGAGAATGCGATCATTCATGGGTTCAAAGAAATGGAAAGTGGCGGTCTTCTTCAGATAGATATCATGCCGGCCCGGCATGATCAGGGAATTGTTGTTATTATAGAAGATAATGGAAAAGGAATGTCGCAGGAGATGTTGAAATGTTTTAATAACAGGGAAGAAGCAATTAAAGATGAAGGAAAGAGTATCGGACTTCACAATGCTTTTTCCAGAATGAATATGTACTATGCTGAAAAAGCCTCCTGGAATGTCAGCAGTATGGAAGGCATGGGAACGGTGATTACTTTACGTCTGCCAATACTTGATGACAGCAGAATATCTGACAGATAAATACTTTTGGGAAAATATATTTTTGAGGGAAAAGTAAAATGAGAATTTTAATTGTAGAGGATGAAGTAAAGATTCGTATGGGAATTTCCAGACTGATCACGTCACATACGCATCATACGGTTGTTGGAGAAGCAAAAAACGGAAAAGAAGGGCTGGAGATGATCAGCCGCTACCATCCCCAGCTTGTAATCTCAGATATCCGTATGCCGGTGATGGATGGCCTTGAAATGCTGCAGGAATCAGTGAGGCTGGGAAATCATTGCCATTTTGTGATCTTAAGCGGCTATTCAGAGTTTGAATATGCGCAGACAGCACTCCGATATGGGGTGGATGATTATCTGTTGAAACCACTGGCACCTGAAGATGTCACAGAACTTCTGAATAAGATCCAGAAAAAAATTGAAGATCGGAAGAGCGTCGTGTAGGGAAAGAGTGTAGA
>OODM01000219.1_pt1 | contig 48105 bp, 74 predicted proteins | sample 1671471 | NCBI WGS metagenome assembly OODM01 (sample SAMN06348160, study PRJEB24527) | human gut metagenome | biome: human gut; feature: ankylosing spondylitis patient; material: feces | host: Homo sapiens | place: China | collected 2015-10 | reverse complement strand
CTTTCCCTACACGACGCTCTTCCGATCTCATATCAATTCTTGACTTGGTAGTTTTCAGAATAAACTCAGTTAGAAGATTATTTTATCTTCTTAAAACTTCCTGCCAGCACGTATTCTCGTACGAATCCCTCAGACGGGTGTCCGAGTCGAACAAGGTAGAATTTCTTTCCGGCAGAGTCTTTGATAGTTGCTCCTTTGATCACATCCACCAAGGTGTTCTTTTTTATCTTCGGCCACAGGGTTGATTTTGTCTTGCCGGCGTCCACGAACGTTTGGGTGTCTTTGCTTATTCTGGCTGCATATGCCACTTTTTCGGTGGTTGTTGTTGTACTTCCAGAGTTGCTTTCCTGGTACCGCAGAACGCAATCCCACGGATAGTTTCGATAACTTCTTACCAGGAATTCCTTTCCGGTTTGATCTCCCGGCTGTCCGCCTGTCGCAGTACCTTTTTCGTTTATAGATGCTTCTACTTCTTTTCCATTTCCGCAGTACATTGCAACATGATGCGTCTCATTCAGCAGCACATCTCCCCTCTGGAGTCCTGAGCCAGTCGATCGGTTAACCTTACTGGTCACGTCAGCGAAGCCGCAGGAAAGGAATACCGCTTTCATGTTGCCTGTGTAAGTTGCTCCTTTTGTCTTGACTGGGGCGCCTGCTGCCTGCCATGCGCTGATCACTGCTGAACTACAGTCGTAATCTCCTTTTTCTCCCCATCTGTATATCTGATCATATCCATGAGAATTGTCTGCCGCCCATGATTCCATCTGTTTGATTGCTTTTTCTGTTTTTGTCATTGTCGTATCTTCCTTTCTTTCCGCAGTCACAGCATACTTCCGAATCATGCTGATTACCGCTTTCTGTCTGCCTTCATAGTCACCAACCTGGTTCGGTGTCGGGTCTGCAGGATCCTGACGCAGTGTTGTGTAAATCTTATCTGCGGTATATGGTTCCGGAGTTTTAGACAAGATCCTCTTCAGTGCATCAAAACCACCCTGATGTAGAATATTGATGCATTCCATCATTGCGGTGTCTGGCATGGTTCCGTAGGCTTTTTCGATAGTCGGGGTGTATGTTCGTATCTGGTCTTCCATATACTCGTCCTGGCATTTCTTCCCGAGGTCAGTGCTGATGATACTTACAATGCACAGTCCTTTCGCAGATTCCGCTGTTACGGCGTATGTATCCCAGCTCTTCATCAGCAGGTCTTTTTCCATACCTGCATTATCCATGTCTTTGAATAGCTTCGGGTTTGCTCTCTGAATCCGGTATAACAGTTCTTTTGCTTCTCCTGCGTACCACTGCCCCGCACCGATCGTAATAGCTTTTTCATTGCTACAGTTCGCTCCGACCCCGGCAAAGCAGGAATAATCCTGCTTACCATATACTTGATCTCCGGATTCCACTGCGTACAGTATTTTTCTCAACACAGTTATATTTTGCTTATCCATAAGCATTTCCTCCAAAGGGGATGATTCCTCATCCCCTGAATCATTCGTCTTTATTTGCCTGTTTTACAATCTGGTTCACATATGTAGAAAGACCAGCAATCAGTATTCCCTGTGTAATCGCTGTAAAGATTGCCATTGCAATATCCTGTCCGGTACCGCAGGTGCAGGTGGCAAACACATAGATCGCACAAATTGCAATGCTGATTCCACCAAGGATGAGAGGGATGTACTTATCCTTTACTGCCTGTGCCTGTTTTAATGCCATTCCCACGAAATACAGGGCAATTGCTACTACGATGAGTTCCGGTTTTACATAGTTGATAATCTGTTCTATAATCATTCTCCTTTTCTTTCTAGGTCTTCTATTCTATGATTCGCAACCTTAATCTGTTCCTCATGCACACTCATTTTTTCTTCCAGAGCATAAGTTCTTTTGATAAGGTTATTGTGTTCATTTACTCTTTTAGTCAGTTCTTCCAGCTTGTACTCCATAAGAGTTCGTGTCTTTTCCTGCTGTGCATTATTGCTGATCACACATACAATTAATGTAACCGCTGCACTGATGCAGGCTGAAATGATTGTTTCCATCTCTTTTTCCTTTCTGGCAATTGCGCCGGCGCAATTTGGGTAAAATAAAAAGAACCTTTCGGTTCTGCTCTGATTTTCTTCATATGTTCTCCTATGCTGCAGTTACCTGCCAGTCAAATTCCAGATCTGGGGTTCCTGTTATAATGAAACTGCTGGTATCCTTTTTTGAAATATAGAGATCTCCTTCTCCATATTTTGTGAGAGTTATGTAATATTGGTTTTCTATTGCATTAAGTAGGATAATGCATTTGCCATCTTCATTTAAGATTCCGTGGCCGTGTTCTGGGCAATATTTTTTAACTGTATCAATATCTTCTTTCTGCAACTGTACTAATTTTACAACTGCAGGAAGGAGTTTCTTTGGATCCCAGTCTTCTGGCTGACCTAATTCATTATATCGGCATGCATCTGGGTAATATTTATCCATTGCTTCTGCATAAAAGCCTGGTACTACTCTATTATAGTCTTCGCTTTCATCACTAAGAAGTTCTTCTTTATATTTGAACAGTACAGCAGGTAAACCGTATAGTCCCTTCACATCTGTTTCCTCTAAATCTGCTATGTGATTTTTATACCTCTTAGATGAACCACTCATTGCACGTTTAATAACTCCATCAGATGTTATATACAAATTCGCAGAAGTATTAAAAGCATAGTTTTTGGTTGCCCAAGGGCTTGTTATCGTCCCAGTTGCCTCTATCGTTCCAGTTACATATAGTTCTCTTGCAACTCCCGGTTCTCCTATATTTAAATCTGCTGGTATCTGGATTCCGTTTCCAGATACTATGGAATCTATAAAATTCACACGCAGCTTACAACCATTTGTAACTTTTATCTCTTTTTCAAAAGTAACTGTTTGCTCTACCAGAATATCTGTACCTGCCTGCAAATGAAGATAGTCAAAACCATTTAGCGCAACATGTCTCAAATTGTCTGAGTAGTATGCTGACATATCCAGCAGACCGGTTTGCGTATCGCCTTTATATCCTTTAATAACTCCTTCTTTCAGTTCAGTAATTTTATAAGAGTTATTCCACGGTTGCTTTGTTGTTAAATCACCTTGAATAGAAGCTCCTGTACAGGTTAATTCTCCAGCTTCAGTCATAGAGGAATAATCACTCTGCCACATTATTTTCTTGGCCTGCAGGCGAATGCTGTCTGCTGATTGCTCTATCAGGGAACTTACTTCTGATTTGGTGACCGTTTCTATTCTCTGCCAGAAAGATGTATTCGTACCTACAGCAGGGCCTGTACATTTCCAGAGCTGATTGACGTTATTTCCATAATTGCCATGACTGCTCTCCGGATATGTTTCAGCGCTCAAAATTGTTGCTGTATATCCAGGAAGTCCATCTGCTGATCCGGTCTTTGTTCCAGCTCCCTGAGTAACAGAATCAATCTTGAATCCATAGAAAGAATCCTGACTGCCATCTGTATGCCAGTATACATAGAATTCCTGAGTTGGTACATAAACAGTCGCTCCTGCAATACTGGTTCCACCCAGCTTTGCAGCACACTTCATCGTTCCATTATCATTATAAAAAATTTTCACATAGTCATAAGTTGTACTCTCTGTCCTACAATTTTCTGAAAACTTTATGATAAGGCCTGTATCACCGTAAAAATACCTGTAGGTATTTCCTGTAGTAGTTTGGATATAGATGTCTCCATTATGCTGCTGTTTCAACTCTTCTGATGTCCAGGAAGATGCCGGGGCATTACTGGTTGTTGGAACATCTAGTCCATAGAAATTGCCGTTTTTCTGGTCTATAGTTTCTCCTAAAGATTCCACACGAGAGGTTATTTTATTGTGTGCTCTTCCGATCTCAGATACCTCAATAGCAGCATTCATCGCTTCCGTGGTTGCGTAGCTCTTTAATGTATCATTTTTTACGTAGCTTTCAGAAACCGCCAGAGAAATACTGTCAGCTGATTGTTTTATTGCCGAATTCATTTCTATTGTGGTGCTGTATTTCTTTAACTTCTCATCCGTAGATTCCTGGGCAAGTTTTAAAGCCTCTTCCTGAGCTGCCTTCGCAGCATCCTGTCCTGCTTTCGTGGCTGCAGTCTCTGCATCTGAAGCATATTCTTGTGCCTGCTGCCTTAGACTTTCCTGCGCAGCTGTCAAATTTTCAGTTGTTGCATATGTCTTTGATACTGTAGTTGATAAGCCGTCTACGCTGGCTTTTATTGCTGCATTCATCGCCTCTGTCGTACTATAATTTTCTGACAGTCTTGTATTTACTGCAGTAATGTTCGCAGATAAACCATCTACTCCTCTCTTGTATTCCGCTACTTTTGCATCAAGAGCGCTGTACTGACCAGTTACTGTATCATACTTTGTTGTCAGATCCGAGAAGCTTTCTGTCAGACCAGATACATCCATCTGAACACTTGCTAACTTGCTGTACATGGTTTCTTTACTGTTCTGTAATTCAACCAGTTCACTCTCGCTGATCAGAGCTGAAATCTTTCCCTGAGTAATAGAAATACTTGTTTCGTTTGCCTGAAAACGTTTCAGGATGGCATCCTTGGCATATATGTTGATTTCCTTTTCAAATATCACACCGCCTTCCTCCTTTTCTAAAAATCCATAATAAAAGACATCCTTGATGGGATGTCCTTTAGCATGGGTTCTTGTTTGTTCAAATAGTAATGCAAAATATTCAAAATACTCTGCAAGTCTAATACAAAGTCAACGGATTGAAGAAGGTACTGTCAAAGAAATTACGTTGTATAAATTTGGTCGATTGGTGTCCGTAGTTATGAATATTAATATAAAAGCGTTCCATCCATCCGCAACCGAGTTTGTTGATATATTTGATATTCCAGATGATTATTTGCCAATGTATAATTTGATAGTGAATTATGTAACTCAATCCGGCATACCAATGATTTTTCAGATTAATCCTTCAAAAAAGAAAGCAAGTGTTTATGGTGCTAATGAATTAAAAAACGATTGGTTAATTCGACAAGTTTTCACATACATTTCTAAAGCTTAAATAGTAAGACATTAGCTAAATGCTATAATCAGAATTAGGTAAGAATCTTTGCGAAAGGAGCGGGTAACATGACAACTGAACAAAAAAACGTCCTGAGAAAGATTATTTACGCAGTCGAAACCGGCGGACAGGTTTACGGACAGCAGGATTATTCGGACTTCACAGAAGCTTACACCAATTCTTCTGAAGAACATGCAATTACAATCGGGGCAGGACAGTGGTACGCAACCGAAGCGCAAACACTTTTGAAACGGATTCATGATGTAGATACGGAAGCATGGAACCGACTGGATAATATCGGGTTATGGGAACAGGTGCAGGAGGCAGATTGGTCTTGTTTTAACATTTCCAGAAACAGCCAGTTCTCCAATTTAATCGTTCAGCTTATATCGTCCAGAATCGGCGTTAAATGCCAAGATAGCTTTATGGATGAACAATTAGCCACCTATGCAGATGAAGCCCTTAAAATGGGCGTTACGGACGCTAGAGGGCAAGCTATGTGCGTGAACTTTAGACACCAAGGTGGACAGGGAGCAGTAACGAGGATTCTGGCAAAGACTCAGAAGCCATATACGCTCGATAATCTCTATGTAGCTTGTCAGACCGATACAGGAAACCAAGTCGGGGCATATAAGAGCAGACAGAAGTTTGTTTATGATGCATTAAAGACATATTTTCCAGAAAGTGAGGAAACAGGTATGAACGCAATTGACAAATTAATCCAGATCGCAAAGAATGAAACCGGATATCTTGAAAAGGCAAGCAATAGTCAGCTTGACAGCAAGACAGCAAACGCCGGAGAAAATAATTATACAAAATATTGGAGAGATGTAAAGCCATCTTATCAAGGACAGCCGTGGTGTGCCGGCTTTGTGAGTTGGTGCTTTATGAAAGCTTTTGGACGGGAGAAAGCAAAGGAACTCTTAAAACACTGGCCTTATGTATACTGTCCGACAATGGCGGATTTATTTACTTTGAACAGCAATCCAAAAGTTGGGGATATTGTTATTTTTTATCGAAATGGCACATTTACACACACCGGAATCGTAATAAAAGTGTCAGGAGATCGGTTCTGGACAGTCGAAGGAAACACTTCTGGCGGCTCTACAATTATCGCAAATGGCGGTGGCGTGTGCCAGAAAAGCTACTACAACAGCAACCTCCCGGGAACAAAATTCTGCACTCCAAACTACAGTTTAGTTAAAAATACAGCATCAACTTCGGACTCTGATGTAGTCAAAAAGCAGAACGCAAGAGCCTACATTGCGCAGATTAAAAAAGACACAAAATGTTATACAAAATCAAACAAAAATAGCCCATCTAAACTGTTTCCGAAGCTGAAAAAAGGCGCAGTTGTAGAGGTGATGAAATACACCGAAACAGACAGTTCCGGGCTGAAATGGTACTTCATTCGCATCCCTTATCCAAATGACGGCGGGTTTGTATTTGAGTTTGTCCCGAAGGGCGTATTTACCAGAATTTCAGAAATTCATAAATAAAAACTCCCGGGGATAGCACCCCGGGAATCATGTTTCTTATAACATATTGTATCATTTCGTTTTGTAAATCCTATTAGTTCGTTGGACACACGTTGGTCACAAATAAGAAAAAACATTTCCTAATTAAATATCCTCTAAAGTACTGTATTTAAAGGACTTTTTGACATTTGCATAGTTCTAATTTAATGCCCTAATTAAATACAATTAGAATAATGAAAATGAAATGAGTGAATTCCTTGTAAAATCGCTGAGAATGTTGATTTTACAAGGGTTTCGCGCGTTTTTATGTTCTGAATTGTGATGAATAAAATTGATAAAATAAGATTCCGTTAGTCACAGTTAGTCACAAATGGGACTTTTATTTTCTCAATCTCTGTGCGGAGTTCTTCCAATGTCCTGTGTCCATATACCGCGTTTGTAACATCTCCACCAAAAGAGTGACCCAGCATTCGCTTCCGGTCGTTCTCCCGGACGCCGTATTTTTCACATAACATAGAAAAAGTATGCCGGCAGTCATGCGGAGTGTGTTTCGGATCGCCAACAATCCCAAGACGTTCGAGTGTAGGATAGAACAGGGCATTACGGTGGTGCTGCTGAGTATATACACAGAGCTTCCCACCTTGAGTAAGAACCTTTTGCTTAGCAAATTCGTATACCGCCGAATGAATTGGTACTACGCGGTCTTTTCCTGCCTTAGTCTTGATCCCGCCCTGAAAGTATCTCTCTTCCAAGTTAGTCGTCAACTTAAGTACTTCGCCGATTCTCCAGCCAGAATAACACATGATTAATATAAGCTGCACTTCCGGATCAGCAGAATTCTTCCAGAGAATTTTTAACTCATTGTCAGAAAATGGTGTTCCATGTTCAGTGTCGTCATCCACGTTGACTTTTACATACAAAGCCTTGTTTTCTGTTACAATTTCTGAGTAAACAGCATATTTATACATCTGCTTGAACAGAGTCAGAATAGCCATGAGACTCTGACGCTTTAACGGGCAGTCATCAATTACCTTTTGCAGATCAGGCGCTTTTAAATCCTCGAATACACGATTATACAGAGCCGTGCAGTTTGAGTAAGCGGTCTGGTAAGCTATCTTTGAGCTATAAGAAAGTTTTGAACCCTCTGGAAACTTCCATGTGTAAAACTTCTCATATACCTCTGAAAACGTCAATTTCTTGATTTCCGGGTGTTTATCCTCTACGCCCTTGATTGTATTGTAGTCAGCAATCAAACGAGCGATAAGGGTATCTACGTCCGTTGTAGGTGATATCTCAAGGTCTCGTTCCATCCCTGGCTGATATGTTCCTGCCTTGTATGCGGTCAGTACAGTAAATCCTTTAATCCAGTCGTCTACATAGCAGATTGCAGGCGGTCGGACGGGCTTTCCGGTCTTTTCATCCAGTACTGCCGGCGGATGAACCGCAAATGGATTCCTACGATTGTCACCTAGGTACCGTATTGTTCCGAAACTGTTAGGGAGCTTCGGGTATTTCTTTCTTTTCTTCGCCATTTTTATTCCTCTTTTCTTTATAGCTGTTTTTAGGTATAAAAATAACAGCCGAACAAACTTTCTGACTTGCCCGACTGCTCCGAAGATGATACAATATGTTTTGCCAGAATATTACATTTCTTCGGAGATGTATAAACGCCACCTCGGTACGCCAATGCCGGGGTGGTTTTTATTTTTATTCTATTTCTTCAATATCGACTGAATATCCGAGAACTTCTCCGACAGTTGTACATTTTCCTTTTAGTGTGACTGTATCACCTTTTGCCATTGATGCGACTTTCGAGCGCTGCTCATCATTTTTAATCTGGCACTGAACGCCGATTATCGCATATTCATCGTCAGGATAGAGGGAGATATATTTTCCAGATGAATCAATGTTCCCGAGTCTACCAGTGATTTCTAGGTATTGCCCTTTGTATTTATCAGATGCTCCAAGTGCGTTATCATCAAGCTGAGACATCATATCATTGACTGATACGGCTGTGTATTCAATTGGTGTAGGTGTATCAGTTTCTTTTACAGATTCCGTCTTTGCAGATGTGCTGGAAGAAGACGTGGTGTTTGAATCTGAATTTCCGCCAACGGCACCGATAACGCCAACGGCAACAACTGCTAAAACTACCCATTTGAGTTTTCCACCTTTTTTCTTACTCATAGAATTGCTCCTCCTAATAGCTTTATTCGCCACGCTTCGCACTTTTCATGCGGATTATGTATTTTGTACCGCCGATTTTGCAATATTATGTAAAGTACGGTTATTCGTGGTATTTTTATTCTATCATTTTAAGAGCATATTGTAAAGATTTAGAATGAAATAGAGTGATTTAGATGAAAAAGAAATGTTTTAAGTGCTTTGTACTTCTCTTGCTGATCTATAAGGTATTTAGTCTTGTACATACCCCACAAAAGATAATTTCCAATAATAATCAGAAAGATATGCAGATAGTTCATTCGTATATGGTATGCCAGGAGCATTCTGTCCAGAAGTATCCACATACAGACGGCGGCAGTGGAAAAGTTTGTGATCTCGCATTTTTCTTCTGTAAAAGCATAATTTTCTTTGAAATTGCGAAGTTTGCCTGTGAAATAGCAAAAGTCCATGTATATCATTGGCAGTTGCCAAGAGTCGGAGTAGATGGTATAATATCAAAAAACGAACTAATGTTCGGTTCTATTCCCCACAGCCGGACATATACTGTAGTGTAGGCGGTAGTTGCGACAGGGAGGGTTGTTTATGGATTATAAGAAAGAGATTATCGAAATGATAGAAAAATGTGATAATGAGGGCAAGTTAAAATTTGTCTATACGATTCTTATCAAATATCTAAAATCAAAGAAGCAAGGGGATTAACCCTTGCTCTTTTTGTTTAACGATGAAACTATTTGTTTTATTGCTTTCTTATCTTCTTTATCGAGTGCTTTATATTCCTCGATAAAGTCTAAGATGTCAGGTTCTGACATAAGATTTCCAATTATGGTTGCATAATCGTCATCGCTTTTAGAACCCATGAGGTATGTCGGTGTTACTTCCAGAGCGCCGCATAGAAGTTCGATAGTGTCCATATCTGGCTTGCACTTATCTTTTTCCCAGTCACTAATTGAATTGTGTTTTGCGTTGATTTTTTCTGCGAGTTGTTTCTGAGTTAATTTCTTTGCTGTTCTGGCTTGCTTGATTTTCTCGCCAAATGTCATTATCGGTTTCCTCCTTTCATGATTAATAATAATATAGAAATTTCGAACTGTCAATAAAATAATTTCGATTTTCTCGAAATTTATTCTTGACATTCGAACATTTCGAAGTTATACTGTAATTGTTCGATAGGAACGAAACTTAAACGGAAAGGAGAATTGAAAATGTGTGTTGGTAAGAAAATTAAGTCATACCTTGAAAACAACGGCATAACGCAGACATTCGTCGCCAACAAAACTGGCATTCCTGTTCAGAAACTTAATCTTTCTCTTAACGGAAATCGCAGATTAGATTTCGATGAATACGAATTAATCTGTGGGGCATTATCTGTTGGGACTGACAAGTTTCTTGAACCGAAGATTCCAGAACGAAAGGAGTAAAAACATGAAACGCCATCCGATTATGGAATATGTGATTCCAGCAATTGTAGCAAGTGTGGCAACAGTTTTAATCCGTTTAGTGCTAGGGTGGTAAGAATGAAGCAATAATGAAAGGAGTAAATATATGAGCGAAGTTGACACTTACATAAAAGAAAATGCAGAAGTTCATCAGTTTGCCGCCGAAGTCGCGAGAATCATTTCCGGTATTCCACAGATGCCGGAATTTTCAAACGAACGCCTGACAGTATCAGACGTGAGCAAAATGACAGGCATTCCTACACCATCTGTCAGAGCAGGAATCATCTATGGATGGCTGCCTATCGGTACGGCGTATCGTGGGAATAAAGTGATTCACGACAGAAAAGGTTCTGGCAGAATAGAATTTGTTATCTCTCCAAGAAAGCTCTGGGAAGAAACAGGATATGTCTGGAGAGGAAAAGAAGCATTAAAGTGATAGTGCCCCGGCGGTGAAGCACCACCAACCGGAGCGTTGCACTTACTAAATCGCACTTAGTAGGTACAGGTTAATTATAACTTCGTATCTGCTAATTGTAAATACCAAAAAAGGAGAAATTAGCACGATATGAGCAGAAATAACACAAATAAATGTGAAAATGTTCCGACATGGGACGAACTTGAGTTCATTCTTGCGGCAGAAATTGTCGAAGAAAGTAGAAAAAAAGCAAGAAAATGGTTCACGGCATGGATTGTGACAGTCGCTGCACTGGTAGCAAGCAATCTGGCGTGGATTGCAGGAGAAATAAAATAAAATGAAAGAGTATATGCTAATTGCTGTTTGTATGCTTGCCGGGAAATATGTGGATATACCTATTTGGATGAACATCTTTTTTGGCATCTCGGCAGCATGGGCGGTACGTCAGATGAAAGCAGACTGGCAATAAGGAATAAGGAGGATAAGAAGATGTTCGAGAAAGAGATTGATGAAATTTACGAACTCTGCAAAAGAGTCGTGAATGAAGTTCCGACAGCAAGTGTCACATTCGAATTTTCAGGCTACGGCTTGGATGTAAGAGGGCTTAAAAGAAAAGAAGATGTTAGACTTCCTAAAAACGTATTTAAGTGGGACTTATATCGGAATGTATCCTTTAATTCTTTTTTTGAGAAAGAAAGTCGTGAAAGCCTCAGAGTAATCAAAGCTTTCTTACTGGAACTTCTGATAGATGGGAAGTGTCCAAATGAGTAAACAGATAGCAATTATGAAACTTCTTCCCAGTCTGGAGATAGCAGGGTGTATCAACGAACTGCTCAGAGAGCTTCAGTCCAGAGGGGATCACATTTTGGATTATGAGAACTGCGATATGTCTCTTGACCATGTGGAATACCACAAAGCCGAAGATATCGACGGAGAGAAGTTCGGAGATGCTTCGGATAATTTGTATTGCTTTTTCAAGGCGGTGTAAGTATGGACAAACGCATCCAGGAAGTATTGAGATTAATCGACATACAACTTGCCACAGTCCCGGATAATCCGATTGAAGAATCATATAAGGCAAGAACACTGGCGAACTATATACAGGCTTTAAATGGGCTTTTAGCGGCTCAGAAATCATATAAGGAGGAACAAAAATGACTGAATTTGAAATCCATATACCGGCACGTAAAAAGGCAGTAGTGTCAGAACGAGACATGGCGGTAAAAGTGACCGGGGAAGCGTATAACGCGTTGACAGAAATTTACAATGAAAGCACTTTATCAATGCGCCAGATCGCAAGTCTTCTGATTGTAGAAGGTAGCAAACATATCGTGTATGACAAAGTGGAGGTGTGAGTTATGGCAAACTTAATTGGAATCATGGGTGAACCCGGAAGTGGTAAAAGTACATCCCTTCGCAATCTCAATCCAGAAGAAACTTATTACTGTGATTGCGATGGAAAAGGTCTGAATTGGAAAGGGTGGAGAGATCAATATTCCACTGATAAGAACAATTATGTAAAGACCAGTTTTCCGCAGACTATAGTCAAATATCTTTTAAACATTGCAGAAAAAGCACCACATATCCATTATTTCGTTGTTGATACCGTAAATAACTTAATGGTATCAGACGAAATGAGAAGATGCAAAGAGAAAGGCTATGACAAGTGGATGGACCTCGCCTCGAGCATCTGGGACTTGGTAGATATTCCGTCAAAGCTTAGAGATGATCTGACAGTGATCCTGCTGTTCCACACGCAAACAGAAATGACTGACGCAGGCTATGAGTTTACCAGAATCAAAACCAACGGAAGAAAGACTGAGAAAAACAACATCGACAGTAAGTTCAACTGGTTGCTCAGATCAATGAAGCAGGAGAACACTTATTGTTTTTCAACCACTTCTCATAATGACACTGCAAGAACGCCACTGGGAGCATTTGAAGAGGAATATATTCCAAATGATATTACAAAAGTCATTGAAGTTATGAAGGAGTTTTGAGAGAACAAAACTGGTATGTATTTTTAATAGGCCGATACGCCTATCGGATAAGATGCGAATCGCATTATATTCATCAATTATACCATGACAAAGCAATTCGCGAGTACAGGAAATGTTCAAGCAAAGAAGAAGCTATTTCTATGTGCTATGACTATAACAAATATTTAAAAAGGAGATAAAAAACATGGCAATTAAAAGATTTGGAGATTATGAAAAAACACAGGCTTATGGAGATTATGAAGTACTTCCAAAAGGTGGCTATGTGGTGAAAATTCTTGGAGCCGAAGTTTGTAACAACAGTGTAAGTCAGTATGTAAAAATCAGTTGCGATATTGCAGAAGGCGAATATACGGGCTTCTATGCAAAAGAGTATAAAGCCCAGCAGAGCGAGGATAAGAAATGGCACTGCAATTATCTTCTGAATATTCCGAATGATGACGGATCAGAGAAAGATAACTGGACAAAGAGACGCTTTAAAACATTTACAGAAGCTCTTGAAGAATCCAATCCGGGATACCACTTTGACTGGGATGAGCAGAAATTCAAAGGTAAGATTGCCGGCGGTCTTTTTAATGAAAGAGAATATGAAAAGAATGACGGAAGCATTGGAAGAGCTACCAATCTGGCATCCTTCTGTAAAGTCGATAAAATTCGCTCCGGTGATTACAAGATCCCAAAAGACAGAGTTCTGAACAGTAATAATCCTTCACGCACTAGTTCAGATGATTTCATGAGAGTTCCAGACGGTGCAGATGAGGAGATGCCATTCAACTAATGGATATTTTTGATCAAAAAGAAGTCTTAAAGTCTTTCCAGATTCTTGTTGATTCCAGAGAACAAGCGACTGAACGAGCGGAGAAGCGGTATAAATCCTTTTCCGTTCCATACAGTCGAGCAACATTGGATTATGGTGATTACACCTATAATGCAGTATTGCCAGATGGTAGTTCGCTTTTCGATGCGCGTAAAACCATTAAGCCATTTTGTGTGGTAGAACGAAAAATGAATTTAGATGAATTAGCCGCATGTTTTACCAGAGGACGTGAGAGATTCAAAAGAGAGTTTGAACGGGCATTAGATCAGCAGTGCAGGATTTACCTCATCTGCGAAAATTCGAGCTGGGAAAACCTTTTGAACGGTAAATATCGAAGCAAATTTAACTCCAATGCGTTTTTAGCTTCCAGTGTTGCATGGATGGTCCGATACAACATGAATATGGTTTTTTGCAAAGAGGAAACATCTGGAAGATTGATAAAAGAAATTTTATACAGAGATTTAAAAGAAAGACTTGAAAGGGGTGAGTTTGATGGTTGTAAATTCGATTCAGCTCACAGGTGATAGCAATGAGTGAATATCCGAGTATGTATGATGCGGCTATCGAATATGCCAAAAAAGGATTTGCTGTCTTCCCGTTAAAGTACCGCGATAAAGTTCCGCTTACCAGAAATGGATGTAAAGATGCAACTACGGACGCAGCTCAGATAAAAGCTTGGTGGCAGAAATATCCAAATGCAAACATAGGTCTTGCGACTGGTTCAGTTAGCCAGAATGTATTTGTAATTGATTTAGACATTGACGAAGATCGCGGAATAGATGGGTACCATTCGCTTGAAGATTGGCAGCGTGAACACGGTGATTTCCCAGAAACATGGACGGCTATCACAGGGCGTGGCGGATACCATTTGTACTATCGTGGAAATGGCAAAATAAAGAACCGAGCCGGAATTATTGATGGTGTAGATATTCGTGGAAATGGCGGGTATGTAGTAGCTCCTCCATCAATACATAAGAATGGCAATCGGTATGAATGGGAATACTCACCGGACGAATTTGAGATCGCAAAGGCCGATAACAATGTAGAATACTTCCTGAACCATGACGATCAGAAACAAGGTACAACTTTTACCATGCCAAATATCGTGGCAGCAGGACAAAGAAATCAGATGCTTTTTCGTTTTGCGTGTATGATGCAGGCGAAAGGAGCGTCAGATCAATCAGTGTTCGCCGCTACCATGGCTGAGAATGAAAGTTCCTGCTCGCCTCCATTGACTGAACAGGAAGTCAAAGTCATTGTATCAAGTGCGACTAGATATGATAAAGGAAAGCCCATTCACATTGACTCAGAGGGGGTTGCAACGCAAGGGTGGAGGGATCCGGAGTTTGATTTTACAGAAAAAGGAACAATGATTCAGAGCATTAAGAATATGTGTGAAGCCATTGAATACGACCCTGATTTGTATGGACATATTAAATACAACGAGTTGTCATATGCGCCCTTTGTCTGTGGGAGTCTCCCGTGGGAGCACGTAAACATGTATAGGGAATGGAGCAACAGTGATGACAGCAATTTGAAGTCGTACATTGAATCAAAATATGGGCTAAAGAGTCTGGAGAAGATCATGGAAGCACTTAATATCGTGGCAAATAGAAACAGATTCAACCCTGTTGTTGATATGCTTACTGACATTCATAAGAATAAGTGGAATAAAAAGACCGGATATATCAACAAACTACTTCCAGAATATCTGGGAGTAGAAGACACAGAGTATTCCAGGGAATGTATGAAACTGTTTATGTTAGGTGCAATCAGCAGAGCGTTCCATCCGGGATGTAAGTTTGACTACATGCCAGTATTATACGGCTCACAGGGAATTGGAAAATCTACCTTCCTGAGACTTTTATCACTCAATAACGCATGGTATAACGACAACTTCAATACAGTCGAGGGCGACAAAGCCCCGGAAAAGCTTCGCGGTATGTGGATGGTGGAACTGGCGGAACTGCTGGCTACTAAAAAAGCAAAAGAAGTTGAGAGCATCAAAGCATTTTTAACATCCACAGTGGACACGTACAGACCTCCATATGGGCGCAGAACAGAGCAGAGACCAAGAGTGTGTGTATTTGCCGGAACAACCAACAATGACCGTTTCCTGACTGATAGAACAGGCAATAGACGATTCCTTCCGATAGTCACGAGAAAAGAACACGTCCTGAAATCCATGTTTGATGATCCACAGGCCGTAGCGTCAGACTTTACAAACGCTTGGGGAGAAGCCATGGAGCTTTTTGAAAGGGCCGATAGAACACCTAAGTTAATTCTTCCGAAGAATTTACAGCGATATATAGAGGATAAACAGGAGGAATTTATGGAGGAGGACGTGAGAGTTGGAATTATTCAAGAATGGCTAGACCATACAACGGAACCTCGCGTTTGCGTTGCAATGCTATATGAACAGGCGCTGGGTAACGAGGGCCGCAAGCCCACAAGGTTCGAGTCCAACGAAATTCACTCCATCATGCAGAACTGCATTGACGGATGGGAAAGGGAAAATGGCGGGAAACGGGTGAGATGTGGAAAATATGGTCCACAGATATGTTATCAAAAAGTCAGAAAATTAAGTGAATTTGAAAAAATGTGTGAGTGTGAGATACCATTTGACTAAAACTAGTTACACTTAGTTACATTTAGTTACACCCCAAGATACACCTCAAACCCTTATAAATACTGTATTTTTTGCTTAGTGTAACTAATGTAACTAATATTTTACTATAAAGTATATTTTAATAATTATATAAAAAGGTAATTATAGGAAAAATTAAATACTTATGTTACACGTTACACATTCAAGGGGGAAGAAATGGCAAGCGTAAGAAAAGATGATATTCCAATGATGGCAATGTTTATGCCTAAATTATGGGAATTAATAAAAGAGTTTTACCTGGTTGAACTCACAGATGAATATTCAAAAGCAGCTTATGACCGTTGTATGGAATTGATAGAAATATATTCAGATCCATTAGCAAAAGAATTTGTTTTAGCATTTTGCAAATTTATTGATTCTAAACAAAGGGAGTTGAGAAAGAATGTACAACACTAAGAATAAATACGAGCAGGGACAGGCTCTCAGAAAAGAAATCTACATGTATGTAGTAAGCTACTTTAAACTTGTTGGATACGCACCATCGGTCAGCGAGATTTGTGAGAAGGTAGACGCAAGCAGAGCTACCATTTGGAGACATTTAAACCAGCTTATTGATGATGGGTTGCTTAAAACAGCACACCCGAGTACTGATAGAGCCTATGCTCCGACAGGATACAAGTTCAGAAAGGTGAAGGGAAATGAGTAGCAAATTAAAAGTCAAGAAAAAGACCAGATTTCCTGTTCAGACTTCTAATCAGGCAGCTCAGGCGTTTGGGCGAGCAATGCAGAACTGCCAGAGTCAGCTTAAAGACATGGAACAGAAAGCCTATGAAGATGGTTTTACTGTTGGTGAAGATTGGAGCAACACGATCAACACTGTCACTACCATGATGGCTCTGAGACGCTTATATGGCTTTTCCACGAAGCGATTGCTTGATGTGGTAAGAACTGCCAATAAGTACGTTGAAATGGCAAATGAGGGCAAAATGAGCGTTCTGAGCATGATGCAGGACATTGAAGAGAACACAGATGTAAGATTTGACGAGATGAATAAGAATCTGGTTAAGAAGATGGGAGTTTAAAATGAAATTTATAGATTTTTTCGCAGGAATTGGAGGATTTCGCAGGGGAATGGAATTGGCGGGGCATGAATGCGTTGGTTTTTGCGAATTCGATAAATTTGCTACTGCGAGTTACATCTCAATGCACTTGCTGACAGACGAGCAGCGGAAGGCATTGGAAGATATTCCTATCAAGAAAAGACAGAAGGAAATATTAAAGGAGGAATACAGAAATGGAGAATGGTACGCAAATGACATTCGAAGAGTGTATGCCGGAGACATTCCCAAAGCAGACTGTTGGTGTTTCGGATTTCCATGCCAAGATATCTCAGTCGCAGGAAAACAAGCCGGATTTCAAGGAAACCGTTCAAGCCTGTTTTTCAGAGTTATGTACCTTGTCGGACAGCTCGAAGAAGAAGATAAACCCACTTACCTTTTCATTGAGAACGTTAAAAATCTGCTTAGTGTTAATGGAGGATGGGATTTCGCCAGACTGCTCATTGAAATGGAGCAGTGGGGGTATGATGCAGAATGGCAGGTGCTCAACTCCAAAGATTTCGGAGTACCGCAAAACCGGGAAAGATGTTTTATTATCGGACATCTTAGAGGGAGAAGTACCTCAAAAATATTTCCTATCGAAGGAACAGACGGAAAAAATAGTGTTTCGTTAAATCTTCTTGGTTGTCTTAATGGTAGAAATTCGCAGCGAGATAGAGTTTATAGTGACAATGGATTAGCACCAACAATCAGTACGAAGCCGGGAGGAAATACAGAACCCAAAGTATCCATATTATTTGATACAAGTTATATTGGTCAAGATGGAAAAGCACGCATATATGAAAATATTTGTCCAACACTAACAAGCAGAGATTATAAAGAGCCTAGAAGTGTCGGAGTAGTATGCAATGTGAACCCGTCAGGAAAAGGAATGAACGGAAATGTGTATGATTCGACTGGCTTAAGCCCTACTTTAACAACAAATAAAGGAGAGGGAAATAAGATTGCAATTCCAGTTCTCACACCAGATCGTATAGAAAAACGTCAGAATGGACGGAGATTCAAAGAAGATGGTGAGCCAATGTTCACACTAACAGGGCAGGACAGACATGGAGTTGCAATTGATCCGCTTGGAGTTCTACGTAATGTTCGCACAGAATACGGAAAAGAAATTCGTAAAGATTACGAAAGTGGAAAACTTGATATTTCCAGACATGATTTCCTTGCTAGTGAAGTGAGGGAGGATGGAATTACAAATACATTATCTACTGTACAAAAAGATAATCAGCTTGCAGTAAAGGTTTCTGAAGCCACAAAACAAGGATATGCAGAGTGCAGAGTTGGTGTTGATACTGTGAATCTATCAGTTCCAGGTAGTAAGACAAGAAGAGGAAGAGTTGGAAAAGAGATTGCAAATACGCTAGATACAAGCTGCAATCAAGGAATATTTGTGCAGGTATCGGAAGAATTAACGGTATATGCAGTGTGGTACGAAAAATATCAGTGTTACATAGCAATTCGGAAGCTGACACCGAAAGAATGTTTTCGGCTGCAAGGTTGGTCGGATGATTATTTTGAAAAGGCTCAGTTTGTTAATTCTGACAGCCAGTTATACAAACAGGCAGGAAACGGCGTAACAGTGACAGTTATAGAAACTATAGCAAGAAAAATGAACGTAAATCTAAATTGATAGCGTGTCAGTTGCTTACATGGGGAAAGTGAGGATGAAAATGGAGAAATTAAAACCTTGTCCGTTTTGCGGAAAAGAGATAGATACAGAGAAAAATGTATACATTCCAGAAAGAGACTGGGCACCGTCTTTTTACGATCCTGACAGTGGGGGAAATCCAATAGCCATTCACTGTGAATGCGGATTAACATTTTGCACAGACACATGGGATTGGAAGGAAGCTGTTGAAATATGGAATAAAAGAGTAAACAAGGAGGACGCAAAATGAAATTATTTAAAACAGTAGATGAGAAATTAGCAGAAATTGGATTTACAAAAGTTGAAGAAGATAAATATGGATGTGAGTATGAGAGAAAAAATAATAAATATGGGTATACACAGATTGTATCTATTTTACATAAAAAATCCGGAAGGCACATCTTGCAGTCTTATGATCCAGATATAGGAGATAGCAAAGGAATCGGAAATACTTGTGTTGGTCTTACAGGGTATGAAATGAAATTGTTTATCAAAAAGATGAAACAATTAAAGATGTATTCAGGTAAGGAGGACGCAGAATGTTAATCAGAAGTCAGAATAAGGAAGTTTTAGCTACACTTGAACTTTTATTCGATATCGAAGTTTCGGGTGGAGTAATAAGTGCAAGAAGAGATATGAGTTGGTGCTGCTTGCTCGGAGAATATTCCACCAAAGCAAAAGCCATGAAAGTACTGGATATGATTCAGGAAGCCTATGTAAATGGACATATTGATTATCAGATGCCAGCGGACAGTGAGGTGGTTGTATGATTACATTCTTATTAGGATTTATACTTGGAACCATATTCGGAGTGGTCGGTCTTGTATGCGTGGCGATCATGTACGACAAGCACCACCCAGGCGAATAGAAAGGAGAACGGTATGTTGACAAGGAACAAAAAGCTGAAAGATTACGGTATTCCGGCAGAGGACATAGAAAAACTTAATACGATGCTGAAAGACTTCCCGGCAGAGTATGGATACCTGCTTTCCAGTGCTGCCTTGTCAGCTTGCCCGAAGAACACGGTGATAGCAGATATGGTTATTGAGAATATCTTGCACCGGAAAAGTTACAGGAAAATCAGCAGAGAAAGATATATCCCGATGAATCCGAAGGACTTTTACGGATACAGACGCAAGACCGTCGCTGTACTGTATGAGAGGATGCGGTTGTTGGGAATGTGGGAGGATGAATAAATGCGTTTAATTGATGCAGACAAAATAATTGACTCTCTTGGAAATTCGGATATGGATTTTGCAATAGGTGCAGTTATTGACGAACAGCCGACAGTTTTTGATGTAGATAAGGTTGTGGAGCGGTTAGAAGAAGAAAAGAAGAGAGCATTTAAACTATGTTTGGGAACTAATGACAGCACGCAAAGGCTGAAATACATTGAAAAAGAACAGACGATAGCTTTAGCAATCGAAATTGTAAAAGGTGGTGGAGTTGAATGAGTAACGTATCAATTGAAACATTAGAAAAGCTAAAAGACAGCATGGTCGGAAGAAGATATAAACACTTCAAAGGAAGAACCTGTGTTGTCACCGATATCGCAGTACATACAGAATCTGATGAAATTATGGTGATTTACAAGTGCTTTGTAGACTCACTTGTAACATGGTGCAGACCGTTGGATATGTTTACGAGTGATGTGGACAGAGAGAAATATCCAAATGTCAAACAGAAAAGAAGATTTGAACCACTTTCTAGGCAGGAGGAACACAAATGAGTAGCGCAAGCGTAAGATTCGGAACAAAAGCATATGTATGCGCAAGATACTTTCTTAGACCGGGAAAGTGCTTCAAATACATCGACCAGCGTGGCGAAGATACCACAGAACACATCTATGAGGTCATGGCGTTATATCCTTATTGCGTATTGTTAAGAGATACCAGAAACGGAGTCAGGACTTGCCCGGGATATAACACTTTGAGCCTGATGCTGAGAGGAAGTGAAGCGAGTGAGTAAAGGCAAAGACATTTCGACTATGTTTACAAGAGAAGAAAACAAAAAGAACGGAAGGCTTGGATATTGTCAGGCTACAAGAGAAAAAGACACTATCATTAGCCCTTCACAATATGGAGCATTCTTGCAGAAAAGAGGTAGGAGAAGATGAGTAAATCAGTATTAATCATGAACACACCAAAAGGATGTTTTGCTTGCCCATTTCATATGGCGGATTTCAATTTTAATTTATGCCTTGCAACAAGAAATGATTCAATCAAAATTATTTCTAAAGTAAGCCATGAAGGATTCAAAAAACTGGCAGGAAGACCCGAATGGTGTCCACTGAAAGAATTGCCAGAAAAATTGGAAGCAAGCACACGTGATAATGAAAGATGCGGTCAAGACGCGGAAAATAAGCGATAAAAATAAACAAGCGACAAAAACAAGCGAAAAGGAGAGGTGAAGTAGATGGAGAGATTAACAGAATGGGAAAATGGTAGTGTCACATATAACGAAAAACGAGAGATTGAATGTGGTGAATATTGTGATAGCTGCTCACAGGGCGCAGGAAATTGCGAAACAATAAAGAATATGATTAAAAAACTCGCTGAATACGAGGACTTAGAAGAACAGGGTTTGCTTGTGAGATTGCCGTGTAAGGTTGGAGACACGGTTTATAGAGTGAATGCCGGAGCCAAGCAACCGATTATTCCGATGACTGTTTCAGAAATTCATTTTCTCTGTTACAAAAATGAACGTGCTGTAAGGTTTGACGCAATAGGAAAAGAAGATATGGGAGAAAGTTGCTACCGTTTAGAAGATATTGAAAGAATAGTATTTCTCACCCACGAGGAAGCTGTGAATAAGTCGGAGGAGATGAAAAAATGACAATCGGAAAAAGAATTAGAGAGGTGCGTTTGCAAAATGATATGTCTCTCAGAGATTTTGCAGAACTTATCGAAGTTACTGATACCACAGTCATGGAATGGGAGAAAGGAATCAGCAATATTCCGTTTGTGTGTGCGATAGAGATTGCTGACCGATTCGATGTGAAATTAAATTGGTTAGCCGGATTGGAGGATTAACATGAAACCAGAAGAAGCATTAAAAGAATTAAGCTATGGTGATACAGCCTATGGTGGTAACTGTACTTATGAAGTTAGAATGGGAGCCATTAAAGCGTTGAAAAAGCAGATTCCAATGAAACCAAATAATATAAAATCTATTCTTGATTTTTCTGGCAGATATTATACGGCAAAAGGTAACTGTCCAGTTTGCAACAGTGAGGGACTTTATAAATCAGATTTTTATTGTAATAAGTGCGGGCAGAAATTAGATTGGGAGGGGCGAAATAAATGAATCTTAGAAAAGCTACACTAACCGACTATGGAGTGCCGCCGGACGATATACCGGCGCTTCAAAGTCATTTCAGACACCTTGACGAGAATGACAAGTACAATCTTCTGCAAGTGTCAATCAAATATGCACCAGGCATAGAAACGCAGATATACGACAGCATAGTGAACTGCATAGGATACCGAACAATGGAACGATTCCGGGATATGCCGGTATCTGAAAATGATTTCTACGGATACAAGCGCAGGATCATGGCAGAATATTATCACTTGGCAAAATTGACCGGAAGATTATAAAATTGATAAAAAAAACTAAAAGTGGTGTAGAGGTACATAACCCCTAGTGTGGTATTATAGTGTATATAACTATAGCTATGCTAGGGGATTTTAATTCAGAAAGGATATGATTGGATGATGATAGGATGGCAAACGACCAGAATTTAAATAATAGAGCGGCGACGCAGTTTCGAGCAGGTGAGGAACAGGTGAGAATTGCAAAAAAAGGTGGTATTGCATCGGGTCAAGCACGTCGTCAAAAAAAGACTCTTTCTGAATTAGCAAAAATGATAGCTGAGAATCCTGCCCCGACTGCTGCGAAAAAGAAACTCACAAAGATGGGAATATCTGATGAGGATGCAAATAATAATGCCTGTATTGTAGCTGCTGTATACGATAAAGCTATTAAAGGAAATATGCAGGCGGTGGACAAATGGGAACAGTTGGTAGCTGTATCAAAATCAGATGAAAGCAAATATGAACTTCCTGCCAGAGTACTTGGCAAGGCATTCGTGGATATTAACCGACAGATTAAGCCCAACATTGAATATGTATTTGAGGGCGGTCGAGGCGGTCTAAAATCCTCATTCGTAGCTTTTAAAATTGTTGAGCTTATCAAGAATAATCCTCAGATGCACGCCTGCATTACAAGACAGGTGGCTGGTACTCTGAAAGATTCTGTATATGCTAACATGAAATGGGCTATCAACGAACTGGGATTGATGGAAGAATTTGAATGCAAGGTGTCGCCACTTGAGATCAAGTATATTAAGACTGGACAGACAATATACTTCCGTGGTCTGGACGATGAAACCAAGCTAAAATCTATTAAGCCGGAGTTTGGGTATATCGGAATCCTCTGGAAAGAAGAAAAAGATCAAATGAAGGGAGATGCTCAGGAACGTTCTGTTAATCAGTCAGTGCTTCGTGGCGGCGATGAATCCTATGATTTTTCATCGTATAACCCGCCAAAATCAAAATCAAACTGGGTAAACAGGATTAAGCTCATACCTAACCCGAAAAGAGTTATCCATCATTCAAGTTATCTGGAAGCCCCGGCGGAGTGGCTCGGACAGAAGTTTATTGACGATGCAGCACATCTGAAAGAAATCAATCCAGAAGCCTATGAACATGAATACCTGGGTGTTCCAAATGGTGACGGCGGAAACGTATTTGAATATCTGGAAATCAGAGATATTACAGATGAAGAGATCAGTCACATGGACAAAATATTTCAGGGGTGTGACTGGGGATTTTTCCCTGATCCGTATGCTTTTATTCGTTTGTATTACAATCATAGCACTGAAAAGATATATCTCATTGATGAAATTTACGAAAATAAATGGAGCAATAGGAAATCAGCAGACGAGATTCTAAAAAGAAAATATGATGATTATACTATTACTTGCGATTCTGCTGAACCTAAATCAATCAATGATTATAGAGATTTTGGACTCCCGTCAAGGGGCGCAATAAAAGGACCTGGGAGTGTGGAATATTCTATGAAATGGCTTCAAACAAGAACTATTGTTATTGACCCTAAGAGAACGCCTAATGCTTATAAAGAGTTTTCGGAATACGAATACGAAAGAGATAAAGACGGAAACGTTATAAGCGGATATCCTGATGAGAATAACCATTTAATCGATGCCTGTAGATACGCAACAGAATCATTGTGGAGGAGAAGAGGGAATAATGCTTAAAAGAGGGTACAGTCTAAAATATAGACGAATATATAAAATCTGGCAGGGAATTCGTCAGAGATGCAATAACCCCAATGACAAAGATTATGAAGACTATGGTGGAAGAGGAATAAAGGTTTGCAAAGAATGGAATAAAAGTTCAGAAGCGTTTGTTCTATGGGCATTAGAAAATGGATATGCTGATAATTTGAGTATTGATAGAATAGACACAAATTCGGACTATTCGCCAGAAAATTGCAGATGGGCAACATGGACTCAGCAGGCAAGAAACAAAAGAATGGAAAAAATAAATTCAACTGGTGTTACTGGTGTTTCCATGGACAGAGGGAAATATAGAGCAACAATCTATGTAGATAATAAAAAAGTTGATCTAGGCAGGCATGACACGCTTGAAGAAGCAGCAGAAGCACGTAGACAGGGTGAGATAAAATACTGGGGCGTGAGTGCATAATGGGACTTATAACAACACTAAAAAGGTGGTTTAACATGATTTTCAAAAAACAAGCCGAAGAGGACTTTAATATCCAGGCGGCAGAATTCCCAGAGATGGAAGCGCTGATTAACCGGTGTGCAAACATTTACAGGGGTGCGCCGGAATGGCTAGATGATAAGAATAATATCAAGACGATTAATTTTGCTAAATCTGTGTGTTCAGAGACTGCCAGACTTGCAACATTGGCGATTGGCATTCAGATAGATGGTTCTGCAAGGGCAACATGGTTACAGGAGCAGATAGATAAAGTATATTTCCAGATCCGGCACTGGGTGGAATATGGCTGCGCTTACGGAACCGTGTTCATTAAGCCGAACGGCGAGAGTCTTGATGTATTCACTCCGGCAGATGTGATGATTGTGGATTACGATAATCAGGAAATCAAAGGGATTATATTCAAAGACTCTTATACGGTTGGTAGAAAATACTACACAAGACTTGAATATCACAGGTTTATTGAGACAACAGTGGACGGAGTGACAACTTATCCGTATTATGTTTCTAACAGAGCCTATGTATCAAAATCTCCTCAAAGCATCGGAGACAAGATTGATCTCAAACAAACCAAATGGGCTGACCTAATGGCAGATACGCCGCCGATACTCAAGGCAAACGGTGAGAAGCTGGACGGACCGTTGTACGGAGTGTTGCGGACACCACAAGCGAACAATGTAGATATCAGTACACCACTTGGACTTCCAATATTCGCAGAAGCTATTGAAGAGCTGAAAGACCTGGATATTGCATACAGCCGTAATGCCGGAGAAATTTTCGATTCGCAGAAGATTGTTCTGGCAGATGATAGGCTGCTGATGCCAAGCGGTACACCTGTAGCAGCCATGTCACCGCAGGGTATGGAGAATAGACGCAATGAGATGAACTTACCGCACTTTGTCAAGAACGTATTTGGACAGGACGAGAAAGAGTTTTATCAAGAAATCAATCCGGTTCTCAACACAGATACCCGTATAAGCGGCATAAACGCCCTCCTTGGACAGATTGGATATAAGGTCGGATTCTCTAATGGATATTTTGTATTTAATGAAAAAAGCGGAATACAAACAGCCACAGAGGTAGAAGCAGGACAACAGAGGTCTGTACAATTTATCAAGGACGTAAGAGACCAATTAGACAAAAGCATAAAACAAGTAGTATATGCGTTGAGCGTATATGCAGATTTATATGGATTGGCTCCAGTCGGTGCATATAAAGTTCAGTGCAACTTTGGCGAAATGGCATATTCTTATGAGAGAGACCGAGACAATTGGTGGAAGTATCGCTTACAGGGTGACTGTCCTCCTTGGATGTATTATGTCAAATTCGAAAATATGACAGAATCCGAAGCAAAAGCAATGGTTAAAGAAGCCCAGCCAGACGAACCAAAACTGTTTGGAGATGAGTAATTATGTTAAGCCCAGAATATTTACGCCGGATAACAGAGGGCAGTGAACAGATTGCGGAAGAATTGCATCAGTATATCATCTCTGAGATTGTGTCGAGAATGATGGCAAGAATCGGCAGAGGTGAGGATTATATTCTGACCAATGCCGATGCGTGGAGAATCAGAACGCTACAGGAATCTGGTGAACTGTTAGAAGACATTCTGGCAGAATTATCCAAATACACCAAACGCGAACAGCAGGAACTTCTTGAAGCGTTTGAAGATGCCGGAATCACTGCAATGAACTATGATGACAAGGTATACAAGGCGGCAGGATTAAGCCCTGTACCGCTCGAACAGTCGCCAGCTATGATAAGACTCATGGAGCGAAATATGCTTGCTACAATGGGAGAATGGCGGAACTTCACAAGGACAACTGCAAATGCGGCTCAGACGCTGTATATCAACCAATGCGACCTTGCATACAATCATGTGATGACTGGAACAGTTGGCTATACGCAAGCCATCAAAGAGGCGGTTAATAACGTTGTATCAGATGGTGTTACCGTCACGTATCCATCTGGCAGAAAAGACACGATCGAAACAGCAGTCGCACGTTCTGTCAGAACTGGAGTGGCGCAGGCTACGGGAGATATATCCCTAAAATGCATGGAAGAAATGGATTGGGATTTAGTTCTGGTCAGTGCTCACATAGGAGCCAGAACAGGTGACGGCGGTGAGAATCCGGGAAATCACGCATGGTGGCAAGGAAAAATATACTCTCGTTCTGGCAAGAGCAAGAAATTTCCACCGTTCTCATTGACCGGATATGGAACGGCGAGTGGATTGTCAGGGGTCAACTGTCGGCATAGTTTTGGAGCCAGTGATGGAGAATTTAATCCCTATACAGAACTATCAGCGCAGGACAAAGCCAACAAAGGTAAACAGTACGAAAAAGAACAGCGACAGCGCACTTATGAGCGAAGAATCCGAAAAACAAAGCGTGAAGTCCTTGGAATGCAAGCGGCGGTTGATAACTGCAAAGACGAACAGGCAAAATTCGCATTACAGCAAGACCTTGACCGGAAGTCTTATCTTTTGCAGAAACAAAATGCTGCATACAAGGAATACTGCAAGCAGAATGATCTAAGAGAGCTGCAAGACCGACTTATGATAGCTAAATGGAACCGCCAGAATGCTGCAAAAGTTAGAGGAGCGGCAAAGAGATATAAAACAGCAAAGGGGATTGACTGATGGATAGATGGGAATATTTCAACCCTAATCCTGTTAAGGATAAGAGAACAGGAGATTGCGTTGTCCGGGCAATATGCAAGGCAACCGGTTTTGACTGGGAAACGGTATTCGCCGGATTAATGATACAGGCATGTGCTCTGTCAGATATGCCGAGTGCAAATTATGTCTGGGGAGCGTACCTCTATAAACATGGGTACAGACGCAAACTGATTGAGCAATCAGAACGGTATATCTATACAGTCAATGATTTTTGCACGGACCATCCGACAGGCACGTACATTCTCTGCATAGATGGTCATGTAGTGACGGTACAAGAGGGCAAATATTTCGATACATGGGATAGTGGTAATGAGATCCCGGTATATTACTGGGAAAAGGAGAGCAAATGAGCATATCAGAATTTGTACAGATTTTTCTTTCTATCTGCGGAGGGGTGTCTATTGTCGGAGGTGCGGCAGCCGTAATCTTTAAATGGATTACCCCGGCATTCCGACTTAATAAGCGAGTAGAGACACTGGAAGAACATGATAGACGAGATTATGAAAGTCTTCGGAGAATCGCAGAACGAGATTCATTAATTCTGGAAGTGTTATCAACCATGCTGGATAGTCAGATTAGTGGGAATAACGTAGAAGAATTAAAAAAAACAAAACAGAAGCTTACAAATTATCTTGCGCAGAATCAGCGTTAGCATTAGTAAGGGGTATGCTCATGAAATTATATGTGTTCACGAAAAAAGATATAGACAGGTTTTTGATAGAGTGCAATTTCACACCGGACGAAGAAAGACTGTTCCGGCTGAGATGCAAGGAATATACACTCGAATACTGTGCTGAACAGATGAATGTGAGCATATCTACCGTAAAGAGATTAAGCAGAAGAGTAAACAGTAAGATTATAAAAGTATGCTAAAAGGAGAGGCAATTCACCCCTCCTTCTTTTTATGCAAAATCTTCTTTTACAGCTCTTTCAAGCAATAAAATTACGTATTCTGGTGGATTTCTTTTACCGCCTTCCCAGTTTTCAATTGTCCTTTTGGGAATTTTGTATTTATCGGAAAAAGCCTGCTGGCTTAACCCGGAAATTAATCTAATTTCTTTGATGCTCATATTGTTCCTTTCTTTCTTCTTTTTATTTCCAACGCTTCACAATGTCTCCGTCGTAATGATCGGGCGTGTCCTCGTCCGGATTGATGCTTTCCAGCACGTAAAACTCCGATCTGTGTTTCCGACTTATTTTTTTAAAGCATTATATAGGACTCTCCGTCTCCGTCATACTCGTTTGCTGCCTCTTCCGCGTCTTCCAGACTGGAGCAAACAGCTATTCTTTTATAACTCGGGATCTCGACTACTTCAATTTTCATCGGGGTTGTTTCCAAGGTGTCCACGAAGTCCGTCTGTACGAATTCGTTTTCGTCCTCGTCAAACTCGAACTCGTTTTCCTCAATCACATATTCCTCAACTGAATAAAACGTCATATTGTGATTTTCAAACTTGCTGACGCTTGTCTTGCGTTTCGCAAGTTCCTTTTTAGCCTCTTCCAGATTGTCAAACGTTTTTATGTATTCAGGGTCCGGATCCAAAGCTGTACATCCTTGTTTGATCTCTCTTCTGTCTCTGCGGTTAAATTCCATCGTTCTTTTTACTAAATCATATTTTCTCATGTTCCTATTCCTCCTCTTCCATATCAAGCCAAATTTTGCACTGCTCGCCGTCCTCCTCGTAGCTGACAACCTCGCCAGCTTCCAGACGTTCCCGCCAGTCCTCCGGGTAATTCTCCGGGATGTAAATACAGTTCCCCGGGAATAACTGGTTTCCGCGCATTTCGTTAACTAAATATTCCATTATTTCTCCTCCTGCCTCCTAGTTAATCCCGATAACTTTGACTCGGGTCTGTAAAATATCCTCCGCAGATTCTAAAATCTCGAAGTCAACAATATATTCCTCGCCATCCTGATATACGGCGATTGCTCCAGACTCCAACAGTTCTTCCCCGTCTCCGTTTCCGTCCCAGAGCTGACCGAAATAATATTCTTTGCCAGCTTCAATTGTGTCCTCTGCTCCGAGGACGTATGACAATGTGTTTAATTCCATAATTATTTTTCCTCCTTGTCTAAAACTCTTAAATATTGGCGGCGTCCGTTCATGTTTTTATCCAGTGCATAAAAGCATGGTTTTTCGTTGCCCTGAAGCACTTCGTTTATCTCATAATCCCAGCCCCAAGGAGCTGTTACCGTTAATTTTCCCATGACATTTTCGAACACTTCCCAGCCTTCCGGGACTTCCACTGTCATTTCGTCCCAGCAAGTAGCTGTGGATTCTGGGAATCCATATGTGTAAACGTTTCTTTTTTCAGCCGATAAACAACCGTAATTACAATAAATTTTAATTTTCATTTCTATTTCCTCCTTGATTTTTTGTTCTTCCCTGTTTCTGATATTATAATATCACCCAGTGGGTGATATGTCAATACTTTTTTGATACTTTTTTGAACTTCTTAGTTTAATACTTCTGTGTAAAAATATAATCAGAAAGGCGGTGTATAATATGGCATTATATAACAATCCTTATCAATATAGTTTTGGTGTTCCTGGGCAGATGAATCAATTTCAGCAACAACCTGTCCAGATGCCAGCTCAACCAGTACAGCAACCACAGCAGAATAATAGCGGTATCCTGTGGGTATCCGGCGAAGTTGGTGCAAAATCCTATCTGGTAGCACCCGGGACAAGTGTTTTACTGATGGATTCAGAATCAGAGAAATTTTATATAAAATCTACAGATGTTTCTGGTATGCCACAGCCACTGCGGACATTTGAATACCACGAGGTAGGTTCTCAGATGCCGCCTAAGCAGCCTGTTCAGAACATGGACAGTAAATATGTTACTCGACAGGAATACGATGATTTGAAAGGCAAATACGAAGTTATCATAAACCGATTAAATTCATTTTCTGAACCTGTTAGGGCTAATACCGTACAGGAATCAGCGACCAAGGGAGGAAATGCAGATGAGTAATCCATTATTTAACGCACTTGGCGGCGGGATGCCGCAGGGAAACGGACCAATGCAGATGATACAACAGTTTATGCAGTTTAAACAGAATTTTAAGGGAGATCCGAAAGCAGAAGTCGAGAAAATGTTGCAGTCTGGAAAGATTTCTCAACAGCAGCTCAATCAAGTTCAACAGATGGCAGGGCAATTCCAGCACATGTTGAAAGGAATGAAATAGTACATTACAATCTGGCCAGATTGATGTAAATACACAAAAAGGAGATTATATTATGGATGGAAATTATAGCTTAGCAGATATTGCCGCTGCTACTGGAAACGGTAGAAATAATGACGGCATGTTTGGTGGAGATGGCAGCTGGTGGATTATTGTTTTATTTATTTTTGCTTTCTTCGGATGGGGAAACAACGGATGGGGCAATAATGGAAACGGCGGCGGATATGTAGCCACAGCAGCTACTCAGGCAGACATTCAGAGAGGATTTGACAATTCCGCTGTAATTAGCAAACTTGACGGAATCAATAGCGGCCTGTGCGATGGCTTCTATGCCATGAATAACGGTATGCTTACCGGTTTTAATGGAATCAACACAAATATCATGCAGACTGGCTTCGGCATTCAGCAGGCTATTAATGCCGATACTGTAGCGAATATGCAGAACGCCAACGCACTCCAGGCTCAGCTTGCGAACTGCTGTTGCGAAACCAGGGAAGCTATTCAGGGCGTGAACTACAACATGGCACAGAATACCTGTGCATTACAGAACACCATGAACAGCAACACAAGAGACATTATTGACAGCCAGAACGCTGGAACAAGAGCCATTCTTGATTATCTTTGCAATGAAAAGATTTCTAACTTGCAGGCTGAAAACAATGATCTCAGACGCGCTGCTTCTCAGGACCGCCAGAGCGCACTTCTCACAACTGCAATGGCTTCACAGACACAGCAGCTCATTAACGCAATTAATCCGGCACCGATTCCGGCATATCAGGTTCCTAATCCGAACACATATTACGGATGCGGATGCAACACCGGATGTAATTGCTGATAAATTCATATTGAGAGTATCTTTCGATTGATTTCGGATGTCGGCTTATGCCGTATTACACAGAGGGGCAGGCTGAGACCTGTCCTTTTGTGATATGAAAGGAGTATTTTTATGGCAGAATTTACAAATGTAGCTGCTCAGACTGTAGCAGCAAATGGAAACGTAGTATTTTCAAACACAGCAGTCAAAGGTTCTAACTGTATTCAGCACAGAGAGGGAAGTGGAATTATTACGCTGAGAGGATTGACTAATCAGTGCAAAGCGAGATTCTTCGTGGATTTTTCTGGCAATATCGCAATTCCAACAGGCGGCACTGTCGGAGCTATTTCTCTGGCTATTGCAATCTCTGGTGAACCGGTATTATCTTCCCAGATGATTTCCACACCGGCAGCAGTAGACCAGTATAATAATGTGTCCTCTGGTATCTATATTGATGTACCTCGCGGATGTTGCGTTAATATCGCAGTAGAGAATACCAGTGATCAGGCTATTTCTGTTGCAAATGCGAACATTATTGTAACAAGAGAAGCGTAGGAGGTGCAGTTATGAGAGATATCAAGGATTTATGTGCAAGGATAGAAGACGAGCTTGCAAAAATCGCAGATAGTGGGCTGACCACTGGAAATCTGGAAATGACATACAAACTGATTGATATGTACAAAGATATAAAGAACACGCAGTACTGGGATAAGAAAGCGGAGTATTACAACGCTGTCCTTGATGAAATGCGCAGCGGATACAATGATGATTACAGCGAGCGCGGAAGAAAGCGGGACAGTATGGGGAGATACAGCGCAAATGATGGCAGAATGATGCCGGATTACGACAGGGGCAATTCTTATGCCAGACGGGGCGAACATTACGTCAGAGGGCATTACAGCCGTTCTGATGGACGAGACGCTTACGATGACTACATGACGCAGAAACAAAGCTATCGTTCCGGCAAGTCTGAAGACTGCAAGAGGAAGATGCTTGCCGCTCTGGAAGAACATCTGGATGAGCTCACAACAGAAATGAGTGATATGTCCAAGGATGCAGAGTGCCGGGAGGAACGCGATCTTGTCAAGAGATACGTAGAAAAACTTCGCGATATGCTCTAAAAACGCAAAAAGTGGTAGAGAGGTAGTTAAAATAAATCTGTTATAATGTAATTGTGCAGTGGAAAGCACAGTGGTTGTTTTAACATTTTCGTTTTAATCCTCCTTTCTTTAATTTAGTAGCTGGTGCGCACGCTTTAATGGAAAGTTAAACAGGTTCGAGTCCTGTCGTGCGTATTTGCCATCTGGCACGCAAGATGGCATACCTCCTTGATTAAGGTTTTTGCTATTCATGTTTTTCTTTAAAAAGGAAATAAATATCCGAAACAACTCGTGGTAGGCATAACACGTTAAATACCTTGCTAACCCGGGGATCCGGGTTATGTGGAATGTAGCTCAGTTGGGAGAGCGAAGGATGCATAGTCCTTGACGTCGCAGGTTCGATTCCTGCCTTTCCGATTACCCTGCCAGTGGTCTAACTGGCTTAATCCATTTACCTGCGGCGGCAGGTCAATAAACACGACCAGGAGGATGTTATGCAGAAACTTATTGACACATTAAAATCATTTGGAATTGAGATCCCGGAGGACAAGCAGGCAGATGTGAAGAAAGCACTTTCTGAGCATTACAAGAATGCTAAAGAAGTAGCGAAAACTCTGACAAAAGTCGAGGGTGAACGTGATGACTGGAAAGAACGTGCTGAGACAGCAGAGGAAACCTTAAAAGGCTTTGATGGTATCGACCCGGCGAACATTCAGACAGAGCTTGCTGAATGGAAGAAAAAAGCCGAGGATGCAGAAAAAGAGTTTAATGCAAAAATCTACGACCGTGATTTTTTAGATGCACTCAAAGCGGCACTCGATGATGTTAAATTTTCAAGCGAAGCGGCAAAGAAGTCTGTTATGGCAGACATTAAAGAAGCAGGCCTCAAACTGAAAGACGGCAAAATTCTCGGATTAAATGATCTGATTGAGCAGATGAAACAGTCTGACGCATCCGCTTTTGTGGATGAATCTCAGCAGCAGGCTCAGCAGAACCAGGCAAGATTTACCACTCGCGTTGGACAGCAGCAGACACCGGGAAGTATGACTAAGAAAGATATCGAAGCAATTAAAGACCCGTCCGAAAGACAGGCTGCAATTGCTCAGAATATCCAGTTATTCCAGTGATTTTTTACACCGACTATACACCAGAGTATAGCCGCTAACCCAATACCTTAATAGTTATGGGTAGAAAGGATTTTTTTATATGGCAGCAAAAGCTAATCTTATTATGAGTAATGATATTCAGGTCACAGCGCGTGAGATTGACTTTGTAACCAGATTCGAAAGAAACTGGCAGCACTTACGTGATATTCTGGGCATCATGAGACCTATCAAAAAACAGCCGGGTGCTGTACTCAAGTCCAAATACGCAGAGGGTACTTTGCAGAGCGGAAATGTTGGTGAGGGTGAGGAAATCCCTTACAGCAAGTTTACTGTAAAAGAAAAGACCTATGCGGAAATGACTATTGAAAAGTACGCAAAGGCTGTATCTATCGAAGCAATCAAGGATCACGGTTATGAGAACGCTGTTCAGATGACTGATGATGAATTCCTTTTCCAGCTTCAGACTGACGTTACCGGCAGATTCTATGATTATCTGAAAACCGGTACGCTTACTTCCACAGAAACAACATTCCAGATGGCTCTGGCAATGGCTAAAGGTCGTGTTGAAAACAAATTCAAGCAGATGCACAGAAATGTGACTGGCGTTGTTGGATTTGTGAACATTCTGGACGTATATGAATATCTTGGCGCAGCCGAGATCACTATTCAGAACCAGTTCGGATTCCAGTATATGAAGGACTTTATGGGATTCAACACAATCTTTTTACTGTCTGACAGCGAAATCCCGAGAGGACAGGTTATCGCCACCCCTGTCGAGAACATCGTTATGTACTATGTTGACCCGAACGAATCTGACTTCGCAAGAGCAGGTCTTGTATATACCGTTTCCGGCGAGACAAATCTGATTGGATTCCATACACAGGGCAACTACCACACAGCAGTATCTGAAGCGTTTGCAGTAATGGGACTTACTCTTTTTGCGGAGTACATTGACGCAATCGCAGTAATCACCATTGACGAAACACCAACGCTTGGCACTCTGACAGTAAATTCCGTGGCTGGAACAGCAAGTGGCGACACAAAAATCACTGTAAATCCGGCTAAGGAAAATGCCAACAACGTATATAAATACAAAGTTGCAGCAGAAGCAGTAACTGTCGGATATGGACAGAATCTCAGAAATTGGACTTCTTGGGACGGAAAAGCTGACATTAAGGCAGCAACCGGACAGAAGATTACAGTGGTTGAGTGCGATGGAACATACAAGGCACTGAACGCCGGAAGTGCAAGCGTAACAGCGAAATCATAAATGTAGGAGGTAACTGGCATGGCTTATGCAGATTATGAATTTTACACAACTTCATATTTCGGTTCAGTTGTGCCAGAAGCCGACTTCCCACGACTGGCGGAAAGAGCCAGTGATTTTGTGGACGCAATGACGTTTGACAGGTTGGTGGATGGACTGCCGACAAATGAACGCTCACAGAAGCGTATCAAAAAGGCGGTCTGTTCATTGGCTGAATTAATGTATCAAATTGAGCTTGCTGAAAAGAATGCTACCAATGCCGCTATGAGCGGTACATCAACTGCAATCGGGTCCGGTGGTAGCACGACAGGCATTGTAACATCTGTATCATCTGGCAGTGAATCCATTTCTTACGCCACGCCTCAGCAGATCGGAGCGAGTGCAAAGGAATGGAGTGCGGTGTATGCCGCCGCTGGGGACGTACAGAAAACGAATGACTTACTTCTTAAGACAGCTTTACCACTTCTAATGGGAGTAAGGACGGATGATGGAATACCGATTCTTTATGCGGGGGTGTGAGTATGTATGCAGTAAATGAGGGTGATGAAGAATGCTTCAAATGTAAACATTTAGATTGCTCCGTTGGATGTGTTTATCCGCTTACTGGCGAACTTCCACCGTGCGGAAGAAACGTTATTCTGACACAGAAAGAATTCAGAAAATTAAAGGAGGGTAAAAATGAGAAACGACACATTTTTAAATTTATGTAAAAAAATCGTAGTTGATTACTTCAACTCACATGCAGATAAAACAGACAAAAAGCAGATCACAGAAGATGATGTATTTATTGTCTGGAGTTGCAAGACCTTACAGAATAACAAGGCTCTTGTAAGTACAACCGTATCTGACGGAATGTACTATGAGATTACTCACAACGGAGATAAGCAGGAGACTTATGTGGATGCTTACAAGAAGTGGGAAAATTTCGTAGTTAAGTAGGAGGTATCTGAATAATGGACATTGCAACATTAGGATCATGCGTAGCAATCGTGATGATCTGCTACATTGTGGGTATGGGATGTAAGGCATCAAAAAGAATCTCTGATGAATGGATTCCAGTAATCATGGCGGTTACTGGTGGGATTCTCGGAGCGGTCGGAATGGGAATTATCCCGGATTTCCCGGCAACGGATTATATCACGGCAGTTGCAGTAGGTATGTTTAACGGACTGTCAGCAACCGGAGTGAATCAGCTTATCAAACAGAATATTATGAAAGAGTGATTTTATTGGGCGGACGTGGTGGAAGCAGTGGAATAACAAGCAAATCCGGTGTAAGAAAAGTGGATGGGATACGAGGAAGCGTGTTTTCCACTTTTTCAGAAGTTACTAAGCAATCACAAAATACAATTTGGATCGCTAACACAAATCGCCCACATGCGTTAATCAAAGATGGAAAAAAAGAAATGCACTTGCAAGGTGATAAAAGAAATAAATATGGTCTTCTTGATAACGTAAATGCAGCAGTAGTGCATTTGAGCGGGATAGATTCCGGCGATTCCAAAAGAGAAGTTAGCAGATTAAACAAGCAGCTTTCTGAGATAAAATCATTAGGATTTGATGTCCCAAGGGTCAATGTTGGAAGAGATGAGACAGTAGTATATGTTAAAAGAAAACTTGCGACAAGGAGATACTAATGGATTATCAAAAACGTCAGAGTTATGAAAACTTAGGTCGTAGGATGTTTTCTGGTGTCGGAGAATATGGCATACCACAGATATCCCCGGAGACATTTGAAGGGGAATGCGAATTTATCGGATTCAATTACGCAAGAGGTAAATGCAGTAATCCAGAAGAAAAAGCAGTGCATTTCTTCTTGGATGACTACCAGTTTGATGCATTATGGAGAAATACAGACAGATATGTTGATAAGCTGAGCCAATTCCGGTATGTTCTGACACCGGATTTTAGCACTTACACTGATTTCCCAAAAACTATCCAGATTTATAATCATTATCGCAAACATTGGATTGGGGCGTACCTGCAAGAATACGGTTGCAAGGTGATTCCGACAATCTCATGGAGTACGCCAGATTCTTACGAATGGTGTTTTGACGGTGAGCCAGAGGGTGGAACGGTTGCGGTAAGTTCGGTGGGATGCATGAACAGCTTAGGCAAAAAACACCTATTCTTATCTGGCTATAATGCTATGATTGAACGATTGCATCCAGAAAGTATTATTTTCTACGGAAAAGTACCGGAAGAGTGTAAAGGTAATATTGTTAGAATCAAAGCATTTTCTGATAAATTCAACGAGGTGAAGTGTAATGGGTGGTAGAGGCGGAACAAGTGGCTTTGGAAGTGGAAACGTTGTCATACATAAGCAAGCCGAGCCAAATAAGCAAGGATACTCCTATTATATGACTGGGACGAGAAATGTAATATCGAACTGGGACGATGAGGGTAATTATCATGCCAAGGGAATCTCCAAGAAAGAGGATGTTAGACAACGCTTTGACAGCGTAGAAGAAGCCATTAAATACGCAAAGAAGAACAGATATAAATATTTAAAACTGTAAAAAGGAGGGTATCATGTACGAAAAAACAGTGACGATTTTCAATTATTACGAAAGCAAAACGACTGGAGATGCGTACTGGTATCCTCATGTTTTATCTGGTGTCGACCTTATTACGGACAAGGGGGCAATTCTTAAGAAGTACGGGCCAGACGCAACAGACAACGCACAGTTACACGTGCGCTATGCTGTCCAGAATGGCGATATAACCATTGCTGACAAGAATGGTAAGATTCTCCCATGGGTGCCACCTAAGGAGTGGAAAAGGCAGATTAACAACGCTCTGGAAGACACTATCACATTCTCAGATGAATCGTTCTTCTGGGAGGGTGAGTGGACTGGCGGAACAGTAACTGATGGTGATTACCGAAACGGATTCTACCAGTACATGAACGAGAACAAGGATAACGTGTTTAAGATTACCAGTGTAGGTGGTCCGTATACACTGATTCCACACTTCGAGATTCTGGGTAAGTAATATGAGCAAAATTCATCATTTTAAAGGATTCTCTGTAGTTGACGGAGATATGAAAATTAAGCTGAATATGGACAGGTTCTCCAGACAGTATCAAGAAGCTCAGTATCTCCTTGATGGAATGGTCATGGACAGTATGGTTCCGTTTATGCCGATGATTACTGGAGATTTTATTAACCGAACAAGAGTTGAGAGTGCATCCTTACAAGGAACTGGGAAAGTATGTGCGGCGGCGGCTCCTTATGGACGTTTTCTGTACGAGGGGAAAGGAATGGTTGATGAAGCAACTGGAAGTCCCTACGCAAGACGTGGAGCAAAGAAAGTTCTTGTCAGTCAGTTTTCTGGTCAGACAGCCGCAAAGGAAAATCTTGAATACACCAAACAGGCTCATCCACGAGCACAGGCAAAGTGGTTCGATGCTGCTAAGCGACAATACGGTGACACATGGCTTCGCAAGGTAAAAGCACAAGCAGGAGGTGGACGACATGGCAGATAAGCCAATTGGCAAAGATGCAACCGGATATGAGATTCTGACAGATGCAATGAAAGCACTTCTGAACCAGTATCCGGGACTGTATGAAAATGAAACAATCAAATTTGAGGAACTCGGCAAAGATTCCGGAATTGCGTTCTCAGCAGATAACGGGGCGTTGGTCTATTCAGAGAAAGAAGATGTTTGTGGAACAATGCACCAGGTATGCCAGTACCCATTTTATGTGGTATACCGAACAGCATCCGACAAGGAGAGGCAGAAATTATCTGTTCAGAAATTTCTGGACAGTCTCGGTAAATGGATATGTCGAGAACCAGTTATTATAAATGGCTCTGAGACACGCTTAAATGCTTTTCCAGAGCTTTCACAAGGAAGAATAATAAAACGTATCACCCGTGATAATTCCTATGGTTTAGAGCCACAGGAGAGTGGTGTACAGGATTGGTTATTGCCATTATCGGTACGCTACGAAAACACTTATGAAGTAATATAACGTAACAACCGGCTATTAATTAGAGAATAGTCGCTAACCTACACAGCCTTTAAAAATGATAGGCAGAAAGGACATTTCTATGCCAGTTACAGGAAAAATTGACCGTAAATATATGGCTCATTATATTGACGCAGGTTCCCTCTGTGGAGGGCTGACGCCGAAATATGAGCGTCTTGGAAAAGATCTGGAAGAGTACAATGTAGACCTTAATCCAGATACTGAAACATCTAAAAACATTCTCGGAGAATCCACATTTAAACATAATGGCTACGAAGCTTCTTCTGACGCTGATCCGTTCTATGCAGATACCACATCAGACCTGTTTGAAAAGCTTCAGCAGATCGTAGATGAACGCCTTAAAGATGATAATCTAAAAACAAGTGCAGTTGAAGTACATCTCTGGAAAGAAGCAACAGCCGGTAAATACGAAGCATACAAGCAGGATTGTCATATTGTACCGACCTCCTACGGCGGTGATACATCTGGATATCAGATTCCGTTTACCGTGAACTACGTTGGAGGACGTGTCAAAGGAAAATTTGACATTACTTCTGGAACATTTACAGCTGACAGTGAATAATTTTTAGGAGGATATAAAAAATGGCAAAAACAATTAATACAAACATTGATGATGGATTTCTTCTTTTCACATTCACAAACAAGCAGGGCGAAGTGTTCTCTTCGTTCAAATTAAACCCTACTGACATTAACATTGCGGCAAGAGCGGAAGAATTGGAAACTTTCTTTGAACAGGCTCAGGAATCTGTTAAAAATGTTTCTTCCAGCAAAGAGATGGCGGAGATTAATAAGCAGATCGAGGACAAAATCAATTATATGCTCGGATACGAAGCATCTAAGGATTTATTTAAAGAACCAATTACCGCAACAACTGTGTTTGGAAATGGTCAGGTGTTCGCCTATATTGTTCTGGATAAAATCAATGAAGCACTCAGTCCGGAAATTGAAAAGAGAAAGAAAAAAATGCAGGAAGTGGTCAATGGGTACACGGAGAAGTATGTAAAATGACCGCCTATGAGTTGCCCACCTCACTAAATATCAGTGGGGTGGATTTTTCTATCAGGACAGATTTTCGGGCGATTATTGATATTCTAATTGCCATGAATGACCCAGAATTAGACGAACAAGCGAAAGCTATTGTTATGTTACAGATTTTATTTGAGGATTGGCAAAGCATACCCCCAGAACATCTCACAGAAGCTTGTCAGAAAGCTTGTGAGTTTATCGACTGTGGACAAGCTGATGATAGTCCGAATAAGCCGAAACCTCGTTTGATGGACTGGGAACAAGACGGAGATATGATTGTTCCAGCGGTAAACAAGGTTGCTGGTAAAGAAATCAGAGCCGTACCTTATATGCACTGGTGGACGTTCTTCGGATACTTTATGGAATCTGGCGAATGCTTATTTAATACGGTCGTTGGAATCCGTTCAAAAAAGGCAAAGGGTGAAAAGCTTGATAAATGGGAAAAGAAATTCTATCAGGAAAACAAGAATATTATTGATATAAAAACACGTCTCAGCGACGAAGAGCAAGCTTATAAAGATAAGTTGAATGAGATGTTGAACCTCAAATAGTTAGGAGGTGGACACATGGCTGCTGATGGCTCAGTCATTATTGATACCAGAATGGACACATCAGGTGTGCAGAACGGAGTATCGGCTATAAAACAGTCATTTAACGGCCTTGGAAGTGCTGTAAAAAAAATCGGTCTGCTGATTGGTGGGGCGTTTGCAGTTGGTAAGTTAGTGCAGTTTGGAAAAGAGTGCGTGGAACTTGGCTCTGACCTCGCAGAAGTTCAGAACGTGGTCGATGTTACATTTACCACCATGTCGGATAAGGTTAATGAATTCGCAAAGAACGCCATGACCTCAGCCGGATTGTCTGAAACAATGGCTAAACGGTATGTCGGTACGTTCGGAGCAATGTCTAAGTCGTTCGGATTCTCAGAAGCGCAGGCTTACGATATGTCAACGGCTCTGACACAGCTAACTGGTGATGTGGCATCATTTTATAATATAAGTCAGGATCTGGCGTACATCAAACTGAAATCAGTGTTTACGGGTGAAACAGAAACGCTCAAAGATCTCGGCGTGGTAATGACCCAGTCGGCACTAGACCAGTACGCACTGGCAAATGGTTATGGTAAAACCACATCTGCCATGACCGAGCAGGAGAAAGTAGCTCTCCGTCTGGCTTTTGTGCAGAAACAGTTATCAGCTGCATCTGGAGACTTTATCCGTACTTCTGATAGCTGGGCGAACCAAGTGCGAGTGATGCAGTTACAGCTGCAATCTCTTAAGGCAACAGTTGGACAGGGATTAATCAACCTCTTTACTCCTGTTCTGAAAGTTATTAATATCTTGCTCGGTAAGCTAGCAACTCTGGCAAATGCTTTCAAGTCATTTACGGAGCTTATCACTGGAAAGAAATCATCAGGTCAAACAGGTGCGAGTGGCGCAGGCCTTGCCGGAACGGATGCAATAGCCGACACAGCCGATCAATACGGAGAAGCTGCCGATAATGCCGAAAAGTTGGCAGATGCGACAAATAAAACAGCGAATGCGACTAAAAAAGCTACTAAGGCGGCAAAAGGATATCTTAATCCACTTGACGAAATAAATAATTATTCAACGAACAAAAGTACGGGTTCATCATCAAAAGTGCCGGGTGCAACCGGCGGACTTGCAGATCAGATGAAAGATGCTGTACAAAACGTTGATTACGGAAAGGTAGCAGAGGGCGAGACAGTTCTTGATAAGATTAGTGATTCGGCAAAGAAACTTGCAGATTTGCTTAAAAAACTTTGGAAGCCTTTTCAGAATGCTTGGAGAAGAGAAGGTAAAAACACCATTGATGCAGCGAAGTTTGCTTTTTCCAGTCTTGGAGTGCTTGCCAAAAGTGTAGGCAAAAGTCTGTTAGAAGTATGGACAAACGGGACTGGCACTCAAATGCTTACAACTATGCTTCAAATTGCGCAAAATATTCTTAATACTATTGGAAATATAGCCAATCAATTAAATGAAGCATGGAACAAAAATGCGGTAGGAACACAAATTATTCAGGCAATTGCAGATGCATTTAATGTTGTTCTTGATTTTATAAATAGAATTACCGCTGCCACAGCAGAATGGGCAAGTAAATTAAATTTTTATCCATTGTTGGAATCTATTAAAAATTTATTTGAATCATTTTCTCCGCTTCTTACTGCAATTGGAAACTTTCTTGAATGGCTATATGTAAATATCATTCTTCCAATGCTGAAATGGATTATCGAAACAGGATTACCTACGGTAATTAATGCTGTATCCAAATTATTTACATTTCTTGGAGAGCATCAGTGGATAATTGATGCAATAGGAGCGGCTCTTATTGGAGCATTTGCGGCATCTAAGATTGTTCCACTTATTGAAACAATTGTAATAGCTATAAAAGGATTAATTGCTCTATTTACAGGAAGTGGAGGCTTGTTAGGTGGAATCAGTGCATTAGTATCGGCATTAGGCGGTCCGTTGACTATTGCCATTGCAGCTGCAATAGCGGTTGGCATATTGCTATATAAGAACTGGGATGAAATATGTGCAGCAGCAACAAAACTCAAAGATCGGGTTGTTGAAAAAACTCGCGCATTGGCAGAATCAGTAACGCGCACATTAAGCAACTTAAAGGGAAAGATAGTTAGTGTTTGGAATATTATCAAAATATCAACATCAACGGTTTGGAATGCAATCAAAAAGACTCTTTCTGGTTTATGGAGTGCTCTCAAAACCACAGCAAATACAGTGTTTGACGCAATCAAAACTAAGGTTACAGGCGTTTGGGACAAAATAAAAGACAAGACATCCCGAACATGGGAAAGCGTTACTACTTTTGTGTCTAACAAAGTTGAAGCAATAAAAACCGCCATTACCGATAAATTTAACGCCGCCAGAGACGCGGTCAAATCAGCATTTGAAGGCATTGTGAATTTTATTAAAGCTCCGATTAATCAGGCAATCAGCATTGTTAATAATGCAGTCGGAATGATTAATAGTGCAATTGGCGGAATCGAATCGGCGTTTTCTTTCGGCCCATGGAATGTGCCTACGCCATTCGGAACAAAGAGAATTGGGTTCCATGCAACATTTCCACGTGTCGGAACTATTCCATATTTGGCTGGTGGCGCAGTTATCCCACCACGGAGTGAATTTCTTGCGGTATTAGGAGATCAGAAGAAAGGGAATAACCTGGAAACACCGGAAAGCTTACTGCGACAGATCGTCCGGGAAGAGTCAGGAAAAGGACAGGGAAATGGAAACACTTACAATGTTACAGTCAATGCATCTGGCAGAAAACTATTAGACATTATCATTGATGAAGCGGAACTTAGGAGACGCAGAAACGGCGGTCAGAATCCATTCTTGTTAGGAGGTGTATAAATGGCACAGGAACAGTTTAAGATTGATGGGGTCATTATAAAGGCCCCTGACACATACAAGCCGGTGTTCGCAACTACATCAACAGAAAGTTCTAAAAGAAGCCAGGATTTAGTTATGCATAACACACCAATGGGAACCATTGCTGGGTATGACATGGAATGGGGTGAACTTAAATGGGGAGAGATTGCAACGATTCTCAACTCTATGATCAACAAAAGTCAGTTCACATTTCATCACAAAGATCCTCGAACCCCCGGCAAATGGATTGACAAGACGTTCTATGCATCTAATTTCAACATGGCAGCGCAAACACTCAAGGATAATGAGGAACGATGGACAGGATTAACTATTAATGTAAGGAGCATTCGACCGGTATGATTAATGTTACAAATCAGTTAAAGACGGAATCTCTCTTGAATAGCAACTATTATGTTACGGCGAATGCGGTGCTGCGCGATGGGACAACTTTAAGCCTGGGAAAAGAAGATTTCTATCTTGACGGAAACGGAATTGTAGATTCTTCTGATTCCGGGGATTTCCCTGTTGGTGTAGCAATTGAGAAAACGGCTACTTTAGCATTGGTTAATGATGATGACAGATTTACAGGATATAATTTTGCCGGAGCACAGTTCACTCTATTTTTAAATTTACAGCTGTCTGATAGATTGGAGACTATTCGCCGCGGCACATTCATCGTATCAAAAAAACCCGCCACGTCCGATGAGATCAATCTTGCTTTGCTGGATTATATGAGCAAGGCAGAGACGGATTACAACACAAATCTTATTTTCCCATGCTCTGTCAGAGAGGTTTTAGAAGATGCCTGTCAGCAGACCGGGATTGTGTTAGGTGACGCAACATTTAAAAACGCAGACTATCAGGTACAGAAGAAACCGGAGAACACCACTTTTAGAGCAGTAATCGGTATGGTTGCAGCTTTGGCAGGTGGTAACGCTCGCATTGACGAGAACGATAATTTGCGAATTATCACTTTTGACGATGGTGTTGATACCATAACCTTAGAAACAATTCCATGGTATGACATTAACGGAAACACTATTCTTGACATTGATAGCAACGAGATTGAGACAATTCTCGAGCGAAAAGGATTTAAGCCAAATTTTATCAATAACCTTACCTATGATGTTGACGATGTAGTTGTTACTGGGGTCAAGTATACAGATAATGAGACGGAATACAAGTACGGTACAGACGGATATGTCATCACGATTGACAACAAGCTTCTGAGTGGCAATGAACAGACGGGTGTTGACCTGATTGGAAAAGAACTTGTTGGTATGAGATTAAGACCATTCTCTTGTGACAGCATAGCAATCGGATACGCCACATTTGGAGATAGAATTACATTTTCCGACATTAAAGGCAATATTTACTATTCATATCTGACAGATGTAGACTTCGCATTCTCTGGCAGTACAAGCTTCTCTTGTAATGCAAAGAGCATGGAAGACATCAATGCTGACTATCCAGACAGCATGCAGGTCGAGGTCGACAACATAAAGAAAGATTCTGAGAAAAAGATTACTGCCTATGACGCAAAATTAAAGCAAATGAACGAACTGGCGGCCAACACCCTTGGGTTTTACTATACAGAAGAAGTTCAGGCAGACGGTTCAACGATTTCATATCGTCATGACAAACCTACGCTTGTCAACTCTAAAGTAATCTATAAAACAGGCGTTGATGGATTTTTCTTGTCGGTAGACGGAGGCCGGACTTGGAAAGCTGGATTTGACAGCAACGGTGATGCAGTGCTGAACATTCTGTATGCTATCGGCATTCAGTCTGACTGGATTAACACTAGGGGATTCACGGCAAAAGACAATGACGGAAACATTACGTTCCGCATTGATGCAGAGACAGGGGCTGTCAATCTTAATGCTACAGAACTCACGATCAAAGGAAAAACGCCAGAAAATGTCGCAAATGCCGAGGTTGAGAAGTTTATTACAGAAGTCTACTCGCCGCAGATTAAGGTTCTTCAGGAGCAGATTGACGGACAGATAGAAGCATTCTTTGGAGACTATGTTCCTGATGGTAATAATGAACCAGCATCCACTTGGGCAGATGATACAACCAAAGAGAAACACTTAGGTGACCTGTTTTATATTGTAAACAACGAAGAATATGGCGGGCAGGCTTACAGATATGCAAAGATTAATGGCGAATACAAGTGGGATTATGTAAAAGACACTGCGGTGGTCAAAGCTCTGGCTGATGCGGCGCAGGCACAAAACACGGCAAATGCAAAGAAGAGAATTTTCGGAGCAGAGCCGGTGCCACCTTACGACATTGACGATTTATGGGTTCAGGGCGGGGCCGGTGATATTCTTAAATGTCAAAAGGCAAAGGCAGAGGGCGCAAGCTATGACGCCGATGACTGGGTGAGAGCATCTAAATATACAGATGATTCTGCAATCACAACATTTATCAAAGGCGTTTTTGCCGATACAATCGAAAGTCTCCAAGAGCAGCTTGACGGTAAGATTCAGACCTGGAGCCAGGATACAGACCCGGCGCTTGAATGGACGGAAACAGAAGAGATTCCGTGGACAGATGTTGATGGCAATTCCATTCTGGACGTAGGCGGAAATGAGATTTTAATTGTTTGGGAAAAAGGCAAATATATCCACAAAGGAGACCTTTGGCAGAATACTGCAAATAACACGCGTTGGCGTTGGGATGGAAATAAATGGGTAGAACAGGAAGTACCAGACTATCTGTTTGATAAGATTGATGGAAAAGCGGCAGTTTATTTTGAACAGCCTAAGCCACCATACAACATGGGAGATTTCTGGGTCACATCAAAAGCAGACGGCGAAGCTTCTATTAAAACAGCGGTTAGAAGTCGGTCGGATGGTGCATTTACCGATACTGACTGGATTGATTTCAAATATGTGGACAAAACCGATATTGATAATGCAGTCAAAGAGTATGACACAAGTCTTGGACAGGATGAAGTATTTAATAAGCTTACTAATGGCGGTGAAGAGCAAGGCATATATATCAAGGACAAGAAGCTGTATATTAATGCAAATTATATCCTTGCTGGTGTCCTTGCAGGAAAATTTATAAACGCTAAAGGTATTAAGGTTATTGACAGCGATAACCAAATCACGCTCCATATTGATGACAATGGAAAGGTACACATTGCCGCGACAGAGTTTTCGTTAAAAGGAAAAGCTGTATCCGAAATAGCAAAAGATACAGCGTCTAATACCGCGACTGAAATCGCGACAAAATATGCAACGTTGAGTGTGCTGTTATCAAATGAATTCCAGGGAATCCCAACAGATTCATCTGGCAAATATACTACATTTCCGACATGCAAAACTACGGTAACTGTACTGTATGGTGCTGAGAACGTGACCGCACAGTCAAATATTTCATTCTCTGCGGAAAACGGAATAAGTGGTTCTGCGTCAGGGGCAACGTACACGGTCTCTGGACTGTCCGTGGACAGTGGCACAATCACAGCAACTGCAACTTACAATGGGATGACCGCAAAGAAAGAATTTGTAGTTGTAAAGCAAAAGCAAGGTGATACCGGAAATGGAATCTCGAAGATTGTACAGCATTATCTCGCTACGTCCAGTTCGTCTGGTGTATCAACAAGTAGTTCTGGATGGACAGAAACCGTGCAGATTCCAACACAGGACAATAGATACCTGTGGAATTATGAGGAGACTTTCTTCACAAACGGGGCTAAGACGACAACACTTCCTCACGTGATTGGCGTATATGGAGAAAAAGGTAAAGACGGACAGGACGGAAAAGATGCCAGTGATATGACCCAGTTGGATATTTTTAATAAATTAACCAACAACGGGGAAACACAGGGGCTATATCTTTATAACAACAAGGTGTATCTGAATGCTTCGTACATTGACACTGGCGAGCTAGCGGGATGGGAAGTCGGATATAAAAAACTTTCGGCAAAAAATGGAACATATGGAGAAGTAACACTGGACGCTTCAACTGGGGAAATCTATTCAAAGACGGATACAGGAGTATATGTGCCGGGGTACGGGACGTTATATGGAACACGAATTAGGGGAATTGATCTTTACACAGGAACCGTACACGCAAGCTCAGCCTCGATTGATACTAGTGTTTCGGCGGGCAGCGTTTCGGCTGGTGTTATTAGCACAACAAAGACCATTGAAGCGGACGGAATTATTAAATCTAATAGTCATATCGAAGCAAGAAATAACGGCCATTTTTACAGCGAAGGTACTGGCACAGATTTAGCTGATGCATCTATTCGAGGAGATTTAACCGTAGCCGGAGTAAGTCGCCTAAATAAAAGCGTGCAAATGAGAAACATTAGTACTGGATCAGGTACTGATTTAGTATTAACCTCATTATCAATGACAGGCGGCGGTTTTGTATTTAAAAAGGCTTCTTCATCAAAACGATACAAAAAACATTTGTCTTTCATGGAAGAATCAGATGTAAAAAATCTTTATGATTTACGACCAGTATTCTTCGAATACAAAGAAGGATATTTGATGGAAAACGACCCTGATAATAAGCGCAAGATACCCGGATTTTACGCAGAACTTGTGGAAAAGTATTTTCCTGATGCTGTCAAATACAATGAAAAAGGACAAGTTGAGGACTGGGATCCGAAAAAACTCCTTCCGGCAGTGTTCGAGTTGGTACGACTGCAGAAACAGCAGCTAGATTCACAGCAGGAAACTATTAATAATCTTATTGAAAGAATTGAAAAATTAGAAAAGGAGATTTAAGGTATGCCAAAGTGGACAGATTATACTATAAAAACTACAGTAGCTGATAATGATGAGATTATGACACTTGATACGGCAGGAAAGGCAAATAAACGCCTTTCACTGTCTACTCTTTCAGACTGGGTACTTGGAAAAATCGCCGACAAAGTATTCGAGAAGCTTCAGACGAACGACAAAACAATTCTGGGAGCGATTAATGAATTAAATAGTAATGCAAAATATTCAAAATACTCTGCAAGTCTAATACAAAGTCAACGG
>OODM01000214.1_pt1 | contig 48732 bp, 47 predicted proteins | sample 1671471 | NCBI WGS metagenome assembly OODM01 (sample SAMN06348160, study PRJEB24527) | human gut metagenome | biome: human gut; feature: ankylosing spondylitis patient; material: feces | host: Homo sapiens | place: China | collected 2015-10 | reverse complement strand
CGAGGCCGTCTGCCGCGCCTGCGGCGAACGCTGGGTCACCGACGAGACCAACGACGCCGACGACTACGCCCGCAACCGTCTGCGCCACGGCGCACTGCCCGCCCTCTGCGGGGTCAACAGCGCCGCCGAGCGCAATCTGGCCCGCTTCTGTGAGAAAGCCGCCAAGGCGGACGAATACTTCGCCCGGCAGGCGGATGCGCTGCTGGCTTCGGCCCGGGCAACGGACGCAAAAGGTCTGCCCGGCGGGGCGGGATACGCCCTGCGCAGCGGCCAGCCCGTGTGGATGTCAGAGCCTTTGCGGCAGACTGACCCGCTCATCCTCGACATGGCCCTCCACAGCCTTGTGGAGCCGGTGCGGGACGCGGAGGAAAAATATATCCGCCTGCTGGCCGACCTTGTGGAAAAGGGCAGCGGCGCGGTGCAGCTCACCGACGCCGTCCGCTTCTGCGCCCGGGACGGCGTGCTCTGGCGGGAGGAAGCCGATAAAAACACCCGTCAGCAGGGCGAAAAAGCGGACGGTCCGAAATTTGAAGTATCCCTGCCGGAGGGCGGCGATTATCCGCTGCCCGGCGGCAGAAAGCTGCATATCCGGGTGGTTTCGGCCTGTTTTGAAGAAAAAACACAGGGTGTTCATAAAAAAGACTTAAAAAATCAGGCAGATTATGCTAAAATAAACTCGATATGTCCTGTTCTGCGGCTGCGCTGCCGTCAGCCCGGCGACCGCTTCCGTCCGGCCGGGCGGGGGGTAGACCGGGAGCTGCGCAAATGGATGAACGAGGCGGGCATCCCGCCCCGGGAACGGGACACGCTGCCGCTGCTGGCGGCAGGCAGACAGGTGCTGTGGGTCTGCGGAGAGGGCTTTGCCGATGGGCTGGCTCCCGGGCCGGACACCGGGCAGCTGCTGCAGGTGGAACTAGAAAATTTTGGAGGAATCGAATCATGAGCATGCATGACGATATTTTGAAGGTCCTCGTTTCGGAAGAGGAGCTGAAAGCGAAAGTGGCTGAGCTGGGCGCTCAGATCAGCAAAGACTATGAGGGCAGAAACCTCGTTCTCGTCTCCATCCTCAAGGGCTCGGTGGTCTTTATGGCCGACCTGATGCGCGCTGTGAGCATCCCGTGCAGCATCGACTTCATGGTGGTGTCCAGCTACGGCGGCGGCAACACCACCAGCACCGGCCTCGTCAAGATCATCAAGGACCTGGACGGCGACCTCTCCGGCAAGGACGTGCTCATCGTGGAGGACATCCTTGACACCGGCATCACCCTGTCGAACCTCGTGCCGATGCTCAAGATGCGCAACCCGAACTCGGTGAAGATCTGCACCATCCTCGACAAGCCCAGCCGCCGCAAGGCCGACATCGCCCCGGACTACGAGGGCTTCGCGGTGCCGGACGAGTTCGTGGTGGGCTATGGCCTCGATTACGACGAGAAGTACCGCAACCTGCCCTACATCGGCGTACTCAAACCCAGCGTCTACGAAAAGTAAGAAATAAAACCAGAACTGGAGTTGATCCTTTTGCAACCTAAGAGACCTCGTATCAATCCGCTCATCCTCGCACTGGCGCTGGCCGCCGTGCTGATGGTCTGGTCGGTGATGGGCAGCGGGTCGGGCAGCACCAGCGGCTCGACCATGAGCTACTCCACCGTCGTCCATTACTTTGAGCACAATCAGGTCACGGCCTTCACGCTGGACCGCAACACCAGCGTCATCACCCTGAACCTGAAAGAAGGCGACCTGCCCCTGCCGGACGCCTCCTCCACCCAGAGCACGGTGCAGTCTGCCGGCGGTCTGCTGAGCGGGATGTTCTCCTCCTCGTCGGAGTCCACCGGCGCAGTGCAGGAGGACGACGGCACCGTCACCGTCCGCTACAAGCTGCCCTACGCCTACGTTTTCATCGAGAACGTGGACAAGTATATCGAGTCCTACGACGCGGCGAATCCCGACGCGCCCATGACCTACGACTACACCTCCCTCAAGGAGACCATCCCCTGGATGGAGATCATCTTCTATCTGGGGATGCTGGGCTGCACCGGCTTTTTGCTGTTCTCGATGATGCGGGGCGGCGTCGGCGGTGGCGGCGGCATCATGAATGTCGGCAAAGCCAAGGTCAAGGACGAGCACGAGAACAAGAAGACCGCCACCTTTGCCGATGTGGCCGGTGAAGACGAAGAGAAGGAGGAGCTGAAAGAGGTCGTGGAGTTCCTCAAGAGCCCCGACAAGTTCAACTCTCTGGGCGCACGCATCCCTCACGGCGTGCTGCTCGTCGGCCCTCCGGGTACCGGCAAGACCCTGCTGGCCCGCGCCTGCGCCGGTGAGGCCGGTGTGCCGTTCTACTCCATCTCCGGCTCTGACTTCGTCGAGATGTACGTCGGCGTCGGCGCATCCCGTGTGCGCGACCTCTTCGACAAGGCAAAAAAGACCATGCCCTGCATCATCTTCATTGATGAGATCGATGCTGTGGGCCGTCAGCGCGGTGCCGGTCTCGGCGGCGGTCACGACGAGCGCGAGCAGACCCTGAACCAGCTGCTGGTCGAGATGGACGGCTTCGAGGCCAACGACGGCGTCATCGTCATGGCGGCCACCAACCGCGCCGACATCCTCGATAAGGCTCTGCTCCGCCCGGGCCGCTTCGACCGTCAGGTCTACGTCGGCCTGCCCGACGTCAAGGGCCGCGAGGAGATCCTGAAAGTCCACACCAAGAACAAGCCCCTCGCCCCGGATGTCTCCCTCAAGGTCATCGCACAGCGCACCGCAGGCTTTGCGGGCGCTGACCTCGAGAACCTCGTCAACGAGGCCGCTCTGCTGGCTGCACGCCGCAGCCGCAAGGCCATTACGATGGAGGACATCGAAGAGGCTTCCATGAAGGTCATGGCCGGCCCCGAGAAGAAGAGCCGGGTCGTCACCCCCGAAGAGAAAAAGCTCACCGCCTACCACGAGGCAGGCCACGCTGTGGCGGGATTCTACTGCAAGCACCACCCCCGTGTGCATGAGATCACCATCATCCCCCGCGGTCAGGCCGGCGGCTACACCATGTATCTGCCCGAGAAAGACCGCAGCTACGTCACCAAGGGCGAGATGTTCGAGGACATCGTGTCCAGTCTGGGCGGCCGCGTAGCCGAGCAGCTTATCCTGGACGACATCTCCACCGGTGCGTCCAACGACCTGCAGCAGGCGACGAACATCGCCCGCCAGATGATCACCAAGTACGGCTTCTCCGAGCGCCTTGGCCCTGTGGTCTACGGTACCTCTCAGGAGGAGACCTTCCTGGGCCGCGACCTCGGTCAGGGCAAGGGCTACAGCGAGACCACCGCTGCTGAGATCGACAGCGAGATGCGGGACATCATCGACGAGGCTTACGAGACCTGCCGCCGCACCCTGACGGAGCATATCGATCAGCTCCATGCGCTGGCACAGGCCCTGATGGAGCGCGAGAAGCTGAACGAGAAGGAGTTCAACGCCGTGATGGCAGGCGAGACCCTGCCCCAGCGTGAGGACCCCGATGCAAAGCCCGCCGAGGATCAGCCCGCTGTCCAGCCTGTGGAACAGGCCGAGACTGCAGAGGCTGCGGAGCCTGCCGAACCTGCTGAGGCAGTGGATGCCGCCCCGCAGGAAGCCCCGGCCCCCGAAATGCCGGATGAAGGCGAAGCCAACCAGTAAACCAAGAGAAAGGGGAGAGTGTTGTGGAGGAAAATTTTGAACCGGTCGCGCGGACACGGGCCAACTATTACACCCCGGGCAGCCCGGTGCAGTTCGTCTGCGTGGAGCTGCTCAAGGGTGAAGTCAGCGGCGAACACGCGGTCTGTCTGACCTTTAAGAACATTTCCCGCGTGACCCTGACGGCACTGGAGATCCACTTCAAGTGCAAGGGCGTGGACGGCGTCATCCTCTGTGAGGACGAGTTCGAGTACCGTGACCTTACCGCAAAGCCCGGCGAGAGCTTCGGCATGGACGATGCCGTTTTCGTCACCCAGAAGGCCATCACCAGCGTGGACGTTACCCTGCGCAATGTCTACAGCGGCAGGAAGGTCGTCCACCTCGAGAGCATCAAGCGGGTGCGCCTGCCGGCCCCCCGCCGCCTGAGCGTCGAGATGCAGAAGGCCCTCGAAGCCCGGATGAACCGCACCGGCATGAAGTTCATGCCCCAGGTCTTCGAGAACGGCTGGTACTGCGCCTGCGGTGCCTTCCACCCGAAGGAAGAGGACACCGTCTACTGCTCCGAGTGCGGCAGTGACCGCATCCTTTTGCAGAACGCGCTGAACACCCTGCTGCAGCCGGAAGCCCCGGTGCGCCAGCCGGAGACGGAGCCGCAGCCTGCGGCCCAGCCGGTACGCCCGGCTGCGCCTGCTGAGGAGCCTACCCGTATCGTGGGTGCGGCTCAGGAGGAAGCCACCCGTATCATCCCGCCCCGGGCGGCGGAGCCTGCGCCCGGCTATGCGCCTGCCGCTGAGATGGACGCGACCCGCGTGGTGTCCCGCGCCCCGGAGCAGGAGGCGACCCGCGTCCTGCCCCGCCAGCCGGAGCCGGTGCGCCCGGCCAAGTCCTTTGCGCCGGACGAAGAGGTGGAGAAGTACGGCACCCGTGTGGTACCCTCGACTCCCGCCGCCGCGCCGTCCCGCCTGCAGGCAAAGCCGCTGGACGAGGAGGACGACTGCGAAGAGGAAGACCCCCGCGACAGCATCGCTGAGACGCTCATCCGCTGGGTGCCGCCCATCACCGCCATCGTGTGTGCGGGCATCGCCCTGTGCGGCTTCGTGTATTCTCAGTTCATGATGTAAAATAGGATGTACGGCGGAGGAGGCAGAGGCTTCCTCCGCTTTTAATTTAAGGAATAACCTCTCCGTCAGCGCTGCCGCGCTGCCACCTCCCCTATCGAGGGGAGGCCTTGGCATGGCGGAAAAGCTTTATCTTTTCGCCAGAGGCTCCCCTACTAGGGGCAACAACGACGACCGCCGCCAGTGGCGGAAACAGGGAGTCGCTGTTGGGGCAGCGGCCAGCAAGACGCAAGCAATGCGCTGCGGATGCTGGGTGCCGCAACCCGGCCTTGTCTGCGGAGCAGACTGAGAGGTTGGACAAAGGAGAAGTGAAGTTATGCCTGACGAAGCTTTGCAGGCCGCGTTCGAGATAAAAGCGGCCTGCGACGACATCAGCCGGAAGCTGCTGCGCTGGCACTGGGAGGAAAAGCCCGGCGCTCACAGCGTGGACGCCCTGATGAAGCATCTGGCCCAGCGCCAGAAGGAGAGCCCCGACTACTACGAGCGCCTGCCGGATCTGAATGGCCGCACCGGCTGGCAGCAGCTGGATACCACCCTCTGTATGCGCATCCTGCTGGACCCGGAAAAGGACGCCGCCCGGCCTCTGGACCTGCTGGGCAATACGCCCCACCCGGCAGCGGCCCGCCGCGCCTGCAACGCGGTGCGGATGGCCCGCAACGAGGCCGCCCACGCCTCCGACAGGACCGCAGCCGCACAGGCGGCGATCCGGTTCAACGAGGCGGTGGAGGAGCTGGAAGCGGGCTATGAGGGAACGGCCCTGACCACCGGCGACCTCGAGAAGTATTACCGGATGGCGGAGGACTTTCTGTCCCGCTGCGGCGCGTCGGAGACCATCGAGCCTCAGAAGAAGGCTGAGGACGAAGCGCCCCGCCGTCAGAAGTCCCAGAAAAGCGGCAGCACATCCCGCAAGCGCCAGAGCGGCGGGAGCCGCACGACCTCGAAGGGGACATCCAGCCGCAGCCGGAACGCTTCTGGCCGGAACAGCCGCAGCCGCCAGAATATGCAGACCACGGCCCGCCGCAAGAAGCGTCAGCGCACCCAGAGCCGCGCTCTCACCGTGGTGCTGCTGGCCGTCGTCCTGCTGGGCCTGCTGGTCCGGGCCTGGACGATGGGGCTGATGAAGTAACACGCTCTACTGAGGTAGATTATGTGAGAAAGTGACAAAAAAATAACGTACTATAATTATAAAACGTCACTTTATCAATTTGAGAAAGTGACCCTGATTGATAAAGTGACCCACTTTATCAGCAAGCCTCAGTTTATCACCTTGAGAAAGTGGGGTTTTGGACGATGCTGCGTGTGAAAAATGCCACTTTATCAGATAACGCGCGGGTCTCAGAGGGCATCTCAACTTTTTGGGATGTCCTCTTTTTGCATTTCCGGGACAGCCCCCTCATACACTGACGGACAAGGGGGTGTGCGGATGGAGCAGGGGATGGAGATGCTCTTTGCGCTGTTCGGCGGGCTGGCGATGTTCCTCTACGGGATGGACAGGATGAGCCGCGCCTTACAGCGGGCGGCGGGCGACGCCATGAAGCGGCTGCTGGCCCGGCTGACGGCCACACCGCTGCTGGGCGTCCTCACCGGGCTGGCCGTGACGGCGGTGCTCCAAAGCAGCTCGGCGGCGACGGTGATGGTCATCGGCTTCGTCAGCGCCGGGCTGCTGGAACTGCCCCGGGCGGTGGCCGTCATCTACGGCATCAACATCGGCACCACCATGACGGCACAGCTCATCGCCTTCGATGTCCAGACGCTGGTGTACCCGGTGCTGTTTCTGGGCTTCCTCCTCGACTTCGCGGCCCGCAGGCCCCGCTGGCGGGCCGTGGGAGAGGCGGTGTTCTCCTTCGGGCTGCTCTTCGAGGGCATCGACATCCTGGGCCGGGCTTTGCAGCCGCTGGCCGGGCAGGCGGTCTTTCTCGACTGGATGACCCGGGTGAAGGAGTCGCCGCTTCTGGGCATCCTGCTGGGCCTCTCCATGACCATGGTGGTGCAGAGCAGTTCGGCCACCATCGCGCTGCTGCAGAACGTGGCCCGTCAGGCCGGGCCGGACGGCATCCACAGCGTGCTGGGCCTTGCCGGGGCGGTGCCGGTCCTTCTGGGCGACAACATCGGCACGACGGTCACGGCCCTGCTGGCCTGCATCGGGCAGGGGAAGGACGCCGCCCGCGCCGCGCTGGCCCACAGCTGCTTCAACCTCAGCGGGAGTCTGCTGGCGGCGGTGCTGCTGCCCTGGTTCGTCCGGCTGGTGGAGCTTATCTCCCCCAAAGGCCCGGAGCTGGAAGTCATTTCCCGGCAAATCGCCAACGCCCACACCGCCTTCAACGTCTGCTGCGCCCTGCTCTGGCTGCCTTTTTTGCCGTGGATGGTGCGGCTGGTGTGTGCGCTGGTGCCGGAAAAAGAGAAAAAATAAGAAAAAGCTCCTCATGCCCGTGAGGGTATGGGGAGCTTTCTGCGTTTCAGGGAAGGAGTGCCTTCATCCAACCTCTCAGTCTGCTTCGCAGACAAGGCCGGGTTGCGGCACCCAGAATCCGCAGCGCTTCGCTTGCGCCTTACTGGCCGCTGCCCCAACAGCGACTCCCTGTTTCCGCCACTGGCGGCGGTCGTCGTTGTTGCCCCTAGTAGGGGAGCCTCTGGCGAAGAGGTGAAGCTTTCCGGAATGCCAAGGCCTCCCCTCGATAGGGGAGGTGGCACGGCGTCAGCCGTGACGGAGAGGTTAATTTCTCGTCACGCTCTTCCGATACACCGCAAAGGCGATGACAGCCGACAGCACTTCCGTGACCCAGAAGGCGTGCCAGACGCCGGTGGGGCCGAGCTGGCGGCAGAGCAGCCACGCCAGCGGCATGATGAAGATGACGTACCGGCAGAGGGAGATGACCAGCGAGGCCGCACCCTTGCCCAGACCTTCCAGCGCGCCGGAAGAGGTGGTGGACACCGCCGACACCACAAAGCCGAGGCAGATGATGCGCAGGGCGGTCTGGCCGATGGCGATGGTCTCGGGGTTGGAAGAGAACAGGCCGATGAGGGGCGCAGAAACGGCCATACAGATGACGGTGCCTGCCGCCATGATGATGGCGCTCATGCCCAGGGTGAGCTGGTAGAGCTTTGCCACGCGGGCGTGCTCTTTTGCACCGTAGTTGTAGCCGATGAGGGGGCGCATTCCCTGCACGATGCCGTTGGCGGGCAGATAGAGGAAAGTCTGGAGCTTATAGTAGATACCCAGCACCACCACATAGCTCTCGGAGAAGGCCGCCAGCAGGCCGTTGAGGAAGGTGACCAGCAGGGAGGGCAGGGCCAGATTCAGGATGGCAGGCACACCGATGGCGTAGAGACGGCCTTCGAGAGAGAGGTCAGGCCGCAGGGCCTTCCGGCGCAGATGGACGGGCGACTCGGTGGTGCTGTAGACCACGAGGTAGATGACGAGAGAGGTGGCCTGTCCGATGCCGGTAGCCAGCGCCGCGCCTGCAATGCCCATGGCAGGCACCGGGCCGAGGCCGAAGATGAGGACGGGGTCCAGCAGGATGTTGCAGACACAGCCCGAGATGAGGGCGATCATAGTGAGCTTCATCCGGCCCACGGCCTGGAAGAGCTTCTCAAAGGCGAGGCTGGCCATGTTCACGGTAGCGAACAGGAAGACGATGGTGGAGTAGGTCACGCCCATAGAGACGATGGTGCCGTCGGCGGTGAACCGGGCCAGGAAGCCGGGCATGATGGCGGTAGCTGCCAGCGTACAGAGGATGCCGTGGAGCACCGAGAGGGCCATGCCGTGGGTGGCGGCGGCGTCCGCTCTGTCGTAGTCGCCTGCGCCCCGGTAGAGGGCGACAAGGGCGTTGATGCCTATGCCGAAGCCGATGGCAACGGCGTTCACGAAGTTCTGGATGGGGAACACGAGGGAGAGGGCCGTCATGGCCTGCTCGTTGATCTGGGCCACAAAGAGGCTGTCCACGATGTTGTACAGCGAGTTCACCAGCATGGAGATGACGTTGGGCAGAGCCATCGACACCAGCAGCGGGAACACCGGCTTCGTTTTCATAAAAGTATCGTTCATGAGGTCAAAAGCTTCCTTTCCTGAAATTTCCGCACAAGAAAAGCCACACAACGGCGGCTTGAAGCGGGCCATTGTGTGGCGAAAAGTAGCAAACATCTATGCTGTAAAAATCCACACGGGTTTTATTGAAGTGCTGAGAAATACGGTGCATCGCAAAAGCGGTGTTACGGGACGCCGCCGGACAGCACCGGGATGCGGGCCGGAAAGGGCAGTACGGGAAGAGCCTTCCTGACCGGCCTGCGATAGGATACCACGAAACGGGTGGATTGTCAAGGGAAAAGTATGACTTTTCACAAAAACCAGCATAGAGAGGAAGCTCAGCTGGATAGAGGACTCACAGGCCTGTCACATCCAGAAATTCAGGAACTTTTTGGGCCGGCGGGGAGTGAAAACATCCAGCTCCTCATCGTCGAAAAGTGCGTCGCCGTTCTGCAAAAGCTTTGAGGCAGTCTCTCTGCCCAGCTCCTTTTCCAGAACAGCAGCGGCTTCTGCCATCCGGGGCGGGCGTTTGTCCAGAGAGTGGGTGTCCGTCGAGATGACGTGGACAAGCTGCCACGAGATGAACTTGCAGAGCGTCCGGCGCAGTTTTGGAGAATCCAGCAGTGCGCCCGCGTTGATTTGGACATAGGCTCCGGCGGCCACCCAGTTGTAGAGCAGGGTGGGGTCTTCGAGGACGTAGGGGTATCGCTCGATGTGGGCGATGAGGGGCAGAACGCCCTGCTCCTGCAGGAGGGCGAAGGTCTGCCGGATGAAATGGGGCTTGTGGGTAGTGGGAAACTCCACCAGCATATAAGAGGTATCGCCGATGCAGAGCGCCTTGGCATCCAGCTCACAGAGCTTGGGGGAGAAGTAGACTTCACAGCCCAGCTTGAAGCGGAACTGCATGGCTTCCGGTCCGGTCGGAAGCGCGGCTGTCAGTGTCTCATAGGCGGCCGCACGCTTTTGCAGGAATGCATCGGGAGTCGTCCACTCACTGTTGAAGTGGCTCGTAAAAGCAATGTTCCGCACACCGTCTGCATACTCTTTTTCCAGCAGACGAAGGGAAATCGAAACATCTTTGGCACCATCGTCAATGTTAGGAAGGATGTGGCAATGAAGGTCTGTCATGTTTCATCCTCCGTATGTACGGAATGCTTTTCTTTGCCGTTATACCGATTTTTTGACGTCAGGCAGCTCTTTTCGGCTGCTGACTCTGAAATGCCATCCGGGGGAGTACCATAGGAATAATTACTGTTATAGTAGTAATATCCGTACCCATAATCCGAGCGCTTGAGCGATTTTTTGGCATCATAACGGGTAAGAACGGCGCCAAGGACTTTTACGCCGGCATCCTGGAGCTTCTCGAGGGATGTCTTGACGGCGTCGGTGGACGCATACTTGGAGCGGACGACGAAGAGAGCACCGTCCACGATGCGGCCGATGACGGCGGCATCCGTGACCATCGAGATGGGAGGCGCATCGAGGATGACGAAGTCATAGCTCCCGCGCAGCGTGTCCACCATCTCCTGCATCTGGGGCTGGCTGAGCAGCTCAGAAGGGTTGGGAGGGGTGGTGCCGGCCGGCAGGAACGTCAGGTTGGGGATGCCCTTCAACTCGACGAGGGCGTCGGAGAGCGCCACTTGACGGGACAGGACGTTGGAGACACCTTTCAGATTGTGTCCGGCCTTCAGATAGCGGTGAAGGACAGGCTTGCGGAGGTCGCAGTCCACGAGGACGACCTTTTTGCCGCTTTCCGTCAGAGCTAGCGCCAGATTGACCGACACATTGGACTTTGCCTCTTCCGGGACCGTGCTGGTGACGACGAAAGCGTGGACATCGCCGGAACCGGACAGAAAGTTCAGGTTGGTGCGCAGAGCTTTGTAAGCTTCAACGTAGGCAAACGGCATACCCTTCTGGGTGATGAGCTGAAGCGAACGCTTGCTTGCCGAAGAGTTGGAGATGGTGTTTCGGTTGAACGGATTCCACATGGTATTACACCTCCGGGATAAGGCCGAGTACAGGAAGCTCCAGCTTTTTCTGGATGTCCTCGCTATCGACGATGTAGTCATGGAGCAGGTGGTCGAGGACCAGAATGCCGCAGGCCGCCACAATGCCGCCGAGAGCAGCGATCAGGACGTACTTCTTCGTCTGAGGGAAGACGGGGTTGCTCGTGATCTCCACGTCGCTCACGACCTTGCAGGAGCCGGCCTCCACCTTGTCCACGATGACATCGGGGGCAGTCTCGGCGATGGCCTGCACGATCTTTCCGGCCAGGGCAGGGTCCTCGTTGGTGACCGTGATGGACATGATCTGGGTCGAGCCCACGCCGTCCACAGAGATGCAGGCCAGCAGCTGACGGTAGGTCATATCCAGACCCAGCTGCTCGATGACGTCGTTCAGGACGATGTTGCTCTTGATGATGACTGCATAAGTGTCGATGAGATTCCGGGCCGAGTTGATGTTGTCACTGGTAATGGAAGCATTGCCGTCCTGCCGGGAATTGACGATCAGATTGACGGAGGCCTGATAGCGGGGCGTCAATACGAAGGTACAGACCAGCAGGCAGATGACCGCTGCCGCAATGCCGGCCGCAGCGATCTGCAATGCGTGGCTCCAGAGAAGCCGCGCCAACTCGAGGAGGTCGATCTCATCCATGTCATGGTTTTGTTCCATAATGTTTTTTCCTTCCTAACAAAATGAGATTTTCGGACAGGAAAATTTTATCATTTTACACCTGCGCTGACAAGGGGATAGGATAAAATAAAAAGAGATGAAAAGAGTTTCCGACCTCTGGGAACGTCTGCCTCAACCCCGGCTCCCTGAACATCCCGAAGGAAAACAGTCCCCACAGCTATATGATTCTGGAAAACGGCGTCTTCTACTGGAAAGACGTAGAGACGGGAGAAATATACCACACCCGTGTACTGTGAGAAACCGGCACTTGCAATTACCATACCGGTGTGGTATGATGAAGACGGAAACAGAGAAACAGGGTCTTTTGTCTCGGGCGCGGAGGGGTGCGCGGGGCCGACGGCCTTTTGTTTCCCATAAAAAGTTAGGCAAAACTAACAAAATGACGAAAAACACACGGGCGGTTTGTGCAGTCTGCCCGGTGGATGACGATCCTTAGGAGGTACTGACCAATGGTTCAGACGACGCTGAAAGTAGACGGCATGATGTGCGGCATGTGCGAGAGCCACGTCAACGAGGTGGTGCGCAAGACTGCGCAGGTGGAGAAGGTGACTTCCTCCCACACTAAGGGAGAGACGGTCATCGTCTCGGCCCAGCCGCTGGACATCGAGGCCCTGAAGGCTGCCATTGCCGACACGGGCTATACCGTGACCGGCGCAGAGGAAAAGCCGTATGAGAAGAAGGGATTCTTCTCGTTTTTGAAGCACTGATGACTTCCGGCCCCGGGGTGGGGCCTATATAAGGAGGCAGGCAGAGATGAGGATACTGGTCTATGGTGCAGGCGTGCAGGGCTGTGAGCTGGCCCACCGTCTGCTGCAGAACAAAAAGAATGTCGTCACCATGCTGGCGCGGGGCGAGTGGAAGGAGAGGCTCGACCAAAGGGGCCTCGTCATCCGCCACTGGGCGCAGTGCCGCACCACGGTGGATCGGGTGGCCACCATCGACACGCTGGCCCCGGACGACTGCTACGACCTCGTTTTCGTGACGCTGCAGGCCGGGCAGCTGCCCGACGTGCTGCCCATCCTCAAGCAGAACAGGAGCGAATACTTCGTCTTCGTGGGCAACGACCCCCACGCCGTGGAGGTCATGCAGGCCATGCAGCGCCCGGCGGATAAGATCGCCTTCGGCTTCCAGAGCAGCGGCGGCCACCGGGATGTCGATAAGGTCGTCAGCGCCCACGTCGGCGTGGGTATGACCATCGGCGGGGCTACTGCGCCCCTTTCGGGCGTCTTCCGCTACCGGGTCAAGACGGCTTTCGAGGGCGCAAAGTACAAGCTGACCTTCGTCAGCGACATGGACGGATGGCTCAAGTGCCACCTCGCCCTCATCCTGCCGGCCTGCTATCTCTGCTACGCCTGCAGCGGCGACCTCTCCAAGGCGACGAAGGAGCAACGTGACCTGGTTCTCGACGCCGCGTGGGAGGCCTGCGAGATGCTGAAAGCCGCCCACATCCCCGTGGACGACAAGGAGAACACCGACTGCTACCGTGCCGGTACGCCCGGCCGCCGGAAGATGGACGCCATGGTCCTGGCGCTCTGTAAGACCCCGCTGGGCCGTCTCTGCGTCTCCGACCACGCGATGCATGCTGTGGCTGAGATGCAGTACCTCGATGAGGCTTTCGAAGGTCTGCGCACCCGGACGAGCGTCCGGATGACGGCGTGGGATACCCTGCGCAGCCAGATGCCCTCGTGGGACATCATGCGGAAAAAGACGGCGAGAGCAAGGCGATAAGTGCATGGAAAAAGAGGCAGATGCGAGTCTGCCTCTTTTTTGTGTGGGAAAAACCTCTCAGTCTGCTTCGCAGACAGCTCCCCTCGATAGGAGCAACGGCGACGACCGCCGCCAGCGGCGGAAACAGGGAGGAGCTGTTGGGGCCGCGGCCAGCAGGATGCGAGCGACAGCGAAGCAGACGCTGGGAGCCGCAACCCGGGCAGTGGCACGGCGTCAGCCGTGACGGAGAGGTTCAGCCTTTCCAGAAATCTTCCAGCTTTTTCTTCAGCTCCTTCGTATCCCTCAGATACTCCAGATGCCTCCAATGCTTCGGGAAGAGCCGGGCGTACTCGCTCTGGGCAAAGCGGTCGTCGAGGAGCAGCACCACGCCCTTATCTTCCTGCGTCCGGATGACCCGCCCGGCGGCCTGCAGGACTTTGTTCATCCCGGGCCAGCGGTAGGCGTAGTCGAAGCCCGCCCCGTTCTGGGCGTCGTAGTAGCGGCGCAGCATCTCCTGACGGGGGCTCACCTGCGGCAGGCCCACGCCCACGATGGCGCAGCCGATGAGCCGGTCGCCCGCCAGGTCCACGCCCTCGCCGAAGATGCCGCCCATGACCCCGAAGCCGAGAAGCGTCTTCTCCGGGCAGGGCGAAAACCGCTCGAGGAACGCCGCCCGCCCGGCGTCGTCCAGACCGCTCTCCTGTACCAGTGTGCCGATGTCCGGGTAGCGGGCGGTGAAGTCCTCCCACACCTGCCGCAGATAGGCATAGCTGGGGAAGAAGGCCAGATAGTTGCCCACCCGGCTGGACGCCAGCGCCGCGAGAGCGTCCGAGATGGGCCGGATGCTGGCGTCCCGCTGGCGGTAGCGGGTGGAGATGGAGGGCAGACAGTAGAGCCCGAGGTTTTCTGCCGGGAAGGGGCTTTCCAGCGCCACGGCCCGGGCCTCGGGACAGCCGAGGACGGTGCGGTAGTAGCCCGGCGGCGTCAGCGTCGCGCTGAACAGCGCCGCCGCCCGCCCTGCCGAAAGGCTTGCGTCCACGAAGGGGGACGGGTCGAGGCAGAGCAGCTGCAATTCAAGGTCACTGCCCCGGGCGGTGAGCTGGGCGGCAAAATGCTCGTCGTACCGTTCCGCCGCCCGCAGGATGTCCTGCACCTCAAAGTAGAGATCCAGCAGGGCCGCGTGGGCTTCGGCGTCGGGATCGTCTTCCAGCCAGTCCTGCAAGGGAGCCGTCAGCGCCCGCAGCGGGGCCAGCAGGGCGGAGGGAAGCTCTTTGCAGAACACCGTGCCGTCCTGAGCGTAGTCGGCGGCGGGCAGCTCGATGGCGGGCGTCTCCGCAGATCCCAGCAGTGAGGTCTGGCCGCTGTCGTCCTCTTCGGCGGCAGTGCTGCCCCGGCGGGGCGCGAGGGTCGAGACCGCTTTCCGTCCCTCTAAAAAGGCTTTGTCGGCCTTGCTCAGAGCTGTCTTAAGGGGGCTTTTGCCCCGCCCGAGGGCGCGTTTTGCCTCGGTGAGGCTGCTCTTGCAGAAGCGCGCCGAGTACATGGCCCGCGCCCGCTCGGGCAGATTGTGGGCCTCATCCACGAGGAAGAGCCAGTCGCCCGCGCTGTCGAAGAACCGCCGCAGATGCACCACGGGGTCGAAGAGGTAGTTATAGTCGCCGATGATGACGTCGCACCATTCGCTCAGATCCAGCCCCAGCTCGAAGGGGCAGACCGTGAACTGCTTTGCGGCGTCGGCCAGCGCGGCCCGGTCGAAGCGGCCGGTGCCGTCGTCCAGAAGGGCTTTCAGGGCCGTGTTCACCCGGTCGTAGTAGCCGTTTGCGTAGGGGCAGAGCTCCGGCAGGCAGGCGGGATGGCCCTCGACATCCGGGTGGAGGCAGACCTTCTCCTTGGCTGTCAGGGTCACGCTGCGCAGAGCCAGCTTGGGATCAGACGCCCGCAGCCGTGCAATGGCATCCTCGGCGGCGGACTGAGTCGTGTTGCGGGCCGTCAGGTAGAACAGCTTCTCGCCGCAGCCGGTGCCGATGGCCCGCAGAGCAGGGAAGAGGACGCTCATGGTCTTGCCGATGCCGGTGGGGGCCTGACAGAAGAGCCGGACGCCGCTTTTAGACGGTGCGGCAGTGCAGGCGCGGTAGACTTCGCCTGCCAGCGCCCTCTGCCCGGGCCGGTAGGCCGGAAAGGGGAAATCCAGCGCCGAAAGGCTCACGCCCCGCTGCTCCTTCCACGCCAGCTGACGCTGCGCCCAGGGGGCGTACTGCTCGAGCAGATCCTGCAAAAACGCTTCCAGCTCTTCAAGGGTGAAATGCCGCACGAAGCGGAGGATGTCGTCAGTGTCGATTTGGTAGTAGGTGAGCCGGACGTCCAGCTTTTCCAGCCCCTGCTGACGGCCATACAGCGCCCCGTAGACCATTCCCTGCGCCCAGTGGCAGGGGTTCATGTCCTCGGCGATGTCGTCGGCGGGGACGGCTGTGGTCTTTATCTCGTCGATGACCGTCACGCCCGCCTCGTCGGTGAAGATGCCGTCGGCCCGACCTTCGATGGTGAAGGGGATGCCCGCCACCTCCCGTTCGCCGGAGAGGAAGACTTCGGCGGCGTAGCCTTCGCCTGCGGCCTTTTGGAGCTTGCGGTGGATGCGTGCGCCCTCGTTGGCGCGGTCGAAGCCGGTAAAGCGGCTGTCGATGCTGCCGGTGCGGAGCAAAAATTCCACCAGCTGGCGGACAGGCAGGCGAAAAGCAGGCATAGCGGGTCACTTCCTTTTTGACTTTTTATATTTATAATTGGCAGGCCCGTCTTTGTACAACCTCTCCGTCACGGCTGACGCCGTGCCATCTCTCCTGGTAGGAGAGGCTTTGGCATTCCCCGCAAAGTGGACAGTTTCGCCAGAGGCTCCCCTACTAGGGGCAACAACGACGACCGCCGCCAGCGGCGGAAACAGGGAGGAGCTGTTGGGGCAGCGGTCAGCAAGACGCAAGCGAAGCGCTGCGGATGCTGGGTGCCGCAACCCGGCCTTGTCTGCGAATGCGAGACTGAGAGGTTGGACGAAGGATAGCCTGACCGAGAGTCCCAATCCGGACACCAATCTTACGCCAGCCCCAGCATCCCGGCGCACTGGGCGGCAGCTTCGTCCACCTTGCCGAAGTCCACGGCGGCGCGGTAGTAAGTCTCCAGCTCGTCGTGGCAGGCTTTGGCCTGTGCCATCAGGTCGGAGGCCTGTTCCAAAAGCTCTGCTGCCGCCCGCTCGTTGAAGCGGAGACGGGCGCGGTAGCCCGCCAGATTTTCCCGGTCCACGAAACGGGTACACCGGACGGCTTGCACGCCGGGCAGCTGCACCGGGTGCCATCGGTTGTCGGTGAGGAAAGCCAGCCGAAGGGCCGGGATGAAGAGATGGTCTATCTTGTCGTCGGGGTGCATGGCGCAGGGGCAGGTGATGATGTGGTAGCCCCGGGCCAGCGCCTCGGCCCGGATGAGCTCGAGAAGCAGGCGGGAGACGGCGCCGTAGTCGTCATGGAAGACCACATACCGGTCGGCCAGTGCCTGTACGGTGCCGCGGTAGAAGACCGGCCCTTTCGGAGTGATGGCCGACAGCAGCCGCAGCTCTTCGCTGGCCAAGGCCCCCTCGGGCAGGCGGGGGAGAGTCCGGGCGCAGAGCCGCTTGACGTAGCGGCGGACTTTCTCGAAGTTGGCACTGCACGCCTCAGCCCGACGGCTGTCCAGCAGCAGGCTCCCGGCAGATGCGATATACCGCGCGGCCCGGCTGCGCAGGGCAGTGTTCTGGGCGAAGAGCCGCTTCACCTCGTCGGCGTGGGCGTGGAGGGCGTCGGCGTCCAGTGTGTGGTACAGGCTCACCACCTGCTCCTCTGCGCCCGGGGCGTCCGGCTCCATGACATGGGGTGCGGTGGCGTCCACGATGGCGGCGCGCTTGTCGAGAAAGATGACGCCGTCCAGACTGTCGGGGTCGCTGGCGCAGTGGATGCGCTGGATAGGCTCCCCCTTCTGCTCGGCCTTGACGGCCAGCCGTTTCATCAGCGTCGATTTGCCGCAGCCCGGCCCGCTTTTGATGAGATACATCTGCATCTCCGGTTCCTGCCGAAGCGGCTCAAAATAGCCCTTGAACCCGGCGGGGGTGGTGGTCCCCAGAAAGAAATCAACAGAATCGCTGCGTACAGCATTCATACTCAAACACCTCACTTTTGCTATAGGGTATGCAAAAATGAGGTGAAGGGTGACAAATCAGTAGGTATGCTCGCACACCTCGTGTATTTTATCCCGCAGGGCCACGAAGTCGCCGAAAGCCTCCGGCTTGTTCTGGGGCTGACGGAGCAGGGCGGCGGGGTGGAACGTCCCCATGAAGAGGATGCCGTTCTTCTCAATAAAGGTGCCGTGCTCCTTCGTCACCGAAAAGTCGGCGCGTATCATCCGCTGGGCGGCGATGCGGCCCAGGCAGACGACGATTTTAGGCCGCAGCAGACGGAACTGCTCTCGCAGCCAGGGCATACAGGCTTCGCTCTCGGCGGGCAGGGGGTCGCGGTTCTGGGGCGGGCGGCACTTGACGATGTTGGCGATATAGCAGTTGGAGGCACGGTCGAGGTCGATGGCAAAGAGGTATTTGTCCAGCAGCTGGCCGCTGCGTCCCACGAAGGGCAGGCCCTGCTCGTCCTCGCTCTGGCCGGGGCCTTCGCCCACGAAGAGCACCTCGGCATTCTCCACGCCCTGCCCAAACACCACGTTGTGCCGGGTGGTGTGCAGTGGACAGCGCTGGCAGGCGAGACAGTCGGTTTTCAGTGTTTCCCAATCCATAAGCTCGGTATCCTCTCACAAACTAAATGACATTTTCTTAACAAATCATCGCACGATTTCTTCCTTAAAATATACCACAAAATTCAAGATTTGTCTTGAAGTTTTCTGACTCTGTGCTAGAATAAAAAAGAAGGGCATATCTGTGATGCCCGGGAATAATTGCAAAGTAATTTCGGAGGTAATCAACAATGGCTGATATGTTTGCACCCCTGGTAGCCCAGCTGAAGGCAAACCCCAAGACGATCGTTTTTACCGAGGGCAATGACCCCCGCATCCTGGAGGCCGCAAGCAAGCTGCTGGCTGAGGGCGTGTTGAAAGTTGTTATGGTCGGCAACGAGGCAGAGTGCAAGGCTGCTGCCGCTGCTGGCAATTTTGATATTTCCGCTGCTGAGATCATCGACCCTGAGAACTACGCCGGCTTCGATGAGATGGTCAACACCATGGTCGAGCTGCGCAAGGGCAAGCAGACCGCAGAGGAGTGTACTGCTCTGCTGAAGAAGTCCAACTACTTCGGCACCATGCTGGTCAAGATGGGCAAGGCTGACTGCCTGCTGGGCGGCGCTACCTACTCCACCGCCGACACCATCCGTCCCGCTCTGCAGCTGGTCAAGACCAAGAAGGGCGCTCATCTGGTGAGCTCCTGCTTCATTCTGGACCGTGACTGCGGCGAAGAGGGCCTGAAGCGCATCGCTATGGGCGACTGCGCCGTCAACATCGACTACACCGATACCGTCGATAAGGCTACCGGCGAGGTCAAGGTCGCTGCTTCTGCCAAGCTGGCTGAGGTGGCTGTCGAGACCGCTAAGACCGCTAAGCTGTTCGGCATCGACCCGAAGGTCGCTGTCCTGAGCTTCTCCACCAAGGGCTCCGGCAAGGGCGGCACCGTCGCTCTGAGCCACGACGCTGTCATCAAGGCTCAGGAGATGGCCCCCGAGCTGGCTATTGACGGCGAGCTGCAGTTCGACGCAGCCGTTGCTCCCGAGGTCGCACAGGTCAAGTGCAAGGGCAGCAAGGTCGCCGGTCAGGCCAACACCTTCATCTTCCCCTGCATCGAGGCCGGCAACATCGGCTACAAGATCGCACAGCGTCTGGGCGGCTACGCTGCCTACGGCCCCATCCTGCAGGGCCTGAACGCTCCCATCAACGACCTGTCCCGTGGCTGCAACGCCGACGAGGTCTACAAGATGAGCCTCATCACCGCCTGCCAGTCCTGAGCTGACACCCGGCTGAACTGAAAAGCTGAAAAGAGCCGCTGCCGCATTTTGCGGGCAGCGGCTCTTTTGGCTGTACATCGACTGCGGTTTATGGTATGATAAGCATAAGAAGCCCCGGCAGAGAAGGAGAACATTCGAACGTGAAAATAAAAGCTTTGGCCTTTGTCCTCATGGCGGTGCTGCTTTTGTGCGGCTGTGGGCAGAAGAGCGAAACGGCGGCTGCGACCCCGGCTCAGGCGGTCACAGCGGCTGCTGCCCAGAGCAGTACGGCTCGTCCGGTGAGTACCGGCGTTACGCCGGAACAGTTCGGGGCGAAGGGCGACGGGATCGCGGACGACCTGCAGGCTCTGCAGGCCGCGATGCAGCAGGCCAGCGCGTCCGGTCGGCCTCTCGAGCTGACGGCGGGGGCGGTCTACCGCTTCTCCTCCTGCCTCGGGCTGCCCAGCGGACTGACCATCCAGGGAAACGGCGCTGTCCTGCTCAGTGATATTCAGTACCCTGACCTGAGAGAGGACCGTGTGGCGGTGGAGCTTATGAAAGACTCCGATGATGACCGCGCCCACGACGTCCGGCTGGAAAATGTGACCTTCCGGGCAGCGGACAGCTGTCAGGCCAACTATATGCTCCGGGTGATGCTCGCCCGCAATGTGGAATTTGTGGGCTGCACCTTCGACTGTGAGCCCAACGAGTGGGGGCGCTGCGCCGCCGACCTGTATGGCGGCAACGAGAATATCCGTTTTGAGGGCTGTGTATTCCGCCAGATGACCTCCGGCGCGTCCGGCGGCATCTGGGTGCGCAACTGGACGGACAGGGTGGAGAGCCGGAATATCTGCTTCCAGAACTGTGAATTTTACAAGTCCGGTGCCGACGAGCTGCTGGCGGTCTGGGGATGGGGCGGCGCGGTGCGGGATGTCGTCCTCTCGGGCTGCAGCTTCTATGAGACACAGACACAGGAGGGGCTGGATGCCGATCATCGCCCGGTGTGATTCATCACGCTGGGGCAGAGCGGCATCACAGACGTCCGGATGGAGGATTGCACCGTCCGTGCGGAGTATTGCGAGACCATTTTCCGTATGGTAGGCGATAAGACCCGCGCCGTCGTGGACAACTGCGACATCACCATGAGACAGCCGGACAGCATGGCAAAGCACGATATGAAAAAGGGCGCGAACCCCATGCTGGCCCGGGGCAATGACCGTGCCGACGGCAGCACGGTCATCCAGAACAGCCGCATCACCTTGAGCGGCGATAACGGGCGGCGCATCTGCTATCAGCTCAGCGCCTTGAAAGGAAATACGCTGGACGTCTCCCTCGGCTACGGCATCACCAGCACGAAGGAAGTCAGCGGCAACACCATCCGGGGCCGGATACGGCATAAAGTCTTTCAGGACTGCTCCGGCGTGGAGAATAACAATGTAGAAGTGCGGAGATTCTCGATTCTGGGATGAACCGCTCATAAAAAGGAGGTTTTATCATGCGAAGAAAATTTATTGCGGCGGTCACATCGGGCGTTCTGGCCCTGACGGTCATGGCAGCTCTGCCCACCCATGCGGAGGCGGTGAGCATCTGGCTTGACCTTACCCCGGGGACGGAGAGCGTCGAGACGTTCCAGTACAAGGACTATGCAGACCGCTATTCGGACGCCTACGAGCTCTATGGCTATGACGCTGAGGCGCTGTTCAACCACTATGAGACGGTCGGCAAGGCCGAGAACCGGGTAGGACGCTTCAAGAAGACGCCGGAAGAAGATGACCGGCATCCCTATGTGTGGGACGCCGATGAGCCGCTGGACCCGCTGCCGCCTTTGGACTTTCACGCGCAGCCGGACTGGTTCGATGCCCGTACCCTCCCGGAGAACCTGTCCAACGTCCGTATCATAAAAGAATATGAGCAGCTGGAAGCCTTTATAGAGAAAGACGAGTGGATCGGAGACCCCGTTCTGGTGCGGAAGGAAGAGCTCCTGACGGAGATGAGCAGCCGCGTCCGGAACTATGACGGCCGGCGCGGCGGAGCTGACTATCTCCGCGCCATCAGTCAGGACATCGACGTGCTGCTTGATTTCATGGGATAAGGATGCTATAAGATGAAAAGGGAAGAGCCTCACTGCAAAGCGGTGAGGCTCTTCCCTTTGGTGGAGCACAGAGGGTTCGTCTGGCTCACGTTTGGTGGAGGCGATGGGAGTCGAACCCATGTCCGAAAAGAGTTCAGCGTAGGTGTCTCCGGGTGCAGGCGATCTACAACATTCCCTCCGCGTCACGCCGGTCGTCAGGCTAACGCTTCAGTAGCTTCATGAGTTCCTGCCGGTCCGCAAAGCTTAGGTCCGTTCAGGTGCTGTGTCTAAAGGACGCCCCGGCCCCACACGACACAAGAGTGGGCGGAACGCGCAGCACTCAGGCTGCGAGCAACTGATAATTATTGTTGTCAGTTAATTTTTTGGAGGAGTTTAGAGCAGTTCCTCCACTGCTACCCGCTGCCCAGGCCTCGCTCCCCCCGTCGAAACCTTTACGCCCCCATAAAGCGCATGTTGCCATGCGCAGAAAGCTTGGTGTTCTCAGGGCAGGAATGCTGCCTGAAAGAGATTTAGTAGAATTTGCCGTTGGACTTCACAGCCCGGTCGATGGAGCGCTTGGCGTCGCGCTTGGCGGCGTCGGCACGCTTGTCGTAGAGCTTTTTGCCCTTGCACAGGCCGACTTCCATCTTGACGCGGCCATGCTTGAAGTAGAGAGAAAGGGGAACGAGGGTGTAGCCCTGCAGCTTGCACTGCTGGTGCAGACGCCGAATCTCGGTCTTGTGGGCCAGCAGACGCCGCACCCGCAGAGGATCCTGATTGAAGATGTTGCCGTGGTCGTAGGGAGTGATGTGCATTCCCTTGACCAGCAGCTCGCCGTCCTCAATATCGACCCAGCTGTCTTTCAGGTTGACGCCGCCGGCACGCAGGCTCTTGACCTCGGTACCTTTCAGCTCGACGCCCGTTTCCAGCGCTTCGAGCACGAAATACTCGTGACGCGCCTCGCGGTTTGTGGCGATGGTCTTTGTCGCCGGACATTCCTTGGTAGGTGCCATGAAGCGCGCCTCCTTTCCTTTGCTGTCTTGTCATTATATCACATTTTGCTGGATTTTCAAGAGCGATTTTTGAAAGAATCGTTAAGGTTCTATAAAATCTGCTCTTTACAGCTCGTCGCGGCCGGAGAGCGCGCGATAAAGCGTCGTCTCATCGGTGTACTCGAGGCTGCCGCCCACAGGCAGACCGTAGGCCAGACGAGTGGTCTTGATGCCCAGGGGCTTGATGAGCTTTGCCAGATACATGGCCGTGGCCTCGCCCTCGACGGTGGGGTTCATGGCCATGATGACCTCTTTCACCTCGCCGCTGCCCAGCCGGGCCAACAGCTCCTTTACCGAGAGCTGTTCGGCACCGATGCCGTCCATGGGGCTGATGAGGCCGTGGAGGACATGATACAGGCCGTGGTACTCCCGGGTGCGCTCAAAGGCCTGCACATCGCGGGGCGTCTCGACCACGCAGATGGTGGAGCGGTCCCGCTTGGCGCTGGAACAGATGGGGCAGAGCTCGGCCTCGGTGTAGTTCTGGCAGACGCGGCAGCGGTGGAGCCGGGTGTGGGCGTTCTGGATGGCCTCGGCCAGTGCCGCGGCGTCCGCGTCCGACATACTCAGCACCTGATAGGCCATCCGGGTCGCGCCCTTGCGGCCGATGCCCGGGAACTGGCTGAACTGCTCAATAAGCTTTTCCAGCGGCGCTGCGGTGTAACCCATGCGTATCCCTCCCGCTTAGAGGCCGGGGATGTTCAGACCGCCGGTCAGCTTGCCCATCTCGGCCTCGGCAGTTTCGTCCACCTGCTTGACGGTGGCGTTGACGGCGGCGGCCACCAGGTCTTCCAGCATCTCGATGTCGTCGGGGTCAACGGCCTCGGGCTTGATGGTGATGCCAAGGATCTCATGCTTGCCGTTCATGCGCACGGTGACCATCTCGCCGGAGGCGCTGCCGGTGTACTCGGCGGCTTCCAGCTCGGCCTGCTTGGCCTTCATGTCATCCTGCATCTTCTGAGCCTGACGCATCAGGGCGTTCATATCGGGGCGGCCAAAGCCTGCGGGCATTCTTGCTTTCATAATTGGTTCTCCTTTTTGATGTTCGATTGAGCTTTTATAGAAAACCTCTCCGTCACGGCTGACGCCGTGCCACCTCCCCTATCGAGGGGAGGCTTTGGCATACCGGAAAACTTTCCCTCTTCGCCAGAGGCTCCCCTCGGTAGGGGAGCTGTCTGCGAAGCAGACTGAGAGGTTATTTTCGTTTCTTCGCGCTGTCCTCAATGCTCACGTCCAGACCCAGCTTTTCCAGCGCATGGAGTGACTGTTCGGCATTGGAGGTGTGCTTTGCGGCGGTGCGGGGCTCGTAGGGGCCGATAGGCACCGCGACGCCTGACACCTGCGCGATGAGCTTTTTGATGAGACGCTGGCTGTCCTTGTTGACACGGATGAAGTCCCGGAAGGTCTTGCCGCCGTCGATGAGCACCCGTGTGCCATCGAAGTACGCCTTCGATTTGCGCAGATAGCTGTGGAGCATCGGGTCCTTCTCCTGTAAAAGCTTGACGACCTCGCTCCACTGCTCGAAGGGATTGACGCCCTCTGCGGCCACCTTGCGGGGTCGGCTGAGAGCCGGGTCGGCGGTGTACTCCGGGGCAGGTGCTGCCGGCGAGACCGTTGCAGCGGGCTCAACCAGGCTCTCTTCCGGTACGGGCGGTACCGGCGCAGTGACCGGCGCAGTCGGCTCATCCCAGGGCAGGGGGGCCGACTCCGTCACCGGCGGCTCGTCGGGCGGTGGTGGAAGCTCTTCGTCTGCGGGCGCGGGGGACTCCGGAATATCCGGGACAGCGGCCTTCGACTCTACAACGGGCGCAGGAGCAGGTTCCTTTTCCGCTGCCGGTGCGGCCATAGGTTCCACGGGTGCAGCAGGTGTACTCATGAAAGGCTGCGGCGCAGACTGGATCGGTGCCGCAACAAAGGGCCGGACGGCCGGTGCAGCAGGAGTGGCAGCCTGCACAGTCGTTGCCGCCACGGGGACGGCTGCGGTCTGCGGCGGCTCCGAGAGGGTGAAGAGGGCCAGTTCCAGCTCGATGCGCTGGTCACTGCCCCGGGTTATATGCTCAAGGGCGTTGCCCAGCGTACGGATGGCCCGGATGGCCTCCCGCTGGCCCAGTTGAGGGCCTTTTTCGAGGTACTGCTGTTCCTCTTCGGGGGAAACACCGGACAGCAGGCTCTGCCCGCCGGGCAGAGCCGCCAGCATCAGGGCGCGGTAGTGGGCGATGAGCTCTTCCGTCAGACGCTTCACATCCACCGACTGCTGCCGCAGTGCGGCCAGCTGAGCCAGCGCCGCTGCGCCGTCCTGCGCTTCCAGAGCATCCGAAATATGGAACAGGTAGCTCCGGTCGGTGACGCCCGCCATCCGGCGGACAACATCGGCATCGATTTTTGAGGTCACGCCGGCGCAGGTGTCGAGGATCGAGAGGGCGTCGCGCATGGCACCGTCAGCCAGACGGGAGATGAGCTCTGCACCACCGGTCGTCAACTCTAAGCCCTCCTGACCGGCGATATACTCGACCCGCTGGGCGATGTCTTCCGGCCCGATGCGGGTGAAATCGTACCGCTGGCAGCGGGAGAGGATGGTGGCCGGGACTTTCTGGATCTCGGTAGTGGCGAGGATAAAGATGACGTGGGAGGGCGGCTCTTCCAGCGTTTTCAGTAACGCGTTGAAGGCCGCTGTGGACAGCATGTGTACCTCGTCGATGATGTATACCTTATAATGACAGGCACTGGGGGTGTAGGCTGTCTCGTCCCGCAAGTCGCGGATGTCGTCCACACCGTTGTTGGACGCGGCGTCCATCTCCACCACGTCGAGGATGCTGCCGTTGTCGATGCCCTTGCAAATCTCGCACTCGCCGCAGGGGTCGCCGCCCTTGGGGTGGAGGCAGTTGACCGCCTTGGCAAAAATCTTCGCGCAGCTGGTCTTGCCTGTGCCGCGCACGCCGGTAAACAGATAGGCGTGGCCTACGCGGCCCGACGCTACCTGGTTGCGCAGCGCCGTGACGATGCCGCGCTGTGCGACGACATCCTCAAACCGCTGGGGTCTCCATTTGCGGTATAATGCGCGATACATCGGTGCTTCCCTCCCGTCAGTAATAAAAAATCGGACAGCGCTGACGGGGTTTGACCCCCGCCTTGCGTAACTCGGCATACGGATGCAGGCTGACTGAAACGCACGGGGCGCGCCGCTTAAGGCTGCTTGGTTCCCCACCTGACCTGGTTCACTGCGGCTCCATCGTACAGGACCCGCATCCGTATGCCGAACCACGCAGCAGGCGCTGTCCGACAAGGCACACGATTCGTGTGCCTTAGTATTGTACCACAGTTCGGTGAGGAATGCAAGAGGAAGCTAAGGCTGCTCCCATCCGGCCCGCAAAAGCTCCAGTGCGTGTGTTTCAAGCCGGGAAACGTAACTCCGGCTTATTTGGAGCAGCTTTGCCGTTTCCAGCTGGGTCAGCGGCGGCTGGCCCGCCAGACCGTACCTTAACAATATGAGTTTCCGCTCCCGGGCAGGCAACCCCTCGATGAGGCGGCGCAGGCGCTGGGCATCGTCCTGTTTTTCGCAGCTGTCCTCCATGCAGAAGCCGTCCTGCAGCACATCGGCGAGGGTGAGGGCAGAGTCTTCCTTTCCGGCATCAAGAGTCTCCTGAAGCGAGAGGGTGGGGGCGTTCTTCCGCTCCCGCCGGAAGTGCATCCGGAGCTCGTTTTCGATGCACCGGCTGGCATAAGTGGAGAAGCGCGCCCGGCGGGTGGAGTCGAAGGTGTCCACGGCTTTCATCAGGCCAATGGTGCCGATGGAAATCAAATCGTCCTGCTCAGAGGGGAGAGCATAGTATTTCTTTGCGATGTGCGCCACTAAGCGCAGATTGTGGCGGATGAGCTTTTCCCGGGCGGATGAATCGCCGGCCCGCAGGGCGGCGAAAGTCCGGATCTCTTCCTGTGGGCTGAGCGGGCGGGGGAAACTGCCCGCTTCCAGATGGAGCGCAAGCACGAGGAATTTGGATGCAAAAAATTGCAGCAGGGTCAACAGCATACGGAACACCTCCAAAACCGTTCTCCCATACAATATGAACGGGGAAAGAGGGTTCAGAATCGTTTTCTGCTTGTAGAAAAAGGTAGTCTGTGGCAGGATGAGTATATGACAGGGGAGCAGTGCTACCCAAAGGCTCTCCAGGGGCTTTTTGCGTTTCGGCATCTTTTCGGCAGGGAAAGCATGGTGTGATCCGGATGGCATAGGGCAGGGGTCAGGCCCAGCCGTCCCAGTTCTTCTATCAGGCTGGAAAAATCGCTGATGTTGCGGCTGATGCGGTCCAGACGGTAGACCACGATGGCACGGATCTTCCGCTCTTTGGCGGCGGTCATCATCTTTTTGAAGTCTGGGCGGTTCAGGTTGCCGCCGGAAAAGCCTTCGTCCTCAAAGACGACCGCTTGCTGTGCTGCGGCATCGCCGTAGTGAGTGCGGATATATTCGCGGCAGAGGTCGATCTGATTTCCGATGCTTTCGCCCTTGCCGGTGTAGCGGGATTTGCGGGAATAGATGGCAATGGTGTCGGCAGTTTTGGCCATGAGATACTCCTCCTGTTGTCTGGTGACCGTAGATGCGGCTATTGCAGCATGACAAGCCATTTTTGTAAAGAAAAATAACGATAGTTATACATATTTCATCACAAACAGAACGGAGGTGTCAAGGATGTAAACGGTCAAAAAAGGTGGGCTACGAACTTGCCATGCGTTTTACCAAGGGCAAGCACGCCTTTGTAGTAGCGGACCGGCAGCACATCCACAACCATGTGATTTTCAACTCTACGGCACTGGATGGCACCAGAAAGTTCCGGGATTTTTTCTTTTCGGCGTTGGCAGTGCAGCGGTTGGGCGACCTGATTTGCTTACAGGGATCAACTTGCGTAAATTTTCACGCAGATTGGCCTTTCTTTTTTACACAACCAATGCCAATTAGTGCTTGAAAACGAAACGCTGCGCAAGTATACTATACTAGTTATGTTGTACAAGTTTGAACGTGTGTTAGTATATCAGTTGGCTGTAAAAGACCTACCAGAATTGAAATGCGCGGCAGAATCAAAACCTTACGAGGATGAAAATGAAATTCGATAGAAGACTTACAGATGAAATCTACACTTCCGATACAGTAAGGCTGGGAAAAAATGCATTTCAGGCCATGCAGGAGACAATCTATCATAATGGTGGTGTCGGAACCATTACCGGGTACTATGATGCGGAATTGTCGATCCTGTCGGTCAGTGATTTGTTGCTGCATAATCTGAACCACAGCTATGAGTCCCTGATGGAGCAGACAAAGGGTTCGCTGAAGAATCTTTTCTATAAGAGAGATGCCACATTCCTCGACAATGCGCGCTTTCGTCAGATCAAGGGCGAAGGAGAAGGCCGGATCCTTACAGCAGATGGCTCTCCCGTCTATGTGCGTCTCTATAAAGAAGATGCAGTCGATACGGATGGAACACCGATCTGGATCATGTCAGTACAGATGAACTGGGCGTATGAGAACCTTGCGCTGGTTAATGAATCCATCCATTCTGCACTATGGTATTTTGAGTGTAATGAAAACGGTGAGATCGTTCATGTGAACTGGAGCCATGCGTTCCGGCAGATCCTTGGATATCATGACATTCTGGATTTTCCGAACAAACTGGATTCGTGGTCGAACCTTCTGCACCCGGAGGACTATGACCGGGTAATGCAGCTGCTTTTGGAAGCGATTGCGGACAAAACCAATGCTACGAAGTATAATGTTGAGTACCGACTGAAAATGCAGGATGGCCAATACCACTGGTTCCGGGCATCGGCGGAGGTGATACGCCGTCTGGATGGTTCGGCCAATCGAATTGCCGGAATCATCAGCAACATTGACGCGGAAAAAAGAAGCCGGATGCAGGCGCAGCGGGCAGCGGCATTTCACCGTGCATTTACCAGCGCAAACCTCTGCGAATACTATGTAAATCTGGAAAAGAACACCTTTGACACTTTCAAAGTGGAGCCCTCTTTGATGACGGCCTTTGAGCAGAACCACACATGGGATGGACTAGTCAGATTCCTTGTGGATAACTATGTGGTTGAAGAGGACAAAAAGTCTGTAACGGATTTCTACAATCGCGCCTACATCACGGAAAAACTAAAGGGGCTTGAGACGGAGCTGCGTCAGGAGTGCCGCATCGTTCTGAATGGGGAGGAACGATGGGTCAGCAACGTGGTCATGCGCGGTGAGATCGAAGATTCCGAATATGCGATGATTTTTCTGCGAGACATCACAGAGTCCAAAGCAGAGACGGCACGGCGGATGCAGATGGCCTCAGATAACGCATCGATGGATCTTTTGATCAAGAGTATGGTGCGTCTGCTGGACCGCTTTGTCGTCTGCGATCTGGAGAATGACCGGTATCGGTTCTATAATCTGCAAGGTGAAATGATATACGCGCCGACGGGGACATACCATGGTTTTGTGGAGCAGGTGGTTGCAAAGTATAAGACACTGGAACCACTGGACGCACTGGCTGCTTTGATTTTGCCGGAAAATATCCGCAAGAATTTGCAGGATGAGAACGACATCTACAAATTTGAATACTGCTCCATAGATGAGAACACCTATAAGATCGCTTCCTTCATTCCGCTGGAGTGGAATGGCACAAAGCTGGTCAAAGCACTGTTGGCCTCGATGGATGTGTCACAGGAGAAAAAGGCCGAGATCGAATCCCATAAGGCACTGAAGGATGCGTACCGGGCGGCAGAAAACGCAAGCCGCGCCAAGACAGAATTTCTCTCCAATATGTCCCATGATATCCGTACACCAATGAATGCAATCGTTGGTTTGACCGCCATTGCGGGTGCGAATATCGAGAGCCAGGACAGGGTGGTCGAGTGCCTTGGCAAGATCACAAAATCGAGCCGTCATCTGTTGGGACTGATCAATGAAGTGCTGGATATGGCCAGAATCGAGAGCGGGCGAATGAGCCTTGCCGAGGAGGATTTCAGCCTGCCGGAGCTGGTCGATAACCTGCTCACCCTTACAAAACCGGCAATCGACGAGCACAAACATCAGCTCGAAGTCCATGTTGAGCACATCGAGCACGAAGCTGTCTGCGGCGACAGCCTGCGCATCCAGCAGGTCTTTGTGAACCTGATGAGCAACGCCGTCAAGTACACCCCGGATGGCGGAAACATCACCCTTACGATCAAGGAAAAACCGAACGGCTTCTCGGAGCTTGGCTGCTACGAGTTTTCCATCGAGGACAACGGCATCGGTATGACGCCGGAATTCCAGAAGATCATGTTCGAGCCGTTCAGCCGGGCAGACGATCACCGGACGACCAAGGTGCAGGGCACCGGTCTTGGCATGGCCATTGCAAGAAACATCGTCAACCTGATGAATGGTGACATTCAGGTCGAAAGCGCTCCCAACAAGGGAACGAAGATCACGGTCACGGTCTATCTGAAGCTTCAGGAGAACGAGAAGGAACAGGAAAAAGAACTGCTCGATCTGCCGGTACTGGTCGTGGACGATGACAAGACCTGCTGCGAAAGCACCGTTGCGACCCTTCAGGAGATCGGCATAGCGGGCGAATGGGTCCTGACCGGTAAGGAAGCTGTAGAGCGCTGCTATGCGCGTCATGAGACCAACAGTGACTATTTTGCGGTGATTCTGGACTGGAAGATGCCGGAAATGGACGGTATTGCAACCGCCAGAAAAATCCGGGAACGGGTAGGAGAAGAGGTCACAATCATCATCCTGACTTCCTTTGATTTCAGCGAGATTGAAGAAGAAGCCAGAGCGGCGGGCGTGAATGCGTTTATGGCAAAACCGCTGTTCCGTTCCCGTCTGACGGCAACTCTACGGCAGTTTACATCCGGGAAGAAGGAGAAAAACGCCCGGAACTATCTGGAAGACTTTGCGAAGGAAAACTATGCGGGTAAGCGGATCCTTCTTGTGGAAGATAACGAGTTGAACCGTGAGATCGCAACCGAGATCATAGGCATGACGGGCGTGACCATCGACAGCGCCGAAAACGGAAAAATTGCAGTCGAAAAGGTGATGGAAGCGCCAGAAAAGTGGTACGATCTCATTTTTATGGACATCCAGATGCCCATCATGAATGGTTACGAAGCCACTGCTGCAATCCGTGCGCTTGCCGGCAGCCGGGGCAAAGTGCCCATCATTGCCATGACGGCAAATGCCTTTGCCGAGGACGTGCAGCTGGCAAAGAACACCGGCATGAACGAGCATATCGCCAAACCGCTTGATTTGAATAAGCTGAACGATGTGCTGAAACAGTGGCTGTGATCTGTGCATTGCAGTAAGGTACATTATACTGAAGAACGCCGAGGAACTTCCCGTTGGAAAGGTGTCCTCGGCGGCTTTTTTGTATATAGGGCAGCAATTCTTGACCGTTTTTTGTGAAGGTGATGAGTTACGAGATGGAGCACAGCTTTCTTTGCAATGATCTCGATTGAATGCAACTGCACATATAAAGCAAAAAGGAATATCCCTACTTGTCAATCTGCTGTAGAAAATCACCTGAGTTTGGGCAAAATTAACAAAGCGAAAAAGAAGCCCGTTTCTATCTTGACACACAGCAAAGAATATGGTACTGTAATCATGCATAGAATAAATTGTGATTCAAGTGCTTAATTTGTCTGTGCCTTACAAAAAAGAAAATTGTACGTGAGCAGCGTCGTTGGATTGTTACCGTTTGGCGGGCTAGACCAACTCTGCATAGCACAAGCCGAAAGCGTGTTTCAGCCTTCGGTATGTTTGCTGTGTCAAGAGTGGTCTTTTTTTATTGCCTTTTCCAACTTGGGGAGGAGAAATAATGCAATATACCGTCAAAAAACCGATCAACAACAACATCCTGCGCGTGGTGGACCCCACGGGCTGTGAGCTGATCGTCACCGGGCGCGGGCTGGGCTTTGGCGCTAAGCCGGGCTATAAAATCGAGGCTGAAACCGTGGAGCGCAGCTACCGCATGACCAGCCCTGCCGTGCAGCAGAAGTTGGTGGAACTTCTGGAACAGATCCCGTATGAGCATCTGCTGCTCACCGATGAGCTGGTGGCAATGGTCCGCAGTCGGGTGAACTACCCGCTGAACGAGAGCCTGCTCATCACGCTAGCCGACCACATCAGCTTTGCCATCCAGCGCAGCGAGCAGGGGATTCGCTTTTCCAACCCGCTGATGGCTCCCATTCGGGAATTCTACCCGGAAGAGTATCGCCTTGGTATGGAGTGCCTTGCCACCATCCGCCAGCGCTGCCATGCAGACCTTTCGGACGACGAGGGCGGCTTCATTGCGCTGCACATCGTCAACGCAGAGCTCAACACCACAATGAGCGTGGTGAACGATGTCACCCGCTTTGTGGATGGCTGCGTGCAGGTAGTGGAATACTTTTACAACTGCCATTTTGACCGGGATGCACTGGATTTCAGCCGCTTTACAGTGCATTTGCGTTTTTTTGCGCAACGCGTATTTCAAGGAAAACAGGAACAGGAAAACGATACCCACGACGAAGTGTTCCGCGCCCTGATCGCCCGCAATTGCAGCGAACACTACAAATGCGCCTGCTGCATTGCGGAGTATGTCCGCAACACCTGGCACAAGGAGCTTTCGGACGAGGAACTGGTGTTCCTTACGATCCATCTGAAACGGATTCGGATGGGAAAATAAGCTCTTTTGCTTCACTTTTGATTCTCCACAGGTCTTTCCTGTGTGGATATATATGCTGGATACGAACTTGAGAAAAGGAGAACTGAAGATGAAAGACAAGATCTTTGGCGTGCTGCAGCGCGTGGGACGTAGCTTTATGCTGCCCATTGCACTGCTGCCTGTAGCGGGCCTGCTGCTGGGTATCGGCAGCTCGTTCACCAACGAAACCATGCTGGCGGCCTATGGCCTGAACAGCGTCATCCACCCCGGTACCCTGATCTACACCATTCTGGACGTGATGAGCCAGACTGGCAGCGCCGTGTTCAACAATCTGGCGCTGCTGTTCGCCATGGGCGTGGCCATCGGCATGGCTCGCAAGGAAAAAGAGGTGGCCGCCCTGTCCGGCGCAGTGGCCTATATCATTATGAATACGGCCATTCAGGCCATGATCAATGCGGCAGGCGGCGTAGAAGCGATGCCTGCCAACTCCACCACCACCATGCTGGGTATCACAACCCTGCAAATGGGTGTGTTCGGCGGCATCGTGGTCGGTCTGGGCGTGGCAGCGCTGCACAACAAGTTCTATAAGATCGAGCTGCCGCAGGTGCTGGCCTTCTTTGGCGGTACACGCTTTGTGCCCATCGTCAGCTCCATCGTGTATCTGGTGGTCGGCATTGCCATGTTCTATATCTGGCCGGTGGTGCAGAGCGGTATTGCCGCGCTGGGTGCACTGGTGCTGGCTTCCGGCTACGCAGGCACCTTTATTTACGGCCTGCTGGAGCGTGCGCTGATCCCCTTTGGACTGCATCATGTGTTCTATATGCCGTTCTGGCAGACCGCTGTGGGCGGCACCGCCATCATCGATGGCGTCACCGTGACCGGCGCACAGAACATCTTCTTTGCTGAGCTGGCTTCCAAGTCCACCACTGTGTTCTCGGTCAGCGCTACCCGTTTCATGGCCGGTAAGTTCCCCTTTATGATGTTCGGTCTGCCCGGCGCAGCGCTGGCGATGTACCAGTGCGCCAAGCCGGAAAAGAAAAAGGTGGCAGGCGGCCTGCTGCTGTCTGCCGCCTTGACGGCTTTCCTCACCGGCATCACCGAGCCGCTGGAATTTACCTTTATCTTTGTGGCTCTGCCCATGTACGCCGTGCACTGTGTGCTGGCCGGTCTGTCCTTCATGCTGATGCACATCCTGAATGTGGGCGTGGGCATGACCTTCTCCGGCGGTCTCATCGACCTGGTGCTGTTCGGTGTGATGCAGGGCAACGACAAGACCCACTGGATGTGGGTGGTCGTGGTCGGTGCGGTGTACTTTGTACTGTACTATATCATTTTCCGCTTTATGATCTCCAAGTTTGACTACAAGACCCCGGGCCGCGATGATGCCGAGGAAGTCAAGCTGTACACCCGTGCGGACGTGAACGCCCGCAGCGCCGCTTCCGGCAGCACCGCCCCCGCAGGGGATGATCCGGTCAGCGCCCTGATCGTAGAAGGTCTGGGAGGTGCCGACAACCTGTCCGACGTGGACTGCTGCGCCACCCGCCTGCGCTGCACCGTCAAGGATGTTGCGCTGGTCAAACAGGATGTGCTCAAGGCCTCCGGTGCCTCCGGCGTGATCTGCAAGGGCGACGGTGTGCAGGTGGTATACGGCCCCAAGGTGGCTGTCATCAAGGCAAAGCTGGAAGATTATCTGGAAAATGCACCTAAGACCCCGGCGGCGACCGCAGCACCCGCCCCGGCAACGGCTCCCGCAGCCCCGGCAGCAGCCGCAAAGGATACCGTGCTGTCTGCCTGCCTGAACGGCACTGTAGTGCCGCTGGCCGAGGTGAAGGATGAAGCCTTTGCCAGCGGTGCGCTGGGGGACGGCATTGCCATTGAGCCCACCGATGGTGAACTGGTGGCACCTGCTGACGGTGAGATCTCCTCCACCTTTGAGACCCACCATGCCGTGGGTATGACCACGGCTGACGGTGCCGAACTGCTGATGCACATCGGCATCGATACGGTCAAGCTGGGTGGCAAGCACTTTACCTACCTCGTCAACGAGGGTGACAAGGTGAAGAAAGGTCAGCCGTTGATCCGCTTTGAACTGGAAGCCATTAAGGCCGAAGGCTATCCCGTGACCACGCCGCTCATTGTCTGCAATACTGATGACTATGCCGCTGTCGTGGCTAAAGCCAGTGGCACCGTAAAGCAGGGCGATGCGCTGCTGGAACTGAAGCACTAAGCGTTTCTCCCAAACTGTAAGGCAGGGTTGTTATAAAAGGGGGGCTGTTGCAAAATAGCCCCAACAAAAAAATGAGATAGACAACCCCCAAAAGGGGTTGTCTATCTCATTTTTTGTTGTAAGCTGAAACTGCAATGAACCAACTACAACATGAACAGTATCGCAAAGTTAATCAATCGGAATATCCTTGTTCCGACCATCCGAAATTATCTTTGATGCGGACAGAAAACTGTGCAGAAGGACGCTCGCAGACAGCAGAACACCCGCTAAACGAATACCTCCGAGGAATCTTCCCATTTGGGAGTTTTCCTCGGAGGTTTTTTAGTTTATGTAGCAGCGGTCCTGTTTTATAAGCCAATCTTCACACAGCCGCTGGGCTTCGTCCTTTGTGCAGCAGGTGCAGTTGAAAAGTCTCCCACGGAAAGAGCAGTAAGTATATATGGCACAGGCGGACGGAAAACTCTGCGGCTATTGCAATGAGGAGCTTTGCAATACCGAAAACGGACGGATGATCGTGGAGTTGTATCTGGGCAAACAGGAGCATCACGTCTCGAGAATTTTGTACTGAACAAAAAAGGGCTGCTGCACAGGGAACGGACCTTGTGCAGCAGCCACTTATTATTGTATAAGATCAGTCCTTCTTCTCGGCGGTGCGAGCAAAGAAGTTGGCGAGGACGGCACCGGAAATGTTATGCCACACCGAGAACACAGCGCCGGGGATGGTTGCCAGCGGATACTGTGCAAAGTGGGCGGCAGCCAGAGAGGTGGCCAGACCGGAGTTCTGCATACCGACCTCGATGGAGATTGCACGGCACTTGGTGGAATCCAGCTTCAGCAGCTTGCCCACACCAAAGCCGGTGAGGTAGCCCAGCAGGTTGTGCAGAACGACCACCGCAAGGATCAGCAGACCGCTGGTCATGATCTTGGCAGAGTTTGCGGAAACAACGGCGCAGATGATGAGCACGATGGCGGTGGTGGAGATCAGCGGCAGCACCCGGACGGCGTTCTGGGTGAAGGCGTGGAAGAAGTGGTTGACAACAAAGCCCAGTGCGATGGGAACCAGCACCACCTTGACGATGGACAGGAACATATTCACCGGGTTCACATCCACTCGCTGACCGGCATACAGCAGGGTCAGCAGCGGGGTGAGGAAGGGCGCCAGAACGGTGGAAACAGCGGTCATGCCAACGGACAGTGCAACATCACCCTTGGAAAGGTAGGTCATCACGTTGGAGGAGGTGCCGCCGGGGCAGGTGCCCACCAGAATGACACCGATAGCCAGCTCAGTGGGCAGGTGGAACACCTGGGTCAGTGCCCATGCCAGAAAAGGCATCAGGGTGAACTGTGCCACGCAGCCAACGACCACGTCTTTCGGGCGGCTGAACACCACCTTGAAATCCTCCGGCTTCAGGGTAAGCCCCATGCCGAACATGACGATGCCCAGCAGGGTGTTGACCCATGCGGTCTTTACCACGCTGAAGGGACCGGGGAACAGCAGCGCCAGTGCTGCCACCACAATGACGATGGCGGCCATGTATTTACCCACAAAGTCGCTTACTTTTTCCAATGCTTTCATGATAAACTCTCCTTTTTCCAGAACACTTATTTTTGCGGATGCAAAGGCAATGAAACATCCGGAAAATGGCTTTCCCGCAAACAAAAACGCCTTTGTCCCCTACGGTTCGTAAGAGACAAAGGCGTATAAAATCCTCTGCGGTACCACTCTTATTGCCGGTGCAAAGCCCGGCCCCTCAGTGCGCATCCAACAATGCGCGGCCCGTGATAACGGGGGCCTGCCGTTCCCGCTTACTGGGGCGGATCCACCGCCCATTCAGCCGGAAAGCTCGGAGAGGATCTTCCCACGGACGCCCTGCACTGCCTTGCACCAGCCGGCAGCTCTCTGCAGCATTCTTTCCGGGTACTCTTTCTCGTCATAGCCGAATATTTCACTGCCACGGAGTATACTCCTCTGCCGGGTCAAAGTCAATAAAAACGACCCCTCTAGTTTTTCATCTGGTTCACACCGAAAGTGAAAACGGCTCACACAATGACTGCTCCGGTGTTCCCAGCAGGCGGCAGCCTTTACCGTGCCGGTGACACAGAGCCACTTGCCGTTGCTTATGCCGCAGAGCGCTGCCGGTAAAGGCGCTGGAAGAGGATGGAAAGATTTCTCGAAAGGGATATTTATAGGACATTGTTCCTGTTAGAATAAGCTCAGAAAGAAAAGCAAAACACACTTCAGACTGAGGAAAAATACCATGGCAAACGGTGATTATGGCTACTTCGGCAAGGGCGATACGGGCTATGCCCAGTACATGACGGCGTTCAACCGCAACTTCGGCGGCTCGTCCGGCGGCGGTGGTGGCGGCGGGGACGGCAGCGGGTGCGGCTGCCTGATCGCTATTGCAGTGGTCGTGGTGCTGATCCTGATCGTCTTGGGTGGCTGAATCAATCCCTGCAGGTGAAACACAGGTTTTCCCTGTGGGGATTTTTCGAATCTGCTTGTAGAAAACGGCGGTCCATGGTAGAATGAAACCAAAGAAAAACAGGAGGGCTTACACATGGTTTTAATGGTTGTGGATACACAGAAAGGTATCGTGGATGAACGCCTGTATGCGTTTGAAAAGTTTGTCAGCAACATCAGGAAACTAATCCGGACTGCCCGCGAACAGGGAATCGAGGTCGTCTATGTCCAGCATGACGATGGACCCGGCACTGGCTTTTCCATCGGGGACGATGAATTTGAGGTCTATTCCGAATTTGCACCGCTGCCGACTGAAAGACGGTTCGTCAAGACCGTATGCAGTGCGTTCAAAAAAGAAAGCGGTCTGCTGGAATATCTGACGGAAAAGGGCGAAAAAGATGTGATGGTCTGCGGCATCATGACCGACTTCTGCATCAATGCAACGGTGGAGGCGGGCTTTGAGCATGGCCTGCACATGATCGTTCCTGCCTATGCAAATTCCACGCAGGACAACGAGTATATGACAGGGGAGCAGAGCTACCACTATTACAATGAATTCCTCTGGCCGGACCGCTATGCCGATTGTGTGCCCATGGACAAGGCGCTGGAGCTGCTCAAAAAGTGAGGTGTTTACAATGATTTCTGAAAAAGTAAAAAATCAGATTCAAGTGGTGCAGGGTGATATTACCAAGCTGGACTGTGACGGCATCGTGAATGCGGCCAATCGCAGTCTGCTGGGTGGCGGCGGTGTGGATGGTGCCATCCACCGGGCAGCAGGGCCGGAACTGTTGGCGGAGTGCCGCACGCTGCATGGCTGTCGCACTGGAGAAGCAAAAATCACTAAGGGCTACCGGTTGAAAGCAAAGTATATCATTCATACGGTAGGCCCGATTTATTCCGGCACAGCAGAGGATGCCGCGCAGCTGGCGGACTGCTACCGCAATTCGCTGAACCTTGCCAAGGAGCATGATGTCCATAGCATTGCCTTCCCGGCAATTTCGACCGGCGTGTATGGCTACCCGCTGGAAGATGCCACGGAGATTGCGGTCAAAACAGTGGCGCAGTGGCTGGAAGCACATACGGATTACGCAATGCAGGTGATTTTCTGCTGCTTCGATGCCCGGACGGAGCGGGTGTATCAGGCAAGAGCTCTGCAACAGTGAAAGCGGCAGGATGGTCGTGGAACTGTATCTTGGTAAACAGGATGGGCATGGCTCCCGAATCCTGTACTGAAAATGGAGTAAAGATTGAAATACAGAGAAATCGCAGACGGCATTTTTGTTGACCGTCCCAACCGCTTTATTGCCCATGTGGAAGTGAATGGAGCAGTGGAAACCGTCCATGTCAAGAACACCGGGCGGTGCAAAGAGCTATTGCTGCCCGGCACGGCGGTGCGGCTGGAAGTGTCGGATAACCCGAAACGCAAAACAAAATACGACCTTGTGGCGGTACACAAGCAGGGCCTTGGCTGGGTCAATATGGACAGTCAGGCACCTAACAAGGTAGTAGGAGAGTGGCTTGCAAAACAGGGCTACGACTATATCAAGCCGGAATTCACCTATGGCAAGTCCCGCATCGACTTTTACATGGAAAAGGGCGAACAGAAGTACCTGCTGGAAGTCAAAGGCTGCACACTGGAAGTGGACGGTATCGGCTATTTCCCGGATGCACCCACCGAGCGCGGTGTGAAGCACCTGCACGAACTGGCGCAGGCACAGCGGACAGGATATCAGTGTGTTGTGGCCTTTGTGATTCAGATGGAAGGCATCACCGAGGTGCGGCCAAATGTCAGCACACAGCCGGAGTTTGGCACGGCACTGGCCAAAGCGAAAGCCGCAGGCGTGAGTGTACTGTTCCTGCTTTGCCATGTCGGGCGGGACAGTCTGGAAATCGTGGAGCAGAGGGAAGGGTGAAGACGGCAGAAAAACGCTTTGCGTGATTCAGTCACAGAAATCATAAATAGGAAATGTTATCATATAGATACAAGAAACACACCGATAACATTCCAATGGAGGATTTCGATATGAAGGCAAAGTTTTACATCTGCAATCACTGCGGCAACCTCGTCACTACCATCCATAACGCAGGCGTTCCGCTGGTCTGCTGCGGGGAGAAAATGAAAGAGCTGGTTCCCAATACGGTGGAAGCCAGCGGCGAGAAGCATCTGCCGGTGGCAGAGCTTTCCGGCAGTCGTCTCACGGTCACAGTGGGCGCGGTGGAGCACCCCATGGCGGATGTTCACTATATTCAGTGGATTTTTGTGGAGACTGAGAACGGCGGGCAGATCCGCTATCTGAATCCGGGGCAGGCTCCCAGCACTGTTTTTGAACTGGGCAGTGAAAAACCGGTGGCCGTTTACGCATACTGCAATCTGCATGGGCTCTGGATGACGAAACTCTGATACAATCAATGCAAACGGGGAGTGATTTGATGTCACTCCCCGTTTTTTGATGAGAACTTTATACGGTTCTTTTGGCTCGAAACTGTGTGTAAACGGGATAGATAAAATGGGCGGACACACTATATGTGTTTGTTAAACGCTGATAGCGTTCAATTTTTTGCGTGGAATCGTGAAAATGAGACCTGTGAAAAACGTAGAAAATTTGATATGGTTGCGCTGCAAACTAAGACATATTGATGTTTTTGAAACGAGTTTATTAAAGGCTGATAATACTCCGTGAGCTGCTCACAAGAGCAGCTCCATCGAGTCGCGGTCATTGTGCATTTTCAAGCTGAAAACAGGCCGGGACTCGGAAAAGGAGTCTCGGCCTGTTTGCGTTTCCGGCGCAAAGGAAAGGATTGAACAATGCGATTTGATGCAAAAGAATTCGGCGGACGTATCCGCGATTTGCGGAAAAAGAAGGGGATTACACAGGAACAGTTGAGTATAATGCTGAACGTTAGTACGAACCATCTTGCAAAAGTTGAAACAGGAAGCCGCTGCTGCTCGATTGAGTTGCTGCAGGATCTTTCGTCCTGCCTGAATGTCAGAACGGACTATCTGCTGAACGGAGATGCACCGCATAACAACCATCTGAGGGAGAGACTGACGTTTCTTGCACAGGAATTAGAAAAGATTACGGCGGACCTCCCGGTATGGGGATAGGAAAAAGCAGAATCCTCTTTTTCAATGCCCAAAAGCGTGGTAGAATAGGTAAAAGATTCAGTATCTGAAAAACGGAGCGCGCAACAATGAAGATTCTGGTCAGCGCCTGCCTGCTGGGCGAAAACTGCAAATACAGCGGCGGAAACAATTACAATCAGGCGGTTTGCGATTTTGCGCGGGGGCATCAGGTGGTTCCGGTCTGCCCGGAGGTTTTGGGCGGCCTGCCCACACCGCGGTGCCCGGCGGAAATCGTGCAGGGCGTTGTCACGAACAAAGAGGGCATCAATGTGGACCGGGAGTTCCGAGCGGGCGCAGCCAAGGCCCTTGCCATCGCAAAAGAAAATGGGGTGGAGCTTGCCATCCTGCAATCCCGCAGCCCCAGCTGCGGCGTGAAGGAAATTTACGATGGAACGTTTTCCGGGACAAAGATTCCCGGACAGGGCGTTTTTGCCAAGATGCTGATGGACGAAGGCATCCGTGTTCTGGATGCCGGGGAATTGCCTAAAATTATCTTGAAAAATGAGGACGGAAAATGTCAATCAAACTGATTTGCAGCGACATTGACGGTACGCTGCTGCAATACGGCAAAAAGGAACTGGAAGACGAGATCTTTGAGCAGATACGGGAGCTGCATCGGCGCGGCATTCTGTTTTGCCCGGCATCCGGTTGGCAGTATACCAGCCTGCGCAAGCTCTTTGCACCGGTGGCGGACTGCTGTGTGTTTCTCTGCGAAAACGGCGGCGTGATCTATAAGGACGAACAGTGCATCGCCAAGAATCCGATGCCGCGTGCATTGGCCGAAGAAATCGCCAACGACCTGTGGACCCGCAGCGACGGGCAGGGCGAAGTGATGCTTTCCGGCCAGAATACTGCATACCTGATGGAGCGGGGTCTGGGAATGCTCAAGCGTATTCAGTTCATCGGGAACAATTATCAAATCATCCATGACCCTTCCGAGGTGCCGGAGGAGATCACAAAAGTATCGGTGTATCTGCACGAAGGCGTAGAATCTTACACGGAACGGTTTGTCCCACGATGGAAAGAGGCGAACTGCGCTGTGGCAGGGCCGTACTGGATCGACACCACCTTTGCCAACAAGGGCATCGGTGTGCGCAGCATCTGCAAGACTCCGGACATCGCCCTTGCCGATGTGATGGCTTTTGGCGACAATTATAACGATGTGTCGATGCTGGACATTGTGGGTGTGCCCTACATTATGGATGGTGCCGCCGCACCGCTGCGGGAAAAGTACCCGAACCATACACCCCGCCCAGAGGATGTGCTGCGGGAGTTCTTGAAGCAGAACTGAATTTTGCACGCATATGTGCAAAATTCAAAATGATACGATATAAGGAAATATTTTGACATGACGAAAGTGCTTTTCATCTGCCATGGGAACATTTGCCGCAGCCCAATGGCCGAATTTGCAATGAAAGACTTGGTGGCCAAAGCCGGGCTTTCTGATAAATTTGAAATCGCATCCGCCGCCACCAGCACCGAGGAGATCGGCAACCCGGTCTATCCGCCCGCCCGGCGGAAGCTGGCCGAGCACGGCATCTCCTGCGAGGGTAAAACCGCCCGACAGATGACCCGGAGGGATTACGAAACCTACGATTACCTGATCGCCATGGATCACAACAACCTGCGCAATATGGCGCGCTTTGTGGGCGGCGACCCGGAGCATAAAGTGTCTCTGCTGATGGATCATACCCGCCGCCCCGGCGATGTGGCCGACCCGTGGTATACCGGGGATTTTGAAGCTACATGGCAGGATGTGCTGGAAGGCTGCACGGCTCTGCTGGAAGAACTGCGCTGACAGGAGAATTTTATGACAGAGCGTTATTGTGAGGGTGAACGGTTTGCTGACCTGTCGTTCACCGAGGAGGCTTTTGAGGATTGCGACTTTACCGACTGCGTGTTTGTGGATTGCTCCTTTACCAAATGCGAACTGGATCATACCACGCTGAATGAGTGCAAATTCGTGCGGTGTGAGATCACAGGTCTGCGCAGCACCCATTCTTCGGTTCAGTCGCTGGATTTTGAGGACTGCCGCCTGAATGAAATTGAGTGGGCACCGCTGATGTCCAACGGTGCCTTCCCGGACCCTATCCACACGCTGAAAGAGTGCAGTCTGAAATATAACACCTTCACCGAAATGAACTTTAACCGCTTCGACTTTTCAGACGGAAACGAGATCGTCGGCTCTATGTTTGCCAAATGCGAGATGCAGTTGGCGAATTTCAAGGGCGTGGAACTTCACGAAACGGAATTCTACCAGTGTGACCTGCGCAAGGCGGATTTCCGGGATGCCGCCGGTTATAAGGTGGACATTCTGGGCAGCCGCCTGAAAGATGCGAAGTTTTCCCTGCCGGAAGCAGTGAATCTGTTGGCAGATTTGAAGATCAAGCTGTCGTAAGAAGGAGAGAAAATGCGTCAACTCATCATTGCCCGAAAAGACCTGCAGATGTCTCCCGGTAAGCTGGCGGCGCAGTGCTGCCATGCTTCGCTGGCATTCCTCACCGACCCCATCGGCATGGGACAGGGCGTGGAACCCATCGAGAAAGACGGAGAAATTACCGGCTATCGGGCAGAAATCATGTTGGAGAAAGCAACCTATGAAGAATGGTTCGATGGCTCTTTTACCAAAACTATCTGCGGGGCCAAGAATCGAAATCAACTGCTGAAAGCAAAGACCATTGCCGAGGAATTGGGACTGGTGGAAAACAAAGACTTCTTCCTTATCCGGGATGCCTGCCACACCGAGCTGAAGCCGGAAGAATTTGATGAAAACGGAGAGGGAATGACCCTGACCTGCATCGGTTTCCGCCCGCTGCCGGATGAAATTGCACATCAGATCAGCCATAAGTTCCATTTGTATTGATTCCTGATTTACGGAATACGAAAGAAAGTCCCGGCCATTCTCCTGTGATTTGCAGGAAAATGGCCGGGATAGTTTGCTTTTTATTGAAGATTCATCCATGCCGCCAGCGCGTCCGCCGTCTGCCGCTGTTGTTCCTCGGCAGAGATGGTGGGTGTGCCATCGCCCTTCTGCGCACCGTAACTGCCGAACCCGGCATGACAGCCGCCGTCAATGACAGTTTCGGTGGTGTCCTGTGGGAGGTTCGTGCGGTCGGCTTCGTATTTTTCGCGGTTCAGCACACCATCCTCGCTGCCGTAAGTGGAATAAACTCGCAGGCCGCTGTCGGTCAGGTCGGCGGTGGAGTAGGCCGCCAGCAGCACCAGACCGTCCAGTTCATCGGTGTGCTTGGCCGCATAGCTTGCCGCCATGGCCCCGCCCAGCGAGTGTCCGCCGATGTACCAGTCTGTGACTTCGGAAAAGCGTTCCGGGATGCTGTCCGCCGCGTTCCTATCCAGTACGGCCAGATTGCAGGGCATCTTTACCAGCACGCACAGAATGCCGTCCTCGGCAAGGTCGTGCAGGAGGGGAGCATAGGCGGTGTTTTCCACCTTGCCGCCCGGATAGAAGATCAGCCCGGCGGTGGGAGATTCCGGCGCAAAGACCCAGTTGCCGTTCTGCTCGGTGACGCTCACCACGTCATCCGACACCATTGCATCCTCGGCGGCGGGGTCTGTGTGGTAGTAGTCGCTGACGTAAATGTCGAATGCGATGCAGACGGCCAGCAAAACAGCCAGCAGGCAGAGGAACACTCTGAGGGGAAACGATTTTTTCTTCTGGTTCTTCATAGAACTCCTTTATTTTATAAGCATTTTCCGCAATCGCTGCAGCCGTTGCAGATCAACTTGCTGCCGCAGGTCTCGCAGTTTGCGCGGAAATGAGGCACATAGAGATCTTCCTGCGGGATGGGGTAGCCCCAGTCGTCCACGAGGTCAAAATGAATGGGCCTGCCCTGAAAATTCATGCCGGATTTATAAGCCATCCGGCTTTGCAGCTGCTTGTTTGGCAGGTGGTAGCGCCTGCCGTCCTTGATGAACACGGTGCCGGTCTCGATAAAGCAGAAGGTCACGTTGGCATCCACACATTCCTGCCGGAGCGATTTGACCCAATCAAAATTGCAGGGGCGGGCACCATCGTAGTTTTCGCCGCCGCAGATGACCTGCTCGATCTGCCCGGCGGTAAGGTACTGCCGGATGCTTACTGGCCCGATGAAGGGCGCGCACATGATGCCCTTGTGCTTGAAGGGCAGGTCAAACAGAATGGGAATGCGCTCATCGGCGCGGCGCTGATTTTCACAGGTGACGTTGAAAAAGATGTTGTCCCAACCGCTGCCCCAGTCCGGCGGCAGGCACTCCCGTACCCGCTGCGGCCGTTTGGTGAGCAGAAAAAACACCACATCGCTGCGCTGGCGCATGATGTCCCACGCCTCAGCCCGCCACGGGTCGGCTTCTTCCAAGAAGAAATCCGAGGTCATGCAGACCCGGATCTGCTCACCACTCTGGATTTTGTAGTGTCCGGTGCGGTCTTTCTGGAGCGGATAGGAAAAGCCGCTTTTCGTTTTGTAGATCTCGGCTCCGTTCTGGTCCCGCATCCGGTCGAGAAAATACATGTAGCAGTTCTGGCAGCCCTCGCTGCACTTGACGCAGCCGTGCCATGGATTCCAGATGTCGTGCAGGAAGCTCACCTTCTTTCTGTACCTATTATAATAGCTGCGCGGACAGGAAACAAGAGCACCCCTTGCGCCGCCCCATCGGATGTGATAGGATGAAGAAAACCATGTGAGGGAGGAACTGCCATACCGTTTCTGATGATCCGCAATGACATCACCAAGGTGGCAGCGGATGCCATTGTCAACCCCGCCAACCGGAACCTTTTGCAGGGCAGCGGCACCAGCCGTGCCATCTATCAGGCGGCAGGGGAGCAGGAGCTGACCGCCGCCTGCGAAGCCATCGGCCGTTGCGATTTGGGCAGAGCCGTGTGTACTCCGGCATTCGGGCTGTCGGCAAAGTACGTTTTCCATGCAGTCTGCCCGGCGTGGCACGGCGGCGTGGCTGGGGAAGCAGAACAACTGGCGAGTGCCTACCATTCTGTGCTGGAATTGGCCGTGGAGCACCGTTGCGAGAGCGTGGCCTTTCCGTTGCTGTCCAGCGGAAACTATGGCTACCCCAAAGAACAGGCCTTCCGCATTGCGGTGGACACCATCACGCAGTACGTCATGGAGCACGACCTGACCGTGTATCTGGTGCTTTACGACCGGGGCTCGCTGGCCGTGAGCCGGAAGCTGTTCGCCTCGGTGGAGGAGTACATCGATGACCACTACGTTGCAACCAAGGACGAAAGCTGGTGGTTTGGCCGTCGGCGCAGAGAATCCGCAGAGCGTCGGCGCAGGTTGGAGGAAGATGCCGCTCTGCCGATGATGGGGGCAGTTCCGGCACCTGCCGCTGCACCCATGGCAGCCCGCAGTCTGGAACACCTGATGGACAACCTTGGCGAGAGCTTCACCACCCGGCTGCTGCGGCTCATTGACGAGCGGGGGCTGAAAGACTCCACCGTGTACAAGCAGTCCAACATCTCCCGGCAACATTTCTCCAAAATTCAGTGCAACCGGGACTACAACCCCAAAAAGAAGACCGTGCTGGCCTTTGCGGTGGGGCTGCACCTGTCGGAGGACGAGACCATCGACCTGCTGCAAAGCGCAGGCTATGCCTTCTCCGATGGCTCCAAGCGGGACTGGATCGTGCGGTATTGCCTGGAACACAAAATCTATAACATCAATCAGGTCAATACGCTGCTGTTTGAATACAATCAGGAACAGCTGGGTGCGTAATTTGTCGCCTGCCCGTTGACCTTTTGCCCTCCGGTTTGTGGTATCCTTTTGCCAACGAAAGCGATACACCACAAAACGGAGGGCATTGTTGTGAAGAAAAATCTTACCGAGCTTGTTTTCATTCTGGACCGCAGCGGTTCCATGGGCGGGCTGGAGCAGGATACCATCGGCGGGTTCAATGCTATGCTGACCCGGCAGAAGGAGCAGGAGGGCGAGGCCAACGTGACCACGATCCTGTTCGACCATGAGGTGCAGCTGCTGCACGACCGTTTCCCACTGAAGGATGTTGCACCGCTGACCGAAAAGGACTATTACGTCCGGGGCTGTACGGCGCTGCTGGACGCCATTGGCTACGGCGTGGAGAAGATGGCGAACATTCAGCGCCATCTGCCGGAGAGTGAGCGCGCCGAAAAGGTCATCTTTGTCATTACCACGGACGGGCTGGAAAACGCCAGCAAACGGTTTAGCTATGAGAAGATCCGCCGGATGATCGAGCAGGAAAAAGAGCAGTACGGCTGGGAGTTCCTGTTCCTCGGTGCCGACATGGATGCTGTGAAGGAAGCTGCCCGCTTCGGCATCTCGTCCGACCGGGCCGTGCGGTTCGAGAATGACGCACAGGGCGTGGCGGTCAACTACCACGTTGTCAGCGAGACAGTCTCCCGGATGCGGGAAGCACCCTGCTGCGCGTCCATCGGCGCAGAGTGGAAAGAACAAATCGAAGCTGATTTCCAGAAGCGGCATCATAGGTAAGGGAGGAAACAGCCATGTTAGGAGCAATTTTGGGTGACATCGTGGGCAGTCCCTATGAATTTGACCACAACAATTACAAGCACAAGGATTTTCCGCTGCTGAGCGAGAAATCGCACTTCACCGATGATACGGTCATGACCGTTGCGGTGGCACGGGGATTGATTGCAGGTAAAGGCATCCCGGAGAGAACATTTGAAGAAACAAAGAGCGAGATGCGCATTTGGGGAGAAACATACCCTCATGCCGGTTACGGTGGGATGTTCCGCCGGTGGCTGCACACTCGTGATGTGAAGTATCTGCTCCTTGGTTTTTAATAAGACTCGATGAAGGGCGTCTTGCATCGGCCTGAAAAATCCGATATACTGAACCCAGAGAGTATATCGAATTTTTTGGGAAAAGGAGAGAACGGCATGGAACATCTTTATGAAAAGGCACTGGAAAGTGCGGAATATATCAAGACGCACACGAAAAAGCGCCCGAAGATCGCGGTGGTGCTGGGCTCCGGCCTTGGCAAGCTGACCGCGGACTTTACGGACACGGAAGAACTGTCCTACAAGGATATCCCCAACTTCCCGGTATCCACGGTGGCAGGACACAAAGGTGCATTGTTGGCTGGCAAGCTGGGGAACACGGAAGTCTACGCCATGGAAGGCCGCTTCCATTTCTATGAGGGCTACTCCATGAAGGAAGTCTGCTACCCGTTCTATGTGTTCAAGCTGTTGGGCGTGGAAAAGGTGGTGTTGACCAACGCCTGCGGCGGCATCAACCGGGAGTTTGCGCCGGGCACCCTGATGCTCATTACCGACTTCATCAACATGATGGGCACGAACCCCCTCATTGGCCCCAACGATGAGCGCTTCGGCCCCCGCTTCCCGGACATGACCGAACCTTACAGTCTGGAACTGCGGAACCTTGCCAAGCAGACCGCCGATGAACTGGGCATTGCCTACAAGGAGGGCGTTTACATGGGCTTTATGGGTCCTTGCTATGAAACGGCGGCTGAAATTCGCGCCTTTGCGGGGATGGGAGCCGATGCCGTGGGCATGAGCACCGTGCCGGAAACCATGGTCTGCAACTACATGGGCATGAAGGTACTGGCCGTCAGCTGCATCACCAACATGGCCACCGGCATCCAGACGGTCAAGCATAGCCACGCCCGCGTGCTGGAGATCGCAAATCAGGCAGGCGATACCCTGTGCCGATGGCTGGGTGCGGTGATTCAGAGAATGGAGTAAAAAAGATATACCATGAAAATCCTTTCGTTTGGTTCCCTCAACTACGATTATACCTATGAGGTCGAGCACTTTCTCGCGCCCAAAGAGACCCTTGCAGCCAAGTCCATGCAGCGGGGCTTTGGAGGGAAAGGCGCAAACCAGTCTATCGCCTTTGCACGAGCTGGATTGTCAGTATACCATGCGGGTCGTGTCGGCGCAGATGGACAACCATTTGTGGATTACCTGAAACAAAATGGTATTCATACAGATTATCTGATAAAGGACGATGCTGCTGCCACCGGCCACGCCATCATTGAGGTATGCCGCGGCGAAAACTGTATCCTGATCTACGGCGGTGCCAATCAGGAGATCACCACAGAGCAGATCGACCACACACTGAAAGCCTTTTCGCCAGGCGACTGGCTGGTGCTGCAAAATGAGATCTCCAATCTGCCGTACCTGATGCAGGCCGCACAGAAAAAGGGGCTTTCCATTTTCTTCAATGCCGCACCCTACGATGTCGGCATCTTGACCTACCCGATGGAACTGGTGGATGTGCTCTGTGTCAACGAGGTGGAAGCCTGCGCCCTTGCCGGAACCGAGACCTTTGAAGCGGATGCTGTTTTGACCCTGCTGCACGAAAAATACCCGCAGACCCGTCTGCTTCTGACAGCCGGGAGTGCGGGCAGCTACTATCTGGATGCAGAGCGGCGGCTGTTTGTCCCCTGCGAAAAGGTGCAGGCCGTGGATACTACAGCTGCCGGGGACACTTACAGCGGCTATTTTCTGGCGGGCCTTTGCAGCGGCAGTTCAGTAGAGGACGCCATGCGGCTTGCTACCAAAGCAGCCGGAATTGCCGTGCAGCGCAAAGGTGCAGCGGCATCCATCCCGGAAATCAAAGAGTTGAAATGAATGATACAGAAGGCCATGTGGATATTCTGGTCTGCATGGCGGGCACCGGCGGCACGGGTTTTGGCACAGCAAGTTATCTGCGCAGCCGCAACCCGAATCTGCAAGTGGTTCTGGTGCAGCCCCATCCGGACTCCCGCCTGACCCCGGAGCACCCGGATGCGCAGATCATAGATGGCGTTTTGCCGGCGTATGATGTGCCGGAAAGCGCACTTTCCGACTATCTGCGGTCAGACTGGAGCGATGCGTGCATCAATGTCCGCACCGAGGAAGCCTACGAAACGGCCCATGAGGTGCTGCGGGCGGAAGGACTGTTTCTGGGCACATCGGCAGCAGCGGCTTTGCACGC
>OODM01000201.1_pt1 | contig 49935 bp, 55 predicted proteins | sample 1671471 | NCBI WGS metagenome assembly OODM01 (sample SAMN06348160, study PRJEB24527) | human gut metagenome | biome: human gut; feature: ankylosing spondylitis patient; material: feces | host: Homo sapiens | place: China | collected 2015-10 | reverse complement strand
CATAAATTATGCATTGGTCTAAATATAATATACTTTATAATATAGAAGACGATTCTTACGTACTTTATAATATGTTGAGTGGTTTTTTTTCGCAGATAGATAATGTTTTATATAAAAAAATCATTGATGTCAAGAACAATAAAAATATAAATTTATTGTCTCAGAAAGAATATGATATATTTTGTAAAAATAAGGTACTGGTTAATTCTGACGATGAAGAGTTTGATAAAATAAAAGCTGCAATATTAAGAGAACGTAATGACTCAAGAAGATTAAATCTGACTTTAGCTCCTACTCAAGATTGTAATTTCAAATGCAAATATTGTTTTGAGTCTAGTAGACCAGCAATTTATATGAAAGAAAATGTTGAAGAAGCTATTGTTCAATTTGTCGCAAAACAAAAACCGGATATTGTTCATGTTTGTTGGTATGGAGGTGAGCCACTAATGGCTAAAGATTCTATTTTTAGATTAACAGAAAAGTTACAATCTCTTGGGAAAAAGTATAGTGCTTCTATTGTAACAAATGGTTATCTTATGGATGAATCTTTTATATTATCATTAAATAAATTGAAAATAAAGCTTGTTCAAATAACTATAGATGGTAATAAAACCATTCATAATGAAAGACGTCCACATATATCTGACTCTAATAGTTTTGACAAAATAGTAAATAATATAAAGAATTTAGTTAACCTAACAAAAGGTGATATTTTTTTAAGTGTAAGAGTTAATGTTGACAAAACGAATCAATGCGATTTTGTAGATGTATATAGAATGATAAAGAATATAGAACCTACTATACAAGTATATCCTGGATTTGTGCATGATGAATCTTCTTGTAAGTCATCTTGCTATTTTAATAACAAGAAAGAACAAGCTACTTTTTATAACAATCTGTATTCTCAACATCATATCTATATACCAGAAATGGCCCCTTCGTTTATAATGTCTTCTTGTATGGCTCGCTGTTCAAATTCTTTCTTGATTGGGCCAATGGGAGAAATATATAAATGTTGGCATCATTTAGGATGTTCTGATAAAATAATAGGAAATGTATTAAAAGAAAATGTATTATTTAATACAGTAGAACTTAATAGATATTTGAAAGAGGATGACTATATAGATAATATTCAATGTAAGAAATGTAAGTTCTTTCCTATTTGTGGAGGTGGATGTGCTGATTTTAGAATAAATAAAAAAGAATCCGATTGTACCGTTTTTAAATATAACATGCTTTCTTTTCTTAGAATGAAATATAATTTTTATCAACTAAATCTATTAAATAAATGATAGAATTTTTCCCTATACCTATATTGAAAAAATATAGTCAATGTAATCAATATCAGAATGAGATAAGAAATTTAGTTTCTTTTATTAAGGAATATCATCCTTTGCCATTGGTTGAAAAGGAAACATTTGAATTAGTTGAAAAGGAATCAGAAGTGATTTATCATGCTCTTGAACATGAGGATGTAGTTTCAGATTTTCCTATTCGATTGAATCGTTTATTAACCTTGCTTCATGATGCACATACATTTATTATGCCTAAAGATCGTGTAGTATATCCTTTTGTTATTCGCTATTATGAAGGTTTTTTTTATGTTTATTCAATAGCTTCATCATTCCCCAATTGTACAGGGAAAATAATAAAATATATAAATGGTAAATCTATAGATACTATTGCCAAATCCTTGATGGAATACATTCCTTCTGAAAACATAATAAAGGCTTGTATAACAGGTAGCTACTTTTTGAATCAAGCTGATTTTTTGCACGTACTTGGAGTAACTAATATAGAAGGTACTGTTTATCTAACTTTCTCAGATGGAGGCGAAGTGTGTATTCCATTAACGAATGGACAAGACACTTGCTCCTATCATTACGTGAAAATGATGCCACATCCTGTTACAGGGAAAAAAGAAGAACCCTTTAGTTATAAGGTTATAGGAAAGATTTGTTATATGCAATTTAATTCCATGATTGATCGTTTTACATATCAGCTGGGATGTCGTATGACAAATACGGTCATTAATGATAAAATTAGTCGGTCACTACCTTTATTTGCCGATTTTTTAGATGAGATGTGGCATGAGATAAACATGAAACAAGTTTCAAAACTAATTGTGGATATGAGATATAATGGAGGTGGAAATAGTATATTAGGAAATATATTATTGGATTTTCTTGGAATATCAATGAATAATATCAATACATTTAAATCTTATTTTCGTACATCCGATTTTTTACAAAAATGTTATCCTTCCATTTTTACTGAAAAATATAATAAAATGAAAGGGATGTTGGTAGAACAAGAAGAAATCGTAGTTAATCATTTTTGTGATATGCCTAAGGCAAAAAAATGTTTTTGTGGAGAAACATTATTCATACAAGGGCAAAATACATTTAGCAGTGCAAACTTTTTGTTAACATTAATCAAAGATAACAATCTTTTTCCTATTATTGGAACTCCAACTTCCCAAAGTCCGACTTGCTATGGTGATGTGCTTCCTTTACAACTCCCTTTTACGAAGAATTGCCTCTATATAAGTCATTCATATTTTCTTCGACCAAATGAAACTAACATAGAAAGAAGCCTATATCCTGATATTAATGTTTGTAATTCATTGGAAGACAGATTATCAGGTGAGGATGCATGTTGGAAATGGATACTTAAGCATTTTTGTTAATTTAAGAATAACATAAAGGTAACATAGTCACAGATTATGTTGATTTATCTATGCATTAGGAAAATAAATAAAATAACAGTTAAAATTGAAGAATTGAAAAATGAAAGTAGAAGAGTGGCATCTAGACCTTACAGAGAAAGCAGTACGGAACATTGGTTGTTTGATTTCTTGAAAGACAAGATTCTCTTAGATGCTTTTATACATAAATAATTGTAAAAAGAAGATGACAAAGATGAGAATACTATAAGTGAAGTTATATAAGTATTCAGATTCTGTTATATCTATGGCAGAGATATTAAGGCTTAATTATTAAAATAGATTGTTAACCTAATGATAACATAAGCATAACATATTCTCTTTTTCTGAACGGTTATTTTTGTGCTATAGATAGAAAAAAAAGTAAACATTTAAATTTCAATCAGATATGTTATTACCGAACGAATGGATAGAGAACAGTATTGAAATATACATCTATCAGCACACAACAAAATCGCAGATAATTTACTGGATTGTCTTATTTGCAGTAACAGTCACATTAGTGGCACTTCCATTTATCTATGTAGATATTTCCGTACAGGGTAGTGGAGTAGTGAGACCGGTAGCGGAAAAAGCGGAAATAACTTCTTCCATTACAGAAATTGTAGATTCGGTTTTTGTAAAGGAAGGAGAGCAGGTTAACAAGGGTGACGTGATACTAAGATTCAGAACCAATAGTTCTGATTATAAAATCAATTATCAGACCAGCCGACTGAATGATTGCAGCGCACAGCTTGCCGACCTTGCTTTTCTGGCAGAGGGCGATTGTCCGAAGCTCTTCAGTTCTCCGGTAAGACAACAGGAATATGCCTATTTCATTCGTAAAAAACAGGAACTGGAAACAGGATTGGCACAAGCAGAAAAGGAATATCTCAGAAATAAAACATTGTTTGAAAAGAAAGTTATCTCTGAGGAGGAATACGACAGTTACTATTTCAAGTACAAAAGTCAACAAAATGAATTGGCATCGCTGGTACAAAGCCAGATAAGTACATGGCAGGCAGACCAGAATACATACAGGAATACATACAATGAAATGAGTACCAACCTGAAGCAGGAAATAAAAGATAAGGATATGTATATTGTCCGAAGTCCGGTAGATGGAACTGTTGACCAGTTCTCCGGAGTATATCGTGGCAGCAGCATTCAGGCAGGACAGTCTTTAGCTGTCATAAGCCCCGACTCAACACTATGTATTGAGGTATATGTCACACCAAGAAATATCGGATTCATGAGTGTTGGCATGCCTGTAAATGTGCAGGTGGAATCCTTCAATTACAACGAATGGGGGACAATACCTGGAAGAGTGAAGGATATATCATCAGATTTCCTGACAGACAGTCAGGGAAATTCCTTCTACAAGGTAAAATGTGAAATGGAGCGCGACTTCCTCCAACTAAAGAGCGGAAGAATAGGAAAACTAAAAAAAGGGATGACGGTAAATGCACATTTTATGGTAACAAGACGGTCATTGTTCGACCTGCTTTATCAGAAGATGGACGGATGGGTAAATCCGAAGCAGTATGAGAATGAAACGATGGTAGCTAAACTGAATTGATGGTGAATATAGAATAAAAGAATTATGTATAGAAAAGGAATCAAAATTAAACAGCATGACATTACTGATTGCGGTGCTGCATGTCTTGCCTCTGTATGTGCACATTATGGGCTTCAATTCCCTGTTGCCCGCATCCGCCAGTATGCCTTTACAGACCAAAAGGGGACTAACGTATTGGGGATGATTGAGGCAGCAAACCGTCTCGGACTTTCAGCAAAAGGTGTAAGAGCACAGTTTGAGGCTCTTTCCATCGTACCGAAACCAACAATTGCACATGTGATTGTGCACGAGCATTTACAGCACTTTATTGTCCTGTATAAAGTAGAAAAGGAACACATTACCTATATGGACCCCGGTGACGGTAAAATGCATAAGGTTACGAATGCTGAGTTCCAGAAAATGTGGACTGGTGTGCTTGTTCTGATGGAACCGGAGGAGACCTTTAAAAAGGGAAACATGAAAACGAGCATGACAAGGAAATTCTTCTCACTACTGGCTCCACATAAGAGTGTCATGATGCAGGCTGTATTCGGGGCGTTAATATACAGTATATTAGGGCTTTCTACTTCCGTATATGTAGGTAAGATTACTGATTATGTCCTGGTAGACGGAAATATCAACCTGCTTAACCTTATGGGAATTGTGATGATTATTATTCTGATACTTCGTACTTTCATAGGATCAATGAAAAGCATTCTGGCATTGAAGACCGGGCAACGAATAGATGCAGCTCTGATTCTCGGTTACTATAAGCATTTGCTGACATTGCCACAACAGTTTTTCGATACTATGCGTGTGGGAGAAATCATTTCGCGTGTGAACGATGCGGTGAAGATACGAAATTTCATCAACAATGTATCTCTTGACCTGGTAGTAAACATGATGATTCTGTTATTCTCGGTAGGTCTGATGTTCGTGTATTCGTGGGAACTTGCCTTAGTGACATTGGCATCCGCGCCGTTATTTTTGCTCATTTTCTGGGCTTTCAATAGGCTGAACAGAAAATATCAACGCGGCATCATGGAGAGCAGTGCAGATCTGGAGTCTCAGTTGGTTGAATCTATAAATTCCATTTCGACAATCAAGCGTTTCGGTATAGAAGACTTTGCGAATTTGAAAACAGAAACACGTTTTGTACATCTCCTGAAGAACACCTATCGCAGCATTTATGGGGCAATTATGGCTCAGGGAGGTATCCAGTTTGTATCAACCGCAATAACAATTGCTGTGCTATGGATGGGAAGTGTTCTGGTCATAGACAAGGAACTTACACCAGGTACGCTGATGGTATTCTATTCGCTTATCAGTTATGTCATATCACCGATAGGGTCATTGATTTCATCCAACCAGACAATACAGGATGCGCTGATTGCAGCAGACCGCCTTTTTCAGATTATGGATCTTGAGCGTGAACAGGATGACAGCCAGAAAATAGAACTCAGAAAGGATATGATCGGTGATATTGTGTTTGAGAATGTATCATTCCGATATGGCTCCCGTAAGGAGGTATTTAACGGACTCAACCTGAAGATAGATAAAGGAAAGACCACTGCAGTCATCGGTGAGAGTGGGTCCGGTAAAACTACACTCATATCATTGCTTCAACATATTTATCCGATTCAAAGTGGTCAGATACGTATTGGTGGATATGATATTTCCCAAATAAGCAATAAGAGCCTTCGTAGTCTTGTTGGTACTGTACCACAGCAAATTGAGCTTTTTGCTGGTACTATTATAGAGAATATAGCAGTGGGTGATCTCCAACCTGATATGAAGCGTATTGTAGATTTGGTAGAACAACTTGGTTTGAAGGACTTTATTGAGCGTCTTCCTAATGGCTACATGACCTATATAGGAGAACATGGAGCTTCTTTATCTGGTGGTGAACGGCAGCGAATAGCCATAGCCCGTGCGCTGTATAAGGAGCCGGAAATTCTAATTTTTGATGAAGCGACTTCTTCCTTGGACTCAATATCTGAGAAGCATGTAAAGAGAACACTCGATGCACTGGCCAGTTCCGGAAAGACAGTCATTATCATTGCTCATCGTTTGAGTACTGTAAAAAATGCAGATATGATTGTGGTACTTGACAATGGTAAAGTATCCGAAACTGGGACACACAAACAATTGTTTGATTCAAATGGAATTTACAACAGATTATGGAATGAACAGTTTGATCAGTTGGATTAAAAATGAATATTCACATAATAAAAAATAATAATTTATGATAAGATACATTGGTATTCGTGTTCTGAATGAACACGAAGTAAAAGAAATGATTGGTGGAATTGATAGGCTGCATTATGAGGGTGACAATCTTCTAATGAAAGATATGGTTGGACTTTGTAATGATTAATATCCAGAATCTATGATTTCATTGGTATTTCTTTATGAAGAACAAATCTATTTGATATGTGAAACTATTGCAATAGTATAAATGAAGTATTAATAATTTAAAAAGTGACAATTATGAAACAGTACAATGAATCTGCAATGATGCAGAAAATGAGTTTGAAAGAAATGAATGATGTTAATGGCGGAAATCCTGTTGCTATAAAAGCTGCAGAATTTCTTTTAGGACTCGTCGTTGGAGAACTATTGGATAGAGGAGCTGGAGATGATTTTTGGGAGGGTTGGAATGATGCAAAGAAAAATAAATAATTTTGTTATGGAAAATGATAAATTAGTTTATCCTCTTAGTATAGAGGATTCTCAAGATTATTCTGGAGGTTCATGGTTATCTTATGCTCTTGGGTATATTTTGTCATCTTTAGATACTGTTGAAGGAAAGGATGAAACGAAATACGGTGGTCAGTATCTTGAGAGTTTTGGTAGCCACTCTTCAATTATATGAAACAACTATAGTGACTAATATCCATAATGGTTTACTTTCTTGTAAACCATTATGGAATAAAATTTTATATTTATGAAATATATGAATTTTTACTTGGCGGTTGTATACTTATTTTTGATGATATATTTCCGTCTATTTACAGATGTAGATTCAGTTTATTATGTTTCATTCATTATGCCTAGTGCTATTTCTGTTATTTTTTATAAAGAAAATATGCGTACAATTTTGTTTATATTAATAGCTTTATTATTGTACTTTGCATTTATATGGATAGATTTTTCTTTTTCAAATATTCTATATTCTATAGTCGGATTTTTTATAGCTGTTGTTAATATTTTTATTTTAAGGAAAGTAAAAGTGAATAAATAATAAGCTATATAAGTTGGATTAACTTACAAATAACTTCTACTTAAAAACTTAACTGGTATTCTTTTCATATTTTTTCCACAAAAAAAGAGTCTCGAGAAGACTAATTGGGAAAATTTATTTTTAAAAGAAGTTAATATAACTTCTTTTGGTTTTTTATTGAAATAAATGTCTAGTCTAAAAAATGAACTTTGTCTGAATTTATTAAATATGCTGTAGTTAATAATATTGAGGTGAGCGGGAAATTCTGATTTTTGATGAAGCTACTTCGTCCATGGACTCAATATCTGAAAAGCATGTAAAGAAAACACTCTATGCACTGGCCAATTCCGGATGTTAAAGTATCCGAAGCTCGTACACACAAACAATTGTTTAATTCCAATGGAATTTACAACAGATTATGGAATGAGCAGTTTGATCAATTGGATTAAAAGTTTTATCGCGGGATAATGAAAGATGTTCTTTCATTGTCCCTAATTTTAATTTCCGATGCAAACTATATTATATCCCTATAGCCACTGCTTACTTATCTTTATATTCCCCAAAAGCAGAATTATTATTTATGTGATACTTATACATAGCTTGATAAATATTGTTTTTTTCTGCTTTTAACTTTATGATAACAGTGTGATAACCTGAATCCTTTTCTAATGCACTTACATTTGCATCATAAATAAGGAATTATGTATAACATAAAATTTTAATTATTATGATAGCAGAATTAATTGTTTCAGCAGTAGCATCAGTATCTTTGTCAACCCCCAAGGTAGTTTATAATGTAGCCTCAGATGAAAAGAAAGTGACTAACATTGAGGCGTATTCGGTAAGTGAAGGTAAGTATCTAAAACGTATTTATAAGATAAGCTTTATTTATAATGCTGAAGGGGAAGTGACCGATAAGAATACATATCAGTGGGATGAAAGAAACTCCGGATACGTTCTTAAGAATACTGAGAAATTTACAAAATAATGGATATCATAGTTCTTCTCTTAAAAGTTTAAACGTAAAATCCCTGGTTATGTATGAACAAGTACTGAATATCAGGGATTTTTTTCATTGTATATAATGAGCTATATAAATCTTACAGTATAGGTTTTATAATTATTGGATTCTTTGTTAACATTGCGATAACATAACAGTAGCATAAACTCTTGTTCTTTGCGCATACTTTTGTAGCAAAAAATAATATAAAACATTTCAATTATGAGAAGAATGATGAAACTGGCTTTTGTAGCCATCGCAGGTTTTGCCTGCATGCCGGTTGCTGTAAGGGCACAACAGATGCCTCCGGTACCGGTTGACAAGGAAGTGAGAATAGGTAAACTGGATAATGGACTTACATACTATATCCGTCATAATGAATATCCCAAGAACCAGGTGGACTTCTATATCGCCCAGAAGGTGGGTAGTATCCTTGAAGAGGATAATCAGCGCGGATTGGCGCATTTCCTTGAACACATGTGTTTCAACGGAACAAGGAACTTCCCGGGAAGCTCTATGATCAAATGGCTGGAGTCTGTAGGTGTGAAGTTCGGTTATAACCTGAATGCCTATACCAGCATTGATGAAACTGTATATCGTATCTCCAGCGTACCTACAGAACGTATCGGGGTACAGGATTCATGTCTGATGATTCTGTCCGACTGGGCTGACGGCCTCTTGCTCGAAGGTAAGGAGATAGACGAGGAACGTTCCGTTATACATGAGGAATGGAGAAGCCAGCTGCCCCCGAATATGAGAATAATGGAGAAACTGCTTCCGGAGATATATCCAGACAGCAGATACGGGCACCGACTTCCTATAGGAACTATGGAAGTGGTGGACAATTTCCCTCATCAGGCTCTTCGAGACTATTATGAAACATGGTACCGTCCTGACCTGCAGGGCATAGTTGTGGTAGGTGACATTGATGTGGACCGCATAGAAGGCAAGATCAAGGAAATGTTCTCAAAGATTGAGAAGCCTGTAAATCCGGCAGAGAGGGTTTATTTCCCGGTGGCCGACAATGAAAAGCCTATTGTCGCTTTCGGCTCGGATAAGGAGCAGGATAAATATGTGGCTCAGATTATGTTCAAGTATGATGCCCTGCCTGATTCATTGAAGGGAACAATGGCTGATGTTACAACCGCTTATCTGCTTGATATGGCCCAGATGATGCTACAGATAAGACTGAACGAACAGGGACAGAAGGCGGATGCTCCGTTTGCGGCGGCTTCTGCATTTTACGGTGAGTTTATTATGGCAAAGACGAAACAGGCTTTCCAATTTGCTATGCTTCCAAAAGGTAACAGTTTCGACGAAGGACTGAAGGCTGTCTACCGTGAGGCTCTTCGTGCAAAGAGAGGAGGATTTACCGCCACTGAATATGCGCGTTGCCGTACAGAATATCTTTCTCAGCTTGAGAAGGCATACAACAACCGTAACCAGCAGGAAAACAAGACTCTTGCAGAATCGTATGTGCGCAATTTCATTGACAAGAAGCCTATACCGGGTATAGAGACGGAATATCAGATGATGAGCATGATAGTTAACCAGATACCTGTAGAAGCTGTTAATCAGGTGTTCTCGCAGATTGTTTCGGACAAGAACCTGGTTGTTCTCGGTATGATGCCTGCACGCGAAGGCGAGTCCTGTCCTAAGGATGAAGATATACTCGCATTGCTTTCTCAGGTGGAAGCCGAAAACATTGCTCCTTATGTGGACAACGTGAAGGATGAACCATTGGTAAGCGAATTGCCGGCAGCCGGAAAGGTGGTGAAAGAGAATATGCTTTCTGATGCCGGAGCCAAGGAATGGATTCTTTCAAACGGTGCAAAGGTGATTTTGAAGAAGACTGACTTCAAGGCTGACGAAATCAATATGATGGCTGTTGCAAAAGGCGGTATCTCGGTTTATGGAAATGACAAGGCTGCAGACCTGATGTTCATACCTGCCGTACTGGAACAGCACGGTCTGGGTAATTTCACCAACTCGGATCTGACCAAGCTGATGGCCGGAAAGCAGGTATCACTCAAAGTAAGTCTTGATGACTATGTACGCACACTGTCCGGAAACACTACTCCTAAGGACCTGAAGACTTATATGGAGATGATATACATGACCTTCACCGGACTGACAGTAACACCGGATGAATTTACTGCCATGCAGAATCTTTATAAAGGAGTTATTCAGAATCAGGAACAGAATCCGAGCTTCGTATTCCAGAAGAAGGTTCAGGAGTTCCTTTACGCATCGCCTAACAAGCAGGTGTTCGGTGTAAGTGATATTGAGAAGGCAAACCGTGAGAATATCCTTTCCATCATCCGTGAGCAGCTTGCCAATGCAGCCGAATTTACATTTGTATTCAGCGGAAACTTTGATGAAGCGGAATTAAAGACACTGGTTGAGCAGTACATAGCATCTCTGCCTTCTGTAAAGGGAAAGAAACAGGAACTGAAACATAACAGTGCTGTTGAAATCAAGGCTGGTAGCGAAGAAAAGGAGTTTGCCATGAAGATGGAAGTACCTCAGGGAAGTGCGGCCGTTGTAATCAGCGGAAAGATGCCTTATTCATTCAAGAACAGGCTGATGGCTACCATGTCGGCACAGATAATATCTACACGCCTTCTGAATGAAGTCCGTGAGAAGGAAGGTGCTGTATATAGCATATATACCCAGGGTTCTCAGGAAAGACTCTCTGAAATGTCAGTTACATATCAGACTATATTCCAGGTTAAGCCTGAAAAGAAAGACCGTGCGCTTGAAATCATCCGCAGCGAATTTGAGAAGCTGGCAAAGGAAACACCTGTAGAGGAACTTGACAAGGTGAAGGAGTTTATGGTGAAGCAAATCACTGAAGACGAGCATACCAACAGCTACTGGTGCTCGATGATGGCCGGCAACGAGCTTCTGCCTTCCGGAATTTGTGTAAAGGCTGAACAGACCATACTGTCCATTACACCAGAAGAACTGTCCGGCTATGTCAATGAAGTAATGAAGCAGAATAACTATAGGGTTCTGGTAATGATGCCTGAAGGTAAATAGGTTATATGGATTAAAGAGGGTGCGGTTCACATCCTCTTTAATTTTTACTCATAAATTGACTTAATTGTAAAATAAATAAAAGCGTATTCTCTTAACCTACTGATAACATTTGGATAACCTCAATCTTCTTTCTGCCTTTATATTTTTGTGGTGAACAAATAAAAATGATTAAAGATGAAAAGATTGACATTTATACTGGTTATTGTCGGATTGATTTTCTATTCCGAATATGGATATGCACAAGAAAAAAAATGGACTCTTTCGGAGTGCATTGATTATGCGGTAACACACAATATAGAGGTAAAACAAAGCGACAATCAGATTCAAAATCTGAAAGTAGAGAAGAATACATTAAGAAACAGTTTTCTACCGGATTTGAATGCAGGTGCTTCGCAGAACTTTACATTCGGGCGTTCTCTGAATCAGAGTAATACATATGAAAACAGCAACATACAGAACTCTTCTTTCTCTGTAAGCACTGAAATTCCTATTTTTATGGGATTCAAACGTACAGCTTCTCTATCACAGAATAAATTTGATTTACTTGCAGCTGAAGCAAATAAGGAGCTTATTAAAAACAACCTGCTAATAAATGTGGCAGGGGCATATTTTCAGATACTGCTTAATAAAGAAATATATAATATAGCACTGGAACAGATACAGCTTACCAAGGAGCAGGAAGCTTGTACAAAGATATTGATTGATAATGGGAAAGCAGCCGAATCACAACTTTACGATGTCCGTGCTCAATTGGCTGATGATGAACTGACGGCAACAGAAGCACGAAATTCATTACGACTTTCTTTTCTTGATCTGGTACAACTTATGGAATTAGATGAATATGATGAATTTGATATTGATTCCATAGATGGGGATATTGCTATTGCCGATACTTTGAGCCCAGTAAATATTTATCAGTCAGCTCTAACATGTATGCCACAGATACGTCAAGCGTATTATGCTTTGCAGAGTAAGACAAAAGGCATAAAGATAGCCAAGTCCGGATTTTATCCTACTATATCTTTTGTAGCGGGAATGAGTACAAATTATTATAACAACAATTCTGCTCTATATGAGAATTTCAGGAAGCAGTTTAATAACAACATGCAGAAAAGTCTGTGTCTAACGGTTAGTATTCCTCTTTTCGACAGGTTTTCGACGAGAAACAAAGTACGTTCAGCACGTATAGAAGAGAATAATGCTAGATTGTCCTTGGATAATGAGAAGAAGCAATTATATAAAGATATTGAACAGGCCTATACAGATGTAATTTCTGCGTATGAAAAATACCGTTCTACAACAAAAGCGGTAATGGCTAATGAAGAAGCGCACAGATACGCTTTAGAAAAATATGCAGCAGGAAAGTCAACTGTATTTGAGTATAATGAAATAAAGATGAAACTTGCAGATGCGCTTTCACAACAATCTCAGGCAAAATATACATATCTACTGAAAGACCGTATTCTGGCCTTTTATTCATGTTTTACATTAACAGATTAATACTGATAATCATGTGCTCGATAAAAATTAAACTTGATGTAGTCTTAAGGCATAAGGGAATGACATTAAAAGAACTTTCAGAAAAAACTGGTCTAACTATATCAAATCTTTCAAATATAAAGAATAATCGAATAGCATGCATCAGGTTTTCTACACTTGAAAAATTATGTAAAGTCCTAAACTGCCAACCTTATGATTTATTGGAGTATCATCATTAACGTAACAATAACATAGTAATAACCTCAAAAAGGTGATATATCTACTACATTTGTATCATAAGAAAGTTAATAAATAATTATAATACAGATAAAAAATCAAATTAAGGCAAAGTGAATATAATGATTTGACTAACATAAACAAGATAGGAATACATTAAATATAAGAAATATAATTCATTTTATTAAAAAGCATTTTTATGGAAAAGAAGAGTAAAAGACAGAAAACAAAATTGATTTCTATTGATGAAATGAGAAATGTAAATGGAGGGGCATCCATCATATTAGGAGATGAATTTTCTCAATTGAAATTGCCTATTGGTATGCGTAAGAAATTTTAATGTTAAACATTTAATAGGAAAAACGATGAAAAAAGAAAAAACTACAATGATTAAAGAAGACGAGTTGAAGCAGATTTATGGTGGATGTATAGAAGAGCCAAGCCTGAAAACAGGTCCATTAACAATGGAAGACATCTTAGATCCATTTTTAAATGGATTTAAAATCCATTGATATAATACTGCAAATGTCTAAAGTTATGAGGGTGTTCATTCATATGAACGCCCTCTTTTTATTTAATAATCAAGTATGTTGTATCGCAGAATTACAATAAGATAAGTCTGAAAAGCATATTCTTTTTTCCTTAATATTGATATAGTCTTTAGATTGTGTTACTGAATCAAAAGCGAAAGTATTTATTTATGTAGCGGAGAAACGGGGTGGAATTCTTCTCGATAGAGAAAGGAGGCTCCTATCTGGATTTTCTGGAATTGCTGGAATGGAAAGTAGAAGTTGAATCTAATTATTTTTCCTGAATGACATCTGATGACATCTGGTGACACCTGATGACGGTGTTGTATCACAGCGGTTTAAGCCTTATATATTTGCAGTCGAATTCAACATTTATGTCAAACCCCAAAATGATTCGACAATGAAGAGAAGAATCCTATTTTCAGTATTGTGTGTGCTGGCAGCGGCAGGTGCCTTCGCACAGGGACAGGGTCTTGCCGGCATCAATGAGGCTACCAGCCTTATGACTTCGTATTTCGATCCGGCCACCAAATTGTGTTATGCCATCGGAGCCGTACTCGGTCTGGTCGGCGGTATCAAGACGTATGGCAAGTTCAGCAGCGGCGATCCCGATACGTCCAAGACTGCGGCGAGCTGGTTCTTCGCCTGCATCTTCCTGATTGTGGCCGCCACCATTCTCCGTTCCTTCTTCCTGTAAGCCATGGATTACCGTATCAACAAAGGAGCAGGCCGTCCGATTGAGTTCAAGGGCTTGAAATCACAGTACCTGTTCTTTTTTGCCGGAGGTCTTGTATCGGTCTTTCTTGCGGTGGTTGTCCTGTATATGGCCGGTGTCAGCCAGCTGGTATGCCTGTCTTTCGGAGCAGTATCCGGTTCCCTGGCCGTATGGCTGACCTTCCGCATGAATACCCGCTACGGTGAGCACGGGCTGATGAAGATGCTGGCCGAGAAACGCCATCCGCGCTATCTGTCAGCCCGTCGCAGAATATTCAGAGCATTAACCAAAAAGAAGAGAAAGAAATGAGAAGTGTATTGAAGGCCTGTGATCTGGAAGACAGATTCCCGATTCTGGCCGTGGAAAACAACTGCATCGTAAGCAAGGATGCGGACATTACGGTAGCCTTCGAGGTCGAGCTGCCTGAACTGTACACGGTGACGGCGGCGGAATATGAAGCCATTCACGGTACCTGGGTGAAGGCCATGAAGGTGCTTCCCAATTATTCGGTCGTGTACAAGCAGGACTGGTTCGTCAAGGAAAACTACCGGAGCGAAGGAGACGGGACGGAAAGTTTCCTGTCCCGCAGCTATGAGCGTCATTTCAACGAACGCCCGTATCTCAGACACCGCTGCTTCCTGTATCTGACAAAGACCACACGCGAACGTGCCCGTCGCCGCAGTGATTTCAGTACCCTGTGCCGCGGCTATATCCTTCCCAAGGAAATCACGGACTGGGATTCGGTCGTGAAATTCCTGGAGGCGGTGGAGCAGTTCGAGCGTATCATGAACGATTCGGGGCATGTCAGGATGAAGCGTCTCAGAACGGAAGAGGTGGTCGGAACGGAAGAATGTCCCGGGCTGATTGAAAGATACCTGACTCTCGGTATGGAGGACACGCACCCCGTATTACAGGACATCTGCCTTGATCCGGAACGTATGCGCATCGGTGACAAACGTCTTTGCCTGCATGTGCTTTCCGATACGGAAGACCTTCCCGGCAGTGTGGGCACGGACATGCGCTATGAGCGCTTATCCACGGACCGTAGCGACTGCCGTCTTTCGTTTGCGGCTCCGGTAGGACTCCTGCTTTCATGCAACCATGTCTATTCGCAGTACGTGTTCATCGATGACGCGCAGGAAATCCTGCAACGCATGGAAAAGACCTCACGCAACATGCTGTCCCTGTCGAAATACAGCCGCAGCAATGCCGTGAACTATGAATGGGCAGAAATGTATCTTGACGAGGCGCATACGAAAGGGCTTGTTCCGGTACGGTGCCACTGTAACGTACTGGCCTGGGCGGAAGACGAGGAAGAGTTAAGGCGTATCAAGAACGATACCGGCAGCCAGCTTGCCCTGATGGGATGCGTACCCCATTACAACACGATAGATACTCCGGTGCTGTACTGGTCTGGTATTCCCGGCAATGCGGGCGATTTTCCTGCTGAGGAAAGTTTCTATACCTTTCTGGAACAGGCTGTCTGCCTGTTTGCTTCGGAAACGAATTACCGCAGTTCGCCCAGCCCGTTCGGTATCCGTATGACGGACAGGCAGAGCGGCGTACCGCTTCATCTGGACATCAGTGACCTGCCCATGCGCAAGGGAATCATCACCAACCGCAACAAGTTCATACTCGGTCCCTCCGGCAGCGGTAAATCCTTCTTTACGAACCACCTTGTCCGCCAGTATTATGAACAGGGTACCCATATCCTGCTGGTGGATACCGGAAACAGCTATCAGGGACTTTGCAGCCTGATTCATGACCGGACACATGGCGAGGACGGTATCTATATCACCTATGAGGAGGACAATCCCATCGCCTTCAATCCGTTCTATACGGATTCCGGGGAATTTGACGTGGAAAAGCGTGAAAGCATCAAGACACTGATACTCACACTCTGGAAACGTGAGGATGAAGCCCCAAGGCGTTCGGAAGAAGTGGCTCTTTCGGGAGCGGTGAACGCATACATCCGCAGGATAACGGAAAACAGGGATGTCAGACCCGATTTCAACGGATTCTATGAGTTTGTGCGTGATGACTACCGCCGGATGATTGAGGAGAAGAAAGTCCGTGAGAAGGATTTTGACATCGACGGTTTCCTGAACGTACTGGAACCGTTCTACCGTGGCGGTGATTATGATTTCCTGCTTAATTCGGACAAAGAACTGGATCTTACCAACAAGCGCTTTATCGTATTTGAGCTGGACAATATCAGCGGAAACAAGGTGCTTCTGCCCGTGGTCACGCTGATAATCATGGAAACCTTCATCGCCAAGATGCGCCGCTTGAAAGGCATCCGCAAGATGATACTCATTGAGGAATGCTGGAAAGCCCTGATGTCCGCCAATATGAGTGAGTACATAAAGTATTTATTTAAGACCGTCAGAAAATATTTCGGTGAGGCCGTGGTGGTCACCCAGGAAGTGGATGACATTATCAGTTCCCCTGTCGTAAAGGAAGCTATCATCAACAACAGTGACTGCAAGATTCTCCTTGACCAGCGGAAATACATGAACAAGTTCGACCATATCCAGCGGCTTCTCGGACTGACCGACAAGGAACGCGGACAGATCCTGTCCATTAATCAGGCCAACCATCCCGGACGTTTCTACCGTGAGGTCTGGATCGGTCTTGGCGGTACCCACTCGGCCGTGTATGCCACGGAAGTCAGCGATGAGGAATATGCCGTATATACCACGGAAGAGTCGGAAAAGCTGGAATTGCAGAAGCTGGCCAAGGAACTGGGCGGAAATCTGGAACTGGCCGTGAAACGCATTGCGGAAATGAGAAGGGAAAGGAAAAGGTCAAACGGTAAAGCATGACGGTTATGAATGACAGTTTTGAATCGGATGAAAGAAAGCGTAAGGAGACAATCGAATGTCTCTACTGGTCCCTGATGAACGGATGGGACATACCGAAGGATATCCGTGAACATTACGGATTTTCAGAGGACTATGAACTGTACCACCGGCTTGAAAGTATGGAACCGGAAGATTACAGGGAAAGAAGGCTCAGAGGCGAGATACCTGATGCCGTGGAGGTCGATGTAAGACTGACACATGCTGTGGAGAAGGTCTTCGAGCGGCTTTGTTTCCCTCCTCCCGTACAGTATCTCGACAAGCTGTACGGGGAACTGGAAAAGCTGGGAGGTTTCATCGCCAACCCGAAGAATATTGACAGCCCTTTCATTAATTCCGGTTTTCTCATGAAATACGGCATTGACCGGAATTCCCCGGATGAAATCAGACGGCAACAGTCAGAAAAGGCCTATAAGGAACTTTATGCCAGGTTTGAAACCATGGTCGGCCTGAAGTCCCCAAACAAAAAGGACGACAACGCTATCCGCAAGGAATGCCGGCAGCCAGCCTGTAAAGAAAGGCTGTCCGGAAAAGCCCGCATCCCGGTCAGTCCGAAGCCAAAGAGACGTAAGATGGGACTTTGAGAGATTCAGTAAAACAAGAACAACATCATTAAAAAAGACAAGACATGAAAAACAGACAGTTGTACAGACTGGCCGCCTGCCTGATCGGGGCGGCATCACTGCTGCTACAGAGCTGCAGTGAGAGCAGGTTTAAGGACTGTGACCGCCTGTGCGGTTCATGGAGCAGTGTGGAAGGCAAGCCCGATGTCCTTATATATAAGGAAGGGGACGCCTACAAGGTGACGGTCTTCGCCCGCAGCGGAAAGACACGGAAGCTGAAGCCGGAAACCTATCTGCTGGTGGAAGAAAACGGTAACCTGTTCATCAATACCGGCTACCGCATTGACATCGCCTACAATGAGGCGGCTGACGTATTGACCTTTTCTCCGAACGGTGACTATGTAAGGAAGGAGGTACGTCCATGAGAAAAAGACTGCTGCTGCTTTGTGCAGGAACCTTTTTTCTTGCCGGACAGATACGGGCACAGTGGGTGGTGACTGATCCGGGAAACCTTGCCCAGAGTATCATCAACATGTCGGACAATATCGTGCATACCTCTTCAACTGCGACAAGTACCGCCCAGAATTTTGCGGAGACGGTGAAGATATACCAGCAGTACAAGAAATACTACGATGCCCTGAAGTCCGTCAACAATCTGGTGAAGGATGCCCGTAAGGTCAGTGAAATCATCCTGATGGTCGGTGACGTGTCGGAAATCTACGTGACCAATTTCCAGAAGATGCTGGGTGACGAGAACTTTTCTCCCGAAGAGCTGGATGCCATCGCTTTCGGTTATACCAAACTTCTGGAAGAGAGCAACGGGGTGTTGCAGGACCTCAAGCAGGTAATCAACGTCAGCACCCTTTCCATGACCGACAAGGACCGTATGGACGTGGTGGATGACTGTTATGTCAGTATGCGCCGTTACCGCAATCTCGTGAATTATTATACGAACAGGAATATAGCCGTGAGTTTTCTGCGTGCCCGCAAGAAGAATGACCTTGACCGTGTCCTGAAGCTTTATGGCAATGACACCTCCAAATACTGGTAGCCTATGGTATTGTTATCCGTGGATTTCTCGAATCTCCATACCATTCTGGAGAGCCTTTACAATGAAATGATGCCCCTTTGTGGGGATATGCTGGATGTGGCCAAGGGACTTGCCGGACTCGGCGCCCTGTTCTATGTGGCCGTCCGTGTCTGGCAGTCGCTTGCCCGTGCCGAACCGATAGACGTGTATCCGCTTCTGCGCCCGTTTGCGATAGGCATCTGCATCATGCTTTTCCCGACCCTGGTACTCGGAACGATGAATACGGTGCTGAGTCCGATTGTGCAGGGAACCCACAAGATGCTTGAGGGGCAGACGATGGACATGCAGCAGTACCGTGAGCAGAAGGACAGGCTGGAACGTGAAGCCATGCTCCGTAATCCGGAAACGGCCTATCTGGTCAGCGATGAGGAGTTTGACCGTCAGCTGGACGAGCTCGGATGGTCGCCCGATGCCATGGCAACCCGTATGGGCATGTATATGGAAGTGGGCATGTACAATCTGGAAAAGAATATCCGTGACGCCTTCCGCAGTCTGCTGGAACTGCTTTTTGCCGCTGCATCCCTGCTTATAGATACGGTAAGGACCTTTTTTCTGGTTGTATTGTCCATCCTCGGTCCCATTGCCTTTGCCTTCAGCGTGTGGGACGGTTTCCAGTCCACGCTCAGCCAGTGGTTCACACGTTACATTTCCGTCTATCTGTGGCTTCCCGTGAGTGACCTTTTCAGCTGTATGCTGGCCAAGATTCAGGTGCTTATGCTGCAGAACGACATCCTGGAGCTCCAGAACAATCCGAACTATTCGCTGGACAACTCCAATTCGGTATATGTGATCTTCATGCTGATAGGTATCATCGGATATTTTACCGTGCCGACCGTGGCCGGATGGATTGTGCAGGCAGGCGGTGGCGGAAACTATAACCGCAACATCAACCGTACCGCGACCAAGGCCGGAGGATTTGCAGCCGGTGCCGCAGGTTCCGGACTGGGAAATATCGGAGGGCGTCTGCGTGGAAAATAAACAGAACAGGAACATAAAAATCATGAAAACAGATGGAATTCAAATCACTGACCAATATTGAAAGCAGTTTCAGACGGATACGCCTGATGCTTGCGGTCTTTGTCGGATGCTGCACGCTTGTGACCGTCTTTGCCCTATGGAACTCATACCGCTTTGCGGAGAAACAGCGTGAGAAAATTTATGTACTCGATGGCGGCAAGTCACTGATGCTTGCCCTTTCGCAGGATCTTTCACAGAACCGTCCGGCTGAAGCCAGGGAGCATGTAAGAAGGTTCCATGAGCTCTTTTTCGGGCTGTCGCCACAGAAGGATGCCATTGAGCACAATATCAACCGTGCCTTGCAGCTGGCGGACAAAAGCGCCTATCATTACTATGTGGATTTTGCCGAGAAAGGATATTATAACCGTCTCATTTCCGGTAATATCAATCAGGTGGTACGGGTGGACAGCGTGGTCTGCGACTTTTCCGGATACCCCTACAGGGCCAGGACGTATGCCCGCCAGATGATTATCCGTGAGAGTAATGTGACGGAACGTTCGCTGGTGACTGACTGCCAGCTTCAGAATACGTCCCGTTCCGATGACAACCCCAACGGCTTTATCATCGAACATCTGACCATACTGGAAAACAAGGACATAAGGAGCGTAGAGCGATGAAAAGGAACCTGACGAGACAGGCAGACCTTCAACTCAGGAGGTTCTGCCACAGACTTACCGTTAAACAGCGCAAGGCCGTTCTCTGGATACTGTTTGTCCCGTTTGCCGCCGCATGTGTCTATACGGCATGCAGACCGTTTATAGGCAGTAAGAACAGGGAATCCGGAATGGAATTTATGGAAAAGGATTCACTCCGTATGGAGTTCATTCAATCTATTGTAAGAAATGGAGAAAGAAAAAGTCAAGAAAGTAATGGAACGGCTGATGAAACCGTTCAGGCTCCGGTCCTCAAAGGACAGGAAGCCGCTGAGTGAGGAACAGAAACGCAAACGCGCCAGATTTGTTGTGTATCCTCTGATGTTCCTGCTGTGTCTGGGAAGTTTCTATCTGATATTCTCACCTTCCGGGCAGGAACGGGAGCGGCAGGATAAAGGACAGGGATTCAATACGGAAATCCCTTCTCCCGAGGACAGCCGCCTGGAAGGAAACAAGAAGGATGCCTATGAAAAGGCTCTGATGGAACAGGAAAGCAGGAAAAGGAAGACATTCTTTGAAGCTGCGGAGTCCATGTTTGCCAAAGAGGAACGGAAAGACAGTGTCCGTCTTCCCGATAACATTCCACCGGAGAGGCAAACAAACACGGAAACGGAAACAGAAAAAGGCAATGCCGGACCGGTCAGTTCCTCGGCCGGAGCCTACCGTGAGATGAACCGTACGCTGGGAAGCATCTATGAACCGCGGACCGATCCGGAAAAGGAAAGGCTTCTGGAAAGGATTGAGGAACTGGAGCGTATGCAGCAACAGCAGCAGAAACAGGAGCCACTGTCAGGCATGGAGGAAAAGATGGCCCTGATGGAAAAATCCTACGAACTGGCCGCCAAATACAATAACCGTCAGGCTGTGGAGACTCCTTCTCCCGTCAGAAAAGCGGAGGACAAAAAAGCCATACCGGTGAAACAGGTTCACAATGAGGTGGTATCCTCGCTTTCCAGACCTATGAGCGACGAAGAGTTCATATCCGCTTTTTCGGGAGAACGCAATGCCGGTTTCAATACGGCTGTCGGCCGGAAGACAGTAACGGAAGGCAATACCATTGCTGCCTGTGTACACGGTACGCAGACCGTATCCGACGGACAGGCCTTGCGCCTGCGGCTTACCGAGCCCATGTCTGTTGCCGGACGTTTCATACCGAAAGGGACCGTACTGGTAGGTGGCACACGCATACAGGGTGAACGGCTGGAAATCATGGTCAATGCCGTGGAATACAAGGGAACTATCCTGCCTGTGGAGCTGGAAGTCTATGATCTGGACGGACAGCAGGGAATCCTGGTGCCGGGTTCACTGGAATATGACGCTGCCAGGGAGATTGCCGCCAACATGGGAACCTCGATGAACAGCAGCATCAACATTTCCACCGATGCCGGGGCGCAGATTGCCTCCGATCTGGGAAAAGGTGTAATACAGGGCGTTTCCCAGTATATATCCAAACGGATGCGTACGGTAAAGATTACTTTGAAGGCCGGACACCGGGTACTGCTCCATTCACCGGAGAAATGAAATACAGGAAACTATGAAAGAAAAGACAACCATTAAACAAAAGCACATGAAGAAGATTCTGATGATGTTTGCCCTTTTACTGGGCGTATCGGCTGCCTGGGCGCAGCAGAGTAGCGGTGATTATTATGAGGGGCTGACCCGCAAGATCGGTTTCAGCCAGATGATTCCGCCGCACGGACTGGAAATAACGTATGACAAGACTGTCCATGTCATTTTCCCTGCTCCGGTCAAGTATGTGGATCTTGGTTCTACAAACCTGATAGCCGGCAAGGCCGACGGTGCCGAGAATGTAATCCGAGTAAAGGCCACGACACGCAATTTCAGGGAGGAGACCAATATGTCTGTAATAACCGAAGACGGGAACTTCTATACCTTCAACGTGAAGTATGCCGACGAGCCGTTACTGCTGAATGTGGAGATGTGTGATTTCATCCATGACGGAGAATCGGTGAACCGTCCCAACAATGCCATGGAAATCTATCTGACCGAGCTGGATAACGAGTCACCCCGTCTGGTACGTCTTATCATGAAATCCGTGTATGAGAATGACAAGCGCCGTATCCGTCATATCGGCTGCAAGCGTTTCGGTATCCAGTATCTGCTTAAAGGGCTGTACACCCATAATGACCTGCTTTATTTCCATACCCAGGTAAAGAACTCCTCGAATGTGCCCTTTGACGTGGATTTCATTACGTTCAAGGTGGTGGACAAAAAGGTGATGAAGCGTACGGCCATGCAGGAGCAGGTGATTTATCCGCTGCGTGCCTATAATTATGTGACACGTGTAAACGGCAGGGATTCGGAATGCACGGTATTTACCCTTCCCAAGTTTACGATACCGGACGACAAGAAACTGGTTGTGGAGATGTATGAGAAACAGGGCGGCCGTCACCAGAGTTTTGAGGTGGTCAACGAAGACCTGGTGCGTGCGGAAACCATCAATGAGCTGAAGGTACGATGAGAACGAAAGTATTGTATATGCTGGCATTGCTGCTTGTCCTTTCCGTAGGGCAGGCAGACGCCCAGCGGATTCTGCCAAGGATGCAGGGTGTGGAAATGCGTGGAGGTATGGCTTCCGATAACGGATACTATATGGGAATGACACTTTCAAGCTATGCCAAAGGCGGAAACAAATGGGTATATGGAGCGGAATATTTGCACATGAAGCACGGTTACCGTCATGTGAGCATCCCTTCGGCGCAGTTTACGGCAGAAGGCGGATATTACCTGAATTTCCTTTCCGATGCGGGAAAAGTGTTCTTCCTCAATCTGGGAGGATCGGCACTGGCCGGATATGAGACGGTAAACTGGTCCGATAAAAAACTCTATGACGGGGCCACTCTGAAAAACGGCGATGCCTTTGTGTACGGCTGTGCCCTGACGCTGGAGATGGAACTGTACCTTGCCGACCGTGTGGCATTGACGGCTTCCTTGCGTGAGCGTTTCCTGTGGGGCGGAAGTCTTGGACATTGCCATACCCAGTATGGAATCGGCATCCGTTTTATGATAAATTAGTGGGTTATGGAACTGGAACAGATTAGACAGATTTCCATTGTCGGTTTTCTTGAAAATCTGGGGCATATGCCTGTATTCCGTAAAGGAAATGATGTCTGGTTCAGATCCCCTTTCAGAAATGAGAGAACCGCATCCTTCAAGGTGGATACGCAGCGGAATGTCTGGTTTGATTTTGGCCTCGGAAAGGGAGGTGACATCTTCCATCTTGCCGGAGAACTGACCGGGAGTACCAGTTTCATGGAACAGCTGGAGTTCCTTTCAGGGAAATCCGGCATCCTTCCCCTCCGGCCTTTACAGGAACGTAAGAAGATACCCCGCGTTTCCGGATTCGAGGACGTGAAAGTGACGGAACTGAGTCATGAGGCATTGAAAAGCTACCTGAAAGAGAGAGGCATTGATCCGGCCATAGCCGGGAGATTCTGCAAGGAAGTGGCATACGGAATACGGGGCAAACGGTATTTTGCCATAGGCTTCATGAACCGGAGCGGCGGTTATGAACTCCGTAACCCGATGTTCAAGGGATGCATCTCTCCCAAGGACATTTCCTGTGTGTCCCTGTCCGGAAAGAAACAGGATACGTGCTGTGTGTTTGAAGGATTTGTGGATTTCCTTTCGGCATTGGTATTGCGGACTGTGAAGGACGAGGATTGCCTGGTGCTGAACTCTGTATCTAATCTGGTACGGTCATATGCCGTTCTGGAGGGTTACGGTAAAATCCGGTGCTTTCTTGACCGTGATAGGGCCGGGATTACCGCACTGGAGACTTTGAACATACATTTCGGGAATAAGGTTATGGACTGTTCCGGTCTGTATGATGGATTTAAGGACTTGAATGAATATCTGACAAAAACAAGGGAAAACAAATGAAGACAGAAAAGAATATAAGAAAAGGATTTGGGCTGGCAGGTAAGATTGCCATGTTCTGCATAGGTCTGGTCAGTCTTGTACTGATCTCGTGCGAATCCGAGCTGGAAATACAGCAGAGTTATCCGTTTACCGTGGAAACAATGCCGGTTCCCAAGGAACTGAACAGGAATGAGACGGCGGAAATACGATGTGAACTCAAAAGTGAGGGCGATTTTGACGGTACGGTCTATACGATCCGTTATTTCCAGTATGACGGGGAAGGTTCCCTGAAACTGGACAACGGTCTTGAATTCAAGCCGAATGACCGTTATCTGCTGGAGAACCGGAAGTTCAGGTTGTATTATACTTCACTATGTGACGAGGCACAGAACTTCATTGTCGTTGTCGAGGACAACTGGGGAAACATGACGGAAATGGAATTTGACTTCAACGATGCAGGTGATGAAGAAACAGGTACTGTGGAAGATTCATTGTCAGTTCAGGAAGGAGGTGCCTTATAATAACCGTTAGACTTCTAAGGTCAGTACTGCCATTGGTGGTACTGGCCATGACGGTAACTTCTTTGCGTGCACAGGGGAATGTGGAAGACTCACGTTGGGAAACGGCTGTCAGGTGTATCAAGAAATATGAAGGATGGCATGGTCCGGAACATCATCCGTATGTTGCATACGGTCACTGTATCAGAAAAGGGGAAAAGTTTCCCGCCAGACTGACAGAAAGTGAGGGAGACAGTATTCTGAGAAAGGATCTGAAGGAAATGTGTGCATTGTTCCGTCATCTGGGAAAGGATTCGCTTTTGGTTGCATGTCTTGCATACCAGGTGGGACCATATAAGTTGCTCGGTTATGGCAGGATACCCAAAAGCACGTTGATAAGGAAACTGGAAGCCGGTAACCGGGACATTTATGCGGACTTCATACGGTACTGCCATTATAAGGGAAAGAAAATTCCGTCAATAGAAAGGAGAAGAAAAGAAGAATACAGATTGCTTTTTATATTATAGTTTTTTATGTGAATTAATAATTTGCATTTTGAATTGTTTTTATGAAATCTATATAACAACTTTTTACTTTTTCGGAAAAATACACTTTTGTGTCAAGCCAAATTGAAAGTACTTCTGTAACTTTGTTTAATAAATATATTTATTATGGAAAGATATAGCAGGAATCGTATTTATGTCAGTGACGAAGAACAGGAGAAAATCAGATGCGCTCATATTTTATTAGGTGGTGCAGGGATAGGTAGTATCATCGCAGAGTGTGCATTGCGGTTTGGTTTTGAAAATATGACTATTGTTGATGGTGATAAAGTAGAAATGAGTAACCTTAACAGACAGAATTATGTCAAAGCTGATATAGGCAAATATAAGGCAGAAACACTTTGTAAGCGATTGTTGAAGATTAACCCAGATGCAGAAATAAAATATATTAATACTTTTATAGATAAAGAGAATGTAGAGAATATTATTTCTGGACATCATATAGCTATTAATGCTCTGGATTTTAAAGACAGAATCCCTTTTGAATTTGATCGCATTTGTTCTGAAAAGATGATTCCTGTTCTTCATCCGTACAATTTCGGGTGGGCCGGATTCCTCACTATTGTCAAGCCGAAAGGTTATCAGCTTTCTGAAATTTCTCAAAATCCGAATGGCTTTGAACTGAAAATGGCTGAATATGTATCTAGATATGGAACTTTTTGGAATATGCCAATTTCTTGGTTGGAAAAAGTAATAGATGAATATCGTGCGGAAGTAGGTATATTACCACCTCCGCAATTACCGGTAGCCTCATGGATTGTTGCAGGACACTGTGTGAATGCCATGTTTAATTTGCTAACCGGTAGAGAAGTCAAATTTTTTCCTAAATTTTACTTTTCTTCCCTGATATGTGAAAACAATCCTTTATAACAATCTATAATTGGTTGCGTATGATAATGCTTCTGCAATGTTCTTGACATCCATTTTTGAGAATAATGCCCTTTTGCACGCTTTAATGGTGTCTATTGACTTGCATAATTTGTCGGCTATGTCATTCATGGTATAACCTTGAGCAGAAAGAATTAGTACATCTCGTTCTGTTTCGCTCAGTGTTATACCTTCTTTTTTTATCCATTTATGTATCTCTAATGAGTATTCATAATATGATTGGGCGTTAGATCTTTTCATTATGATGTGACCGGGAGTGTTTCTTGCTGACATGGATATAGTACATAATGCTAGCCATATACGCCCGTCTTTAGTCAATACCATAGGGGTAATATGATGGTTGACTAATCTGTGTTTTTTACCTTGGATTATATGGAAATCATATGATATGGTGTAATCAAGACGTTCCCCTATAGGTATTTCATTAAATAGGTCGAATCCTTTTTTATTAATTTCCAATAGCATTTGCTGTTCTTTTTCAGGTACATAATCTAAGTAGAACTTGTAACCGAAATCTTTAATCTTGTCAGAGGGTTGTCCGCACCAATAAGCCAAGTTCTCTGATACGTACAAGAAGTTTTGTTTAAAATAATCTATAATATATACACATTGGTGTGTACTTCTTGCAAATGCCTTGGCTGCATTAACGAGAATGTTTATTTTCTGATAGTCTTCATCTGTAATATTATATACGGAATTAGACACTATAAAAAAGTCTCCTATATTTGTTGCCATATTGAATTCTTGAAATTTTTCTGTAAAGTTACTATGTTATTTTTCAATATGCTATTTTTAACACACAAAAGTGTAAAAAATAATAGGATTTTTATTTGGAATACACTTTTGTGTCAAATGGAAAAGTCTATTTGCTTCTATATTTACATCAGAAAAAATAAATAGATATGGAAAAATTGGTTTATGCAAATGGGCTATATAATATTTGGCAATTAACAGAAAGAAAATGCCTTCAAGAACTGGCTGAATTTGTAGTTAAGGAAAATTATAAACATCATGTGGGTAAGCGTCCTTATGAGTGTATCAAGGATGAAATTAATTCTGTCTATCAAGAGGAACTTCAATATATAGATAACTCTACGATATTTGTTGTGCGCGATAATACGGGTAAAATTGTGGGTTCAATTAGAGTTTTTAAATGGGACAGAAAGAAAATCCTTCCAATACAAAAGATTTTTGGCATTAATCCATTGGAGGCCATACATGCGGAAAGTGATTATAGTTACTGGCATATAGGCCGTTTTGCAATAGATTCTTTTGCAGGAATTCCAACTATTACTTTGTTTAAGCAACTTATGGTATATGCGGTATATCCTGTTGTTTGCGATACTAAAAGTTATATGATAGCAGAAACTGATAGCAAATTACTTAAGGTGATGAATGCTCTTGGTATAAAAACCGTTCAAATGGGACACTCGGTAAATTATCTTGCTTCGGAGACTATACCGGTATACTCTAGTAAAAATGGCCTTTTATTGTTTTATAAGCATTATAATAATCTGTGTCAAGTTTCATAAAATACACTTTTGTGTGTATTTTCTTTTAGTTTGTCATGAAATACACTTTTGTGTTTAAATGGTGAGAATGTATTCATCTACATTTGTAACATCAAAGAAATGAATAAGTCGGTTAAACTTAACATAGAAGTTTAGCTATTGTGAAGACTTGCATATTTATATCGATATAATCACATAAGTACAGACCCCACTGTTTAAAGGAGTAAACCGAGGAACTTAGACTCGGATAGTAATTTTAAACAAGTAAAAATTTTATTTATGAAAACAAAAGATTTAAACATTATTAAAGAAGAAGAAGTTTTAGATGAAATGTCAATGGAGAACATTAAAGGAGGGTTGACCGGCGAATCACGTTTGTGTTGTATTCTGAACTCACACTGTAACAAAAATGGTCTAGAACAATCTAAAGATGACCTCGTGCGATCGGATAATAAGGGTGAGTAATAAAAAAGGAAGTTTCTTATAATCGGATTCTGTCTTCTTGTATTACTAACGCAAGGAGGCAGAATCTTCTAATAATTTATAATATGCTACAATTATCCATATATACATACATTTTTCAACATGCCAGTTCTTTTTATTTATATAATAGTGAACATGGCATATTAGCAAATATATCTGAAAGATTATATAGCCTATTATATAATCGGGATTTTAATTCTATCCCACATAATTCTCAGAAAGAGCTAATTGAAAAAGGTATTTTAGTAGAATCTGATAAAAAATATATGTATTACGATGAAATGAAAATGCGTTTTTTATCGGCTTCCTATGAAAAAGAACACATGGGACTAGTAATTGTTCCTTTTACTGGGTGTAATTTTGCTTGTCCATATTGCTTCGAAAGTAAAAAACACCCTATGCTCATGAGTGAAAACATTGAAAATGATTTGATTGCTTTCATAAATGCACATTCTGCACAGAGTATGGCACTTACATGGTATGGAGGGGAACCACTTATCGCATTTAAAAACATAAAGTCTATTTATAATAAACTTATAAATCAGACCAAGGTGAATATTGAAAAACATGCAATCATAACTAATGGTTATCTTCTCAATCAAGAAATATTGAATTTCTTCCGTGATGCTCATCTAAGCGAGATGCAAATCACATTAGATGGAACAGAGGAACATCATAATCAAACTCGTTTTTTAAAACAAAACAAACAAGGAACATTTCATAAGATTATTGATAATATACGAATGGCAGTTGAAATCTTACCAAATTGTCACATCGCAATAAGAATCAATATTAATAAAAGTAATGAACAGGACTTCTTCGATATTTATAATAAGTTCAGCAAAGAATTTAAGGAAAAGCAAATAAGTATTTATCCAGGATTTATCAGAGAAGAAACTCCTGATCATCATTCTTTGTGTTATGAATCTATAGATAGTCAGTGTATTTGTAACTTTTATGAAAGAGTTAAAAAATTAGGAGGGAATGTTAACTTTTTTCCTCGAAAAGCCCCTAAAGGATGTATGGTTAACAAACTCAACTCATATATTATTGGACCTGAAGGAGAGATTTATAAATGTTGGAATGATGTCAGCAATACCGAAAAAATTGTAGGTTATATCAATCAAAAACAAATTACCAACAAACCTTTACTCTACCGATATATGAATGAAACAACTCCTTTTTCAAATTCTCAATGTAAGGATTGTCTTTTGTTCCCTGTTTGTAGTGGAGGATGTGCTTGGTACCAATATAAAAATATATTTGAGAATGGTAGATTTAACATTTGCTCCCAATTCAAAGAAAGAGGAAATTTGGAAAAAGCATTAATTCAATCATTAGAAAAACAAGGAAAATCAAATACATTAAAACAACTTTACGTATGAAAAAAAGCTTGCTATCAGTTTTATTAGCTTTGAGTTCTTTTATCGTTTACGGACAAAGCATAACCGGCAAAATCACCGATACTGAAAATCAACCGGTTGAATATGCAAATGTCGTAGCATTGACTTCCGACTCTATATTTGTATCTGGAGTAACTAGTGATACACAGGGAAATTTCAGTTTACTTCTACCTAAGCAACTTCCGCATGCAGCTTTATTAAAAATATCATTTATAGGATATGAGGACAAATACCTGAATTGTAGTAACGGTGATGTTGGAACAATTCAACTTGTTCCTACAACCGTACAACTCAATGAAGTTACTGTTACAATTCCTCAGTTCAAACTAAATCCTGAAGGTTTACAAACGAATGTAGCTGGGACTTTGCTTAGCAAAGTTGGAACTGCCAATGACGTTTTAAAGCAACTCCCTAATGTACAAGGCAGTGATGGAAATTTCACAGTATTCGGAAAAGGAACCCCACTCATATATATAAATGGCAAGGAAGTACGCAACATTACTGAGTTAGAAACTCTTAGTTCCGAAGATATTATTAGCGTAAAAGTCATCACCAATCCTGGAGCACAATATGACAATACGATTAAAGCTGTCATACAGATAAAAACAAAAAGGAAAGTTGGAGATGGTTTGGGAGGATTGGTAAAAAGCTTATATAGGCAGGCTTACCGAAGTGGATTTTCTGAACAAGCATCGTTGAATTATAGAAAAGGCAAATTAGACTTATTTACAACCCTGTTCTACAACAATATGTATCTGAAACAAACGCAAACTACTATACAAACCATTTATGACAAACTAGAACAAAATGGAAATGCAAATCTACTGACACACACACAGAAACTATACGGTTCAGCAGGATTCAATTATGTATTTAATGATAAACAATTTGTTGGAGCAACTTATACCATCAACCGAGAACCTGAGAACAATGTCACAAACAACGACAACACAGTTTCTGAGTTAGGAGGTACACCGCAGAGAGTAAGATACCGGCATGACATCAACATGCCCGGAGGTACAAATCATCAGCTAAATGCTTACTACAATGGTAAAGTTGGCAATTTGCAGATTGACTATAATTTTGATTATCTCTATAATAAAGGCATAAAAGATCAATTAACCACTCAGCAACCTGAAGGAGGAAAAACAGTGTACATCACTACTACCAACCATACACATAGCAAACTGTTAGCTTCAAAAATCATATTTTCATTTCCATTGGGAAATGGACAGATTGATGCAGGTAGCGAATACACTTACACACGCCGACATGAAACATTCGTAAATACAGAACAGTTGCTTTGTGATACCGATGATCGGATAAATGAAAGTAATACTGCTGCCTTTGCTAAATATTCTTTACAATGGAAGAGATGGGGGATGTCGGCAGGAATACGCTATCAATTTACTCGCTCAGACTATTATCAAAAAGGAGTGAAAATAAATGAACAGAGCCGAATCTACAACAAATGGCTGCCTGAAGCATCTGTGAGTTATGAAGGAGAGAAGTTTCAGGCACAGTTGAGTTACGGAGCCAAAATGACACGCCCCTCTTACTATATGCTGGCAAGTAATGTACAATACGACGACCAGTATACATATGAGGGAGGAAACCCCTTACTTCAACCATCAATATACCATAACCTGAATTTAGAAATGATATACGATTGGATATACTTTACAGCAGGATATGTTCATAAAAACAATGAAATGCTAAATATCGACAAACCTTATAATAACAACGCTATTCTGTTTACATATGCCAATATTGACAAAGTAGAGGAAGTAAATGCCATGCTCAGTCTTTCTCCCCATTTCGGATTTTGGGAACCTACATATAGTGTTAGCATAAGTAAGCAATTTATAAACAATAAATCACTTGGAATAGCCGATAAACTAGAAAAGCCAATATTTCTGTTCAAATTGAATAATTCGTTCTCCTTGCCTCAAGACTGGGTTATTGGAATCGATTATAGTTATAATACCAGCGGTCATAGTGGTACTATTCTTGTAAAACAGAGCAACAGACTTGATTTGCGGATTAATAAAAGTTTCTTCAGAAACAGACTTTCACTTAATTTGCAAGCCAACGATATTTTCAAGAGCAGCTATAACACTAATGTCTATTATGGGAATAACATGAATATGAATATTCGAAATTACAGCGATAGCCGTAATTTTCAGGTGAGTATTACCTATCGATTCAACTACACACGCAGTAAATATAAAGGTAATGGTGCAGGAGAAGATGAAAAAGAAAGACTTTAATTAACCTTAATTTAATATGAAAAAATTTCCTATTCATCTACAACATGATTCTATGCAGTGCGGCACTGCATGTCTGCAAATGATATGTGAATACTATGGTAGAAAGTATACCCTTAATCAGCTGGACGAGATGTGTCATGCAACTACAGAAGGTATTTCCTTATTGGGAATCAGCCAAGCGGCCGAAAGTATGGGAATTCATACCATATGTGGAAAACTAACAGTGAAACAGCTCACACCTGAAGCCCTACCTTGTATTCTACATTGGAACCAAAGCCACTTTGTGGTATTATATCGTGTAAAAGAAAAGAAATATTATCTAGCTGACCCCGGCAAAGGACGAGTACAAATGGATGATGTAGAGCTTGCCTCACATTGGATAAGTACAAAATCGCAAGGAGAGGACAAAGGCATAGCTATGATACTATCTCCTACGCCTGGATTTTATAACCGGAAAGGAGGATGTGAAAAAAGGGAATCATTTGCATTTCTGTGGAGTTATCTTCGACAGTATCATAAATATTTCTTTCAAATATTTGTAGGCCTGTTGCTAGGATGTATACTACAACTTATCATGCCATTTCTTACGCAGAGTATTGTGGACATCGGTATTCGACATAAGGACATACAATTAATCGGGTTGATTCTATTGGGTGAGTTGATGATTGTAATAGGACGTACCGCTACTGATTTTGTACGTCGTCAGCTCTTGCTTCATATCTCCATGCGAACTAATATCTCACTTGTGAGTGATTTTTTCATTAAATTGTTACGTTTACCTATGTCATTCTTTGATACTAAACTAATGGGTGATTTACTACAACGTATGAATGATCATAGCCGAGTGCAGTCTTTTCTTACTACTCAAGTACTGAGTGTAATGTTCACACTGCTTAGTTTTGGAGTGTTCGGTATCGTTTTATTAGTGTACGATCCTATTATTTGCGGAGTATTTCTGTTAGGAAGTATAATCTATAGTCTCTGGATTGCGCAATTTATGCAAAAAAGAAAGATAATTGATTATGAATTATTTGAGAAACAAGCTATAAACCAGAATAAAACGTATCAACTTATTACCTCAATGCAGGAAATTAAATTACAAGACTGCGAACGGCGTAGACGCTGGGAATGGGAGGATGTGCAGGCTGATCTTTTTGCTGTGCAAATGAAGTCGCTAAAACTGCAGCAAGCACAAGAAGCTGGAAGCATCTTTATTAATGAACTGAAAAACGTGTTTATCACTGTACTCGCTGCCACTGCCGTAATTGATGGGAGAATTACCCTCGGAGCTATGCTCGCTATACAATATATTGTAGGACAGCTCAATTCACCAGTGGAACAACTAATGAGCTTTATTTACTCCCTTCAAGATGTGAAGATTTCGCTTGAACGAATTAATGAGATTCATCGCACAAAGGACGAGGAAACCGAGAGCGAACAGTTAACGCAGTTTGGTGGAAAAAGAGACATTCGATTAGCACAGATTAATTTCAAATACGACCCACATGCGTTGAAGAGAACACTTGAAAATATATCCTTCATAATTCCTGAAGGAAAAATTACTGCTATTGTTGGATCAAGTGGTAGTGGAAAAACTACATTAATCAAATTGATGTTAGGTTATTATCCTATAATGTCAGGCAATATTTTAATAGCTAATGAAAATATCAATTCCTATAATCTCAAGTGGTGGCGTAGGCAATGTGGTGTAGTGATGCAAGACGGTATGATTTTTTCAGAATCGATTGCAAGAAACATTGCAGTAGATGATGGTGAAGTGGATTTAAATCGTTTGGAACAGGCGGCCCGAATAGCTAGTATACATGATTATATAATGGAACTTCCCCTGAAATACAACACCCAAATCGGTAGGGATGGTGTTGGATTAAGTCAGGGTCAAAAGCAACGTATTCTTATAGCTCGGGCAGTTTATAAAAATCCGTCATTTATTTTTTTAGATGAAGCAACTAATGCTCTTGATGCAAAAAACGAAAAAATTATTGTGGAAAATCTGAATGAATTTTATAAAGGGCGTACAGTCATTGTTGTTGCCCACCGACTTTCAACAGTGAAGAATGCCGATCAAATAATTGTATTAGATAAAGGTAAAGTGGTTGAAATAGGAAATCATACTTCTCTAATAGAAAAACAAGGGGCATATTACAATTTAGTGAAAAATCAATTGGAACTAGGGAATTAATATGGAAACCAAAAAAAATTATGGTCCAGATCGGATAGAACTCCGCTCAGAAAAGGTGCGCAATATTATTGGTACAATTCCTCCAGCATTAGTACGTTGGGGTATCGCTATTATTGTAATCATTATTATTACACTTATGTTAGTAGTATTTCTTGTCCCTTATCCGTATGGAGGAGGGGAAACAATCTTTCAGCACTTATTTATTTTATCAAAAAGAATATAGTGGACAAGTAACTTTATTTTTTATAAATATTCATTCTAACAATTCAAATAAATACTTATTTCTCTATTAATATTCAAACATTATTTTAACATGTTTAGAAAATATGATTTATATTATTAGATGATATAAAACAAATAAACTATTTAATTATAAATTAGTTGTAAGATTTCACATAAATGATTATAACAATTTGTTTGAATTAAAAAAAAGTAAGAATAGATACTTCATAACGAGAACCTTTTTAATAGTTGGATTTTATCCTCTTATAGACACAAATTATAATACATATGGATGTATTTATAATGTTCTATCTAAAAAAACAGATAGTGGATAAATGAACCGGTTATACTGTTTCAACGCATCCATATCCAGTTTCATGTTTTTGTAAGGATTTGAATCGTCCGTATAGAAATAGATGTCTGTTGTCTGGTTACCATTTTTTATAATTTTCCCGTTCAATGGTATCGCGTCCACATCCTCGAACTTTTCAAGGGGGAGTCCTTCAATAGAACCAGTTTCCTGTTTGCCGAGACTGTTTGTATAGTGATTGAACAGTACAAATCCTTTTCGGGCATAATCAATGTGAATGCCGTATGGACGGTTGCGGTAAAAGTTTTCTCTGGCTTTTTCCTGATAATTTTCCATTATAATACCGGTTTGACAATTTCAATCTTCAATCCGAGTGCATCAATGATACGGCAGAACGTACTGATACCCGGATCTACAATACCTTTTTCTATTCTGGAGATATAGGACTTGTTGGTCCCGATTTTTTCAGCCAGTTCGGACTGGGTCATCTTTTCCTTCTTTCTGGCATCGCATATAATCTGTCCCATGCAGTAGGCGTATGCCTCCTTACGGAACTCCTCACGTTCAGGTGTTCCCGGCTTGCCGAATTCCGCATCCATGATAGCATCAATGCTGGTCAGGTTTTCATTTCTTGCTTTCATAATACTCCTCCTTTATCTTTAATGCCTTTTCTATTTCAGAAGGCGGTGTCTTCTTTGTCTTTTTCTGAAATCCGTTGAACAGGATTACGATGTTTCCGTCATCAAATATGAAGAATACCCGGAAGATGTTGCCTCCATATTCAGCACGGATTTCATAGAGTTCTTCGCGCAGATACTTTACGAACTTGCTGCTTACTCTTTCCTGTACTTTCAGCATATCAAGAATGTAGTATATCTTACGGGCTTCCTCTTTTCTGAGAGATGAGATAAAGTCCATGAAATAATTCTTGTAGGCTGATATAGTCCGTTCCTGTTTCATGCTGCAAATATATAAAAAAGTTTACATATCAGGCAACTTTTGGAAAATAAAAAAGATTTTATGTTTTATTTTCCAAGTCTGTGAAGTTGATACACCCCGTTACTATGAAATCCTCTTTTCCATAGTCAGCCAGTGATTTCAAATCAGAGAGGCTTTTACAGTAGAAAAATATTGTATTATCATATTCTTCAGGTATATCCGTGAGGGCGATGTTTACGTCTTCTGTGTTAAGGCTGTCTTTCCATATAATTTCGCATTCTGCAAGTTCAGGTTTCCTCCCGTATGTTTCGACAAATTCCTTAAAACCGTTTTCCATATCTTTTTTTACAGCTTCTATGTCGCAGAGAATGGTATAATTGTCACATTTCTCACACCATCCATATAGGAATGACTCATCATCATAATTATAGAACTGTTTTGTATTCGGATTGATGAAGGCATTGCAGACTACATGATTTCCTCCACATTTGCAACATATAACATTCTCTTCCAGTTCTGTATTTTTTATCTGAAAGATGTTAGTCATGGCTTCCAGTATCTCGTTAAGCCACACCGGATTGGCCAAAGCCGCCTCATGGCGGCTTGTGACCTTATAATTTTCTCCGGTTATCTTATCATGGACTTCAAGTGTGATTCCTTCTCCGACAGCAGTTACCTTGTGTACGGAGCATTCGCACGGATCACCCATCTTGTCAAACCAGATTACGTAAACCGGATTGTCATTGTCTGTCAGTATTACTTCGGAAACCGAGTTTGCCTGCATCAGTGCAAGTATCCTGCCGATGATTTCATCGCACAGGTTTTCAATTCTTTTTTGGAAAATATTCATATTCAGATAAGATTTAGATGTTGGACTTCTTTTTTGTATTTCTCCAGTGAAGGCTTGTATCCCTGTTCATGGATAACGTCCTTCAGCTCTTTCAGGGTATAGGTCCGGGCTACGTCCAGTCCGTAGTCTTCCGCAAAGGCTTCTATTCCGGTCAGACAATACCCCATATTGCGGTGTACCGTTTCTGCATTGATTTCCATAGAGTCATCTGTTCCTTTGGGGAGTACAGCCTGCTCCTTCAATTGACGGATCTTGTATTGCAGGCCGGAGGCGAGCCTTTCCATGTTCCTGTCATGGTAGGTCAGCCCGTCCTTGCGGATACAGTATTCCACTGTTTGCCCCATGAAAGAGTTGCGGAATATTTCGCAACCCAGTATAGTACGGATATGTTCCACCTCATAATACCGCATGGCTTGTACATCTTTCAAATCCTTTTGAATCTTCGGAATCCGGAATTGCGGGTCGTTGTCACATATTGTCTTTTCCAGCCATGTCCGGTGGAATGTAGTAATCTGTTTTCTGAACACTGTCTTGGCAGGCATATATCGGTTGGGATGGCGTGTCATGATAAGATAATATTCACTTTCATGCCATCCGCGTTTACATTTTTGTAAGGCGATGTAAGCGAGTCCTATACGGCAGTATCGGCGGCTGTCATCACGGTCCCTGATATGCTCGAAATCCGTTTCACATCCATAGAATTCGGCTGGAAGCCCTGTATATTTTTGGAATTCCATAACCCGTTCCTTGAAATACCAGATATTATCCTGGTCTTTTTGACATAACAGCCTGGACATTTCAGGTGTGATGAATTCCATCCGCAGATAATGGAAGTATTGAGGCTTCTCCTTCAGAACCTTCTCGGCAAGTTTTCTGGTCTGTAGTTTCTTCGGCAGTTGAGGGAGCCAGCGCAGACTATGGCCGTATTCGGTGAAATATTCCACAAGTTCCCTGGTCCAGCGTTCCGATGGAATATCAGGGTAGAACGAATCCCTTCTGGCCAGTGCCATACAAACCTCTTTCGTCATCAGGTTCGGTTCAAGAATGAAGTTGTAACTGTTGATTTCTCTTTTTACTTCAAGTGTATGAATAAGTCTTTCCGGTGTCCGGAACCGTCTGGGAAGTTTGTTAAACAGGTTAGGTTCCAGCTCCATTGCTTTGTCAGCCATGGCATCATCCGCATGTTTGGAGAACCACTCGTAATGTCCGTATGAATCGAAAATGCCATGCAGGTTGCCTGTCTTGTGACAGATGGCCTTCCATACGGTGTCATAGTCAAGCCAGCGTGTATCCACTTCCTTGATACAGCGTATGGCCCATTCCTTGTAGTATGCTGCCTGTTTGAAACATTTAGGCATCATTTTGTCGATAGTCATGGTTGCGATACGTCCGTCATGGATCAGTTCTTTCCAAAGTCTGAAATCCTTGGCTTGTCGCGGAACGAAAGAAAGCATGACGCTTGTTTCATATAAGAACTGCTGTTCATACCTCTCTGAACAGTACCGGTAACCTCCGTTTTGCTGTACGTCACGGTAAAGGGAGTATATTGCATCACGGACTGTTCCGTTGTTCCATGAGGATGAAGGTATCAGATGCAGGTAGTACATGAAATTCCTGTGTGCGAATAGCGATTCAAGTATGTCACTGTTCCTGTATTTTTCCGGTATGTCAGGAAAATTACTCTTTTCGGCCTTTATTGCCCTTAGACAAATCTGGCGGTTACGTTTTTCTTCAGGTATCTTCGAAAGCTGCCAGGAACGCCATCCGTAATCATCTGTTTTGAAGATACTGTCAAGTATTTCAGAAGTAATATATTTCTCCGGCAGATAGTTGACCAGTTCCGGACGGTGTTCGGCTGCGGCCAGTTCAACCATTTCCATTGTGATGAATTTGTCCGGCATACATGATATAGCCTTTGTCATATTGATTTCTTTCATGATTCCAGTTTTTTAGGTTTGATGACTTTTATAAGTTGTGTTTTGCGGAATACATATACCGTTTTCCCTTTTTCACTGACTCTTTTGGGAAGGCTTTTCCAGGTATCCCATCCGTTGACAATTTCCGGAGTGAATTCCAGTTTTCCCGTTTCGCCGATTACGGCAAAGGAAAGTCCTTTGTCCAGAGGGGAAGGCGTATGGTCCTTGTCGGGAACAAAGACAGAAAATTCAGGATTGCTGATTTCATAGATTTTTCCTTCATAGCCCAGAAACCATCTGCCATTTTCATACAGGTAAGTCCAGTCACCGAGCAGGAAGAACTTTTCCTTGCCGGATATTTCCTTTGCTTCGTGAATGGGATTCCCATTATTCAAAGGCCAACAGCTTGTCTTGTTTTCATTTGATGAGAGGCTGCCTCCCAGATGGAGCAGGTTTCCCAAAGCGAGCAGTTTTCTCACCCTGTCTTCCGTACGGTAGAATGTCCTGAGTATTCTTCCGCAGTTTTCAAAATCCCCTTTTTCAAAAACGGTGATGTACCGTATTCCTTCCGGCAGGGACATTCCGATGTAAGTGTTTTCATCATTTGTCATAGTCGTATATTTTTATATGATTGTTTATGAATGGGATTCTTTGTCATTCCAAGTCTCTTGCGCGGACTGGATTATAGGGACAGGACTGTACCAGGTAATTGGTATTTCTGCCCTGAGTCTGACTGTGCTGTCTGAAACATTCGATGTCATCTTCCTCCAGTTTCAGTTTTCTTCTGTTCTTTTGCAGGAAGTCTGCTGCCTTTTCTATGGAAGAGAAGACCGCCTTTGGCTCGAATGAACTGTATTCGTGCCATGCGTTGCAGCTGAAAAGGATATACATTTCAGCCTTTATTCTGTTACTTGCTGCCATATCTTATCTTATTATTACGGTTGATAAACGACAAAGCCCGATTCCGCTGGTGACGGAACCGGGCCTGTTGTCTTCGGTTTCAGATTCTAATTCTGGTTATATGAAAGCAGGAAATCGGCCATTGCTCCATTTTGTGGAATCATGGCAGGAAAATCAGTCTTTTCAGGCTTGTAGATTTCTGTCGCTACATTGTAGACATCCCACGCTGTAATGCGTGGCTGTTCAAGTGAGAGTTTGAGCAGTTCTTCCGTAAACACGGAAATCTGTCCCTGGTTAAGCGGATAGGTGTCCACCTGTGATGCCAGTCTTTTGTCTGCACTGTCATGGGATACACGCAGAGCCGTCAGCATACCGATGATCATGTACAATTCACCGGGTGTCAACACCTTTTCCTTGAGCCTTTGGATTCGGCTTCTGTCCGCATCCATGTCACGCTCAAAATTACGCATCCAGTCATCTACCTTCCCGAACAGTTCCTCGGTAGTCACCTTGTCCTTACCGTAGTTGGCAACGCTTCGTTCGGGTGAAAGGATACACTGATTGTGGCAGATACGTACGCAGGGACCTATTGCCGCCTGGATACCGTCCTGATGGTAGGCTACCACGAGTGTGGTTGTCAGTTCGTCGGTATCCCCGTTCAGAATACGGATGGTGGTGAATATTCTGCGCAGTACATGTGCTTCTACCGCCTTCTCTCCATAGGTCTGTTCCACCTGCGGCAAGATGACCACTCCGGGCTGTGTCCGGTTCTTGTTCTGGGCGGCGAAGATTTCCTCCACCTCGTAGTTCAGGTTGTGACGGCGGCAGATGTCCGTCATGCGCTGGATGACCTGGTAGTGGTAGATTCCCCTGACCGGATTGCCGTAGATGTCGTTCTCCTTGTAGGTACGCTGTAGTGTTTCAAGGTCCATTACTTCGATTCCGTTGTTCTGAAAATCAAACTGTCTCTGATTGTTCAATGTTGCTAAAGCTTCCATAATTATATTTTTAAATGGTTGGTAATTATTTGTCCAATAGGTTGATGATACGGACTGCCTCTTTGAAGCATCCGATATTTTCCGGAAGAGGATTCCTGTATTCCTCTTCCTTCATGCGTCTTATAGAAGGTATTCCCGTCAAGGGCAGAGCCTGGTTGACTTTCCATCCGTCGGTGAATGCCTTCGGCTGGAGACTGTCATGACAGATCACTTCCCCGACACATCCGTGGACGAGCATGTTGCATACGGTCATCATGCAACAGGTCCGGCTGATGTCTTCTCCGACCAGATAGTTTCCCGGATTGTGCGCATGGTATGCCAGCAGAAGTCTTCCGCTGCCGCATGTAGGGTCTCCCATCCTCTGTCCGGTCTCTTTTTTACCTGCTGCGCACATGACCATGAGTTCACAGATATGTGACGGCGTGAAGAACTGTCCGTTTGCCTGCTGTCCCGGTTTTGAGCAGTAAGCCATGTGGAGTTCACCGAAAGCGTCGAACCATCCCGATCTGCCGATTTGTTTCTGCATGATACGTGTCCATTCGGCTGTCATTTCCATGAACGAGGCGTTTTGCTGACGCTTGTATTTCCAGTTGCTTATTGGCGGTGCTCCAGGAGAGAAGCCGTGGATGATGAAACGCAGCAGGTCGTTGAATACGGTCTGTATTTCATAGCCGCATGAGGAGGCAAAGCCTGTGATGAGCCTGTCGAGCGGCCTGACTTCGTTGGAGATTTCATATCGTGCCATATTCCTTTATTTTATAATTGGTTATAGACTGTCGTTGATTCTGTATACTGTTACGGTATGGTTTTCATTGTCCGTGTGGATTCTGACCGGACCGTATCCCATGAATTTCATGCGGATTTGTCCGTGCTGTCCCATACCGTTCCACTGCTCACGTGATATTTCCTTAATATCCATGCGGTATCCCCAAAGTACAAGAGAGTCAGGCAGGATTCCCTTGTAGAGTCTGCCTTTCAGGATTGCGGCCAGTTCGTCCAGCTCGCTCCGGCTGTATAGCGTAAATGAATCGCTGCGGAAGGTGTATTCGCCTGTCCTTTCCCTGTCCCGGTGTTTCATGATATGATAGCGGAACCAGTTACGGGTGGTGTAACCGTCATACAACGGATTCGGTTCTCTGTATTCCCATTTCCTGACCGGAGCATCGAACCTGAGACTGCCCGTATTGCTGCGTTTCCCGAATCCCCATGTCCTGAATATGCGGATTTCTGTACCTGCGGGTTTCATGTTCCGGATATTGACCTGCGTCCAGGGACTTCCGGTGGTATCATAGGCGGCTTTTCCCATGTCATCGAAACAGAATACCGTTTCCGGTATCAGGCATATATCCGCATATTTTCCTGTTATCCGTTCTATATGAGCTTTTCCGAAATAGTCACCAGAACGTGAGACAAATTCCACGCAGTCTCCTTCTGTCGGGCACATCTGTCTGCTTCGGACATTCTCCATCAGTTCCAGCATACGGTTCACTTTCCGTACTTCCTTTTCTGTAATGGGATACCCGAAGTCACCGTTTGCCAGTTCAAGACTGTCAAGGTCATATCGTATATTTGTTTTCATCCTGTTCTCCTCCTGTTTTGTGTATAGCGTTCAACCTGTCGGGTGATCATATCACAGAATTTCTGGCCGTTTTCTTCCTCACCCCTGAAATAGGCGGCCATCATCAGCAGGTTCCTGTTGTAATAATGCACCCATTTGTCATGGAAATGTGCGCCGGGAACCTGTCCGAATGTTTCCTGAAACAGTTCCAGCGTCAGATCCTCGTCCTGTCTCCTGTTGTATTCCCATATTGCCAGAAGCAGCATGTCATTGTAATTCAGTCTCATATTGCGTTGGTATTTGAAATGGCCATTATGATGTTGCAGCAACCGATTTCCCGGACATTCTCCTTCAGCTTTCCGTTGTTTACCAGTCTGTCGTATGCCTCATGCACGAACCTGTATGCCGGTGAATCATATCCGATACCGTGAAGATGTGATGTCGTCGCCACATTTATCCGTGATGCCATCATGGAAAGTATGTCCTCTTTCCCTGCTCGGCGGTTGCTGAAGGCATCCAGTATGTTCCGGTGGATGCACGTTCCGTATCTGGCACGGTAATATTCCATTTCTTCTTCATCGGTGAAGGAATACACTTCTTCCGCTATCGTATCCTTTACAAGACGGAATGTACGGCCTCCTTTTTTCAGTATGGCTGTAATCTGTGGAATATGCAGTGTTTCACAGTAGCCGCTTATTTCCATCGGATGCACGTACAGGCGTGTCTTTCCTTTTATAAGATACATGGCCTGTGATGTACAGCCGGTTCTGTCCGTGTCGAATCCCTCTCCATGAAATTTCTCTTTTATTTCCTTGTAGAATGCATCCGTTTTCTCATGGGAAAGACCTTTTCCCCATTCATATCCGCTTTCCAGACTGAAAAGCAGATGGAAGAGGGTTGTCCGCCCGGTCTTGCTTTCCCAGTAGCCGTAAAGGTCGGCCGTGCCGGATTTCGGTCCGAACCTGTATCCGTCCGGAGTATAGCTTTCCATCACTTCCAGGAGTGAGTTCATGAAATTTTCCGATTCTTCCGAATTCCACCATTCTGACGTATCGTCATCCATGGCATAAGCCGGTATATGGTTCATAACCTGCAGGTATTCCGGAGTTTCTTTCAGAATGTCCAGCATCCTTGTGACGGCTTCCTTCCTTTGTCTGATGGAGAACAGTTCCGTTCCGGTATCCGCGTGAAGCCTGTTCTGTGTCTTCTGGTCTGTAATCATGACTTCTGATATTTATTGTTATACATTGTCTGCCTGTAAGGTACAGGCATTCTTATTTCTTGTTGTCCCTGTTGTCTGTTTGCCCGCATCCCTGCAAGGCTTGGCGGAAAAAAATACCGGAGCGAAGCGAGGATGATTTTTTTCCAGACAACCAGCCCGGCAGGGCTGCCTTGCGGGAGTTGCGCGGCAAACAGCTATTTTTGCAGCAAGAAATGAGGATGCTGTCATCATGTCTCCGGCATAAAAAAAGGGAACCCCATATTGCATGAGGCTCCCCAATACAGACTGTCGCATATATGTCAGGTATGTATGCTCCATCCGTGGAAACGTTCCATGGTGACGGCAAAGGACTCGTCCGGATTTCCATGATACAGCAGTCCTCCGACAATGCCTGTATTCCCGTCCGGATAACGTTCGCAGAATCCGAACGAATAAGGCGCATGGTCGTAATAGAGTTCGATTTCGCATGGACGGTTCTCGTTCTTCTCCCATTGTTTTAGACGTTCAAGACAGTTTTCCAGGGTCTTGTCATTGATTGATTTTGCATACTGTACGACCTTGTCGTAATGCTCTTGTGAACAGCAGATTTTCATATCGTTTGAATTTATTGGTTGGTAAATGTTTTTTCAGTCAATCCAGAAAGTACCGCAATGAGGGCACCTGCATCCGGCAGGATATTCATTCGAATACCGCACGTCACGGTGGCGTTTGTAGTTCATGTCACCGAAGGTGCATTTCCCGTCTCGGAATGTCTGCTCATAAGCGGCTTCCTGTTTCTTGTATTCAGCCATCCGGCTTTTTCGGACAGATCCGGTAAAAGGTATCATGCCCGTTTCCCATTTTGTGGAATCACACCAGTCATTGGTCATGCCGCAGACTTCATTGGCATAGGAATAGTGTACCTGTGAATCGACAAACAGGTTCTCCCTTCGGAAAGGAAAAGTGATATCCAGCGGAATCCGTACATGATGTCCGGAACCGTTCCGGCTGTCGGCAATAGCCACCACTACATTCCCGTGGAAACGGATGCTCTTGAAATCGTTCTCAGGGTCTTTGCTGATGAGCCTGTCAAACATGGCGTTGAAGTAGATGCGCAGTTCTCCGCCGTATGTGGCATTCTCTACCAGTTCTTCAATCTTCTCGTCAAACTGCCCCTTTTTCAGATGCAGTGCGCGACGTACCTTATGGCAGGCCATGGCGACTGATTCTCCCCGCAGTGAACAACCGGTCAGATATCCGCTGATTTCCACTCCGAGCGAATAGAAGAAATTAGTGACGGATGAGTTGCGTATCAGATCCTTTACCGGGTCGGAATCGTTCCGGTCGTAGATAAGTTCCCTGATTTCATCTTCATGCTCTTCAAACTCTCCGGCTAAATTGTCCGTTTCCATATTCTTTCTTGTCTCCTCCAGATAGTCGTGCATGTTTGAGCTTTCCTGTTCCTCATACCATTCGTATGCCTTTTCATAGAGTTTTTCCATATTGTTGGAACGGATACATTCCTCCTGGATGTCTTCATGCTCATCAAGATCATCCCGGTAGTCCACGTAGTAGAGGCTTACATACTGTGGAATATAGTCTGTAAGTTGTAATGTCTGGTTCATGATTCCTGATTTTAAGAGTTATACAAACGAAAAAGCCCTGCTTGTCGTGCAGGGCCTGATTCTTGTGGAACTGAAACCTTTGGAATGTCTGTTTGTATGGTATCTCCATGTCTCAAGCAGATAATCCTTGGTTCCCTTGATACTTCCGTGTACCATACATCCTTTTTCATCGTACAGGTAGCAGGTGTTAAGGAGAACCGGTATGCCGTCATGCACCTTGTACATGTGCAGCTCAATATCATTCTTTATGGCGGCAGACTTTTCCTTTTCCACTTTTCTGTGTATGGCTTTTCTGACCTCGCCGATATGGGGTGAGGTATAGCCGATTATTTCCGAATGGAATGCAAACTGATATTTTTCCATAACACTTTATCCGTATTAAAATTCTGATATAAGTTCATCTTCATATACCTCCAGTTCAAGACCGCTCTCAACAATCCTGACCAGCCAGCGGCATTCCAGTCTTTCCATCAGTTCGACGGCACGGTATCCCTTATAGGGACGTCTCAGAAATACAATGTCTCCGGTTTTCATATTTGTTCCTCCTTTTTATTGTGCGTAGATTGTTTCTATCAGTTCTGCATCCGTAAGATAGCGCAGTTCCTGTGTGGAACAGAACAGGCAGATGCCATCCAGCAGTTCATTTGCCGCAGCATCCAGGTTCCGTACTCCTTCGATCAGAGATTCTTCCAGTTCCTTGCTTGAAACAAGATATATTCCGTGAATGTCTTGAACAGTTCTCAAAGGGAAACGTCTTTCCTGATAGATGATGTCCTTTATCATGTCATCCTGTGGTGGCAGTTTGGCGCTGATTGTCTTGAACTGTTCGGGTGCGAGTTCCTTCAACCTGTCAGGATTGAAGCGAAACATTCTGAATCCCTGATATTCAAATCCGGCAGGCTCCGCTATTCTGTTATTGGTCAGGAAATCATACACATGTCTGTTGCAGTCCCGGTTGTCCACATAGGCATGGAACGGGGGAAGGGAATTGAGGTTGACGGTGATGTCCGTGTAGGATTCCCAGCATTCCGGATTCTCCTTAGACCGGGATTCAAGTCCTACATACAGATTATCATTGTCGATATAACTGTTAAGGACGAGTCTGACCTCAATGCGTTCAGCCGGATCTGTGGCTGTTTTCCAGTATAGAGTGTTTGATTTGTTCATACTTGTATTGTTTTTATGAGGGAATACGGCAGTCATTCTACCGCATTCCCCCGAATGTTATGATCTGATATTTATTTGTTCCTGTGCGGACTCCTTTTTCACGGTTCTCAATCTTTTTAGAAGATACAGGAAATATTCACGGTCATAGATCCGGAAAAGAAATTCCTCTGATGTCTCCTTGATGTGTCCGATGAAAGTTACTGATTCCTTGTCGGGAGGATATTGAAAGAAATGTCCGTCGGAAACAAGGGTGAGCTTCTTTCCGGATACATGGTCTATCAGTTCGTCCGGAGTTTCGTAATGCCCTTTTCCTTTATAGAACTGATAATGGTTCCGGCGAAGACTTTTCAGGGTATTCGCCATGTCCGTCCTTGCTTGTCTGGAATCTGATTGGATGACAAGATTGCAGATGAATACGGGCTGTTTTCCGTCCAGTGAAAAATAATAGGGAATGAGTCTGGTTCCGGTTGTGACCGTTTTGCCTGTTTCCTCTTTTGAGATCACGGCTTTCCGGTTGATGATTTCCATGTGACGGTCTATCTGACTGTCCAGTTCGGATTGTGGAGTAAGTACGGAGCGCAGACCCTTGAAATATCTTCCTTGACGGGTAAAGCAGAAAGAATACATATTTCCGTAATACGGTTCTCCCACAAAGAACGAGTTTTGTCTCATGCGCAAGGGTGGCAGTACATCCAGCAGGTCATAGTAGTCTTCTTCGGTGATTTCCTTGAACGGTTCGGACAGGGACTGATTGTATAGCCGCAGCTTCTTGTCTATATCAGAAGGTGTTACGGCTTTCAGATAGGGATTGTTTTCCCGTATGCGCAGTTCTTCGATTGTTTCCCCACCATAGTCATTGTGGAATCCGTCACTCATGCTGGTCAGGCATGTTCCGTCGAAGTAGCGGGAATCAATTACATATTTCAATCGGTCTTTCATGTCTTATAGGTTTTGAAGGTTCAACACTCTTTTGACTGCATATACGGCATTCTGTGTAAGTTGCCGTTGCCATGCCTGGTATCTCGGCGACCATTTGAAACCGTATGATTTCAGTTCCTTGCGCCTCTGGTCATCCGGAATATTGTCAAACAGGATTTGCAGGCGGTCTGCCTCATAGTTCCATACCAGCGTTCCGCCTTCAAATTTCAGTTCACGATTTTCCCGTTCTCTGATTTCCTGAAGTTTCAGCCTGGCCTGGCGTGCCATTTCCGGCAGTTGGAAGAAACGGTTCCGCGGAGTGATAACCGGTTTCTTGCATTGCGCATTGAAGTCTGTAATGAAGTCCACCGCTTTCTGTACGATTTCCACTTCTCCTTTTCCTGCATAGGTGCTTACTTTATTAAGGATACTGCTGACGAACAGGGCACGGCTGTATCCTCTTGCTTTACCGGTATCAATATCATGAATGGTCTGTGCGCTGCTTGCAATGTCACGCTTCAGGCGATTCCATGCCTCTTCCTGCTTCTGTTCTTCCGGTTTGGCAGCCTCTTTCATCCTTTCCATGGCTGCTTTGAAGCGGTTACGCCAGTCATGAAATTCATCAAATCTGTTCTGGTATGCATCCAAGGCCTTGTTGTTGCGCTGGCAGTTGAATTTGGCAGGCCCTGTCACCATCGGACTGGCACATCGTGAGAGACTGCCCAACAGGGCGGAGAACTTGCTATGGTATGCACTGACATACTCGTTCTGCTTTTCTTCCGGAATCTGTTTCAGATCCTCTACAAGTTGTTTTTCATATTGCATGATGTCTGTTTCCGCCCTTGCTTCAGGTTCGAAGGAACTCCATCTGTACGCGTTGTATGCAGCATCAAGCAGGTCTTCCAGATAGCCGGGATACAGGAATTCCACAGCTTCCCATTTTTCAAATTCAGACGGATGAAGTTCTGTTTCCCCGTCTGCCGCTTCGATTGTGTGTACATAGGAGCCCATTCCCGTACAGCGTTTACGGAAATGAAAAAGGACGGCTTCGTCATCCGTCCCTTGTTCTCTGATTTTCTTCACTCGGTAAGCATTCTTTCTTGTCAATTTGACAACCGTCTGTTTTCCGGTCTTGTCCTTCATGAGGTCTGCTACTGTACCTTCACATACCTTCTTTCCAACTTCTTCAGTCATATTCTTTTATTTAAATTAGACATGACCGGCTCCGTGGAGCCAGTATTTCAATTTCTTACTGGCCCGGCTGTTCTTTGCCAATGACCGGTGCAAGGCTTGGCGGAAAAAAATACCGGAGCGAAGCGAGGATGATTTTTTTCCAGCCAACCAGCCCGATAGGGCCGCCTTGCACAGTCAGTGGCAAAGGGCGATATTTGCTGTAAGAAATGAAATAATGGTTGAAAATTATATTGCGAACTTGTTTTGCAGTACTTTCATTTCATTGGCAATGGTAGAATTCATTATTTTGGCATAAATACGAGTTGTACGAATGTCCGTGTGTCCTAACATTTTGGCAATGGATTCCAAGGAAACCTTATTTGCAATAGCCAGTGATGCAAATGTATGTCTTGCAATATGTGTGGAAAGATTCTTCTGAATACCACATACATCAGCTATTTCTTTCAAATAACTGTTCATTCGTTGGTTGCTGGGAACAGGAAGTAATAATCCTTTTTCATTGCAGATTGGATTTGATTGATATTTCTCTAAAATAAGTCTTGGTATATCCAACAATGGAATGTCGCACATATTATCGGTCTTTTCCCTTGCTTTTCTTATCCACCATTCACCATTATCAGCCTGTACAAGGTGTTCCTTTTTCAGATTCTTTACGTCTGTGAAAGCCAAACCGGTGAAGCAACAGAAGATGAATATGTCCCTTACGGTTTGTAATCGTTGAATATCAAAATCTTTATTGATGATTTTGCGAAGTTCCATTTCGTTTAAGAATTCACGGTTACACTTGGTCTGTTTGAAGTGTATTTCTGCAAACGGATCATCAGTTATCCACTTCTTTATCAATGCAGTTTTGATGATTTTCTTTAAATTCTTCAGATATTTCACTGTTGCATTTTGCGCACAATTTTTCTGTATTTTAATGAAATGTTCGAATTTGGTTATAAATTCATAGTTGATTGATTTTAATGGAATATCAGCCAGTTTATACTGTTCACTGATAAACTCCTTCAAATATCTTGCTGTACGTTCGTATCGAAGTACAGTACCTTCGGCATATTCCTTATTCATTAATTCCCGATATTCCGAATTGTGTTCCTGGAATACTTCAAGCAGCATTTTGGGAGTAGAGTGTTCTCCATAATAGATATTTTTTATAATATCTGCTGTAATAGGTTTACCGTCCTGCTCAAGTTCACGGTGAATTTGAAGGATTTTAGTTCTTATCGTATCAAGATAGTGGTTTATTTCTTGATACTTCTTTTCCCTGCCAATCGCGCATTCTTTTTGCGTATTCCATTTTGTAACATCTATACTTCGCTTGATTTGTACCTCTGCACGTTTTCCGTTTATTGTGATACGCATACAGATTGGTGCTTCTCCATTTTTTAGCAGCTTTGATTTCTTCAGGAAAAACAATACCGTAAAATAGTTTCTTTGCATTGCCATACTCTTCTTTTTTTGATGGTGTAAAAATACATGTTTTGAAAAGAGTTTGTTTTATGCAAAACGCAGAGAATCAGTGAAATATAATCCAATCAGGTGGACTTGTTTTTATGTGGAAATTAAGTCCACCTATTTCACCTCCAGTAAGATGCGGTATTCTGCTTCAATTTGCGGTATGGATAAAAAGAAAAACCGCTGATAATGATTGATTATCAGCGGTTTTCATTGTTTTGCTTTTTGTTTGAGTGATCCGCCTGGGGCTCGAACCCAGGACCCCAACATTAAAAGTGTTGTGCTCTACCTGCTGAGCTAGCGAATCAATCCT
>OODM01000193.1_pt1 | contig 50741 bp, 40 predicted proteins | sample 1671471 | NCBI WGS metagenome assembly OODM01 (sample SAMN06348160, study PRJEB24527) | human gut metagenome | biome: human gut; feature: ankylosing spondylitis patient; material: feces | host: Homo sapiens | place: China | collected 2015-10 | reverse complement strand
CGGCGGGCGGCGGCCCTCGTAGTGGCCGGAGCTCTGTTGGCCGGGTTGAGCGCCTCCTTTGCAGCAGTAAAACCTGTGAGCCCCAATGTGGTCACACTGGAGACGTGGACGGCCTCTGGCCTGGGAGTGCCAATTGGGGAATCGGACTCTGATCTGGGGTGGACAGTGTCAGTGGACGGGGTTGCCAGCGACCGATGGTACGCCTACATCCTGTGCACGCTCTCACGGGATGACGGGAATGCTATGACGGCTGGGCATTATGGCTTTGGACAGTTCGACTTTGGACTGGAGAGCAGTTTGGACTGGAGCGCGTCAATTCAATGGCTGGAGGACAGTGATCCCGCCGACAACCAAGTTCCCTTCGCCATTTATCTCAACAATCAGGACAGCTGGGATATGACGGGCACAACCATTCATCTAACTCTGAATGGATTGTCCACCACCAGCCGGGCAGAGAGCTGGGCCCTGCTGGCCATGGGCGGCGGCCAGTGGGAGCTGGAGTTTCCCCTCCCGGCGGAGAGTCAGGTTCAGGAATTCACGCCAGATCTTGAGTTCCAGGTTGGAGACAAGACCGCCATACTAGAGACGGTACACTGTACTCCCCTGGAGATGTGGGCTGCTTTTACCAGTCAGGATGGGGCATTTGCCCGGTTCAACCCCACTCTAGAGGACTTTGATCGCGCATGGTGTGATGAAAATACGCCCATTTTTGTCTTGACCGACGGTACAGAGTGGGCCGCAGATGGCTGGGGAGGAGGTCAAGGGGATGGAGGCTATTGGTATAATAGCTATAGATGCGAGGACAAGAGACCCTTGAATCCCGCCGATGTTGTGGGCCTGCGCATCGGGGAGAATGTGTATCCTTTGACATTGGAGTAAAGAAGCGACAGGGAGGCCCCGGGAACCGGAAGGTTCCCAGGGCCTCCTGCTGTACTGCCATTACAGGCGCTCAAAGATACCTGCCGCGCCCATGCCGCCGCCGATGCACATGGTGACCATGCCGTACCGGCCGCCGGTGCGCTCCAGATAGCTTAAGGCCTTACAGGTGAGCATGGCGCCGGTGGCGCCCAGGGGGTGGCCCAGGGCCATGGCGCCGCCCCAGGGGTTGACCCTGGCCGGGTCCATGCCCAGGGTGCGGATGACCGCCAGGGCCTGGGAGGCAAAGGCCTCGTTGAGCTCAATGGTGTCCATCTGCTCCAGGGCAAGGCCGGCCTTTCTGAGCGCCTTGGGCACCGCCTCGATGGGGCCGACGCCCATGACCTCCGCAGGCACGCCGCCGGTGGCAAAGGAGACAAAGCGGGCCAGGGGCTTCACGCCCAGCTCTGCGGCTTTTTCCTCCGACATGAGCACCACGAAGCCGGCACCATCGGTCATCTGGGAGGAGGTGGCTGCGGTGACGGAGCCGTTTTCCAGGAAGCAGGGCTTCAGCCCGGCCAGCGTCTCCGCGGTGGTGTCGGGGCGGATGCCCTCGTCCCGGCAGACCACCACCTCGCCGCCGTCGGGGCCGGGGACGGTGATGGGGATGATCTGTCCGTCAAAGCAGCCGCCGGCCTGGGCCTGGGCGGCCCGGCGGTGGCTCTCAACGGCCATGGCATCCATATCGGCCCGGCTGATGCCCCACTGGCGGGCCACATTTTCCGCCGTGATGCCCATGGTGGTGTAGACCTCGGGGCGGTGCTCCGCCAGCCAGGGGTCGGCATCCTCCGCGCCCACCAGCATGGGAACCAGAGACATGGACTCCACGCCGCCGGCGATGACCACGTCCTCCTCCCCGCAGCGGATGGCGTTGGCGGCGGTGGCGATGGTCTGCAGGCCGGAGGAGCAGTAGCGGTTGACGGTCTGGGCGGTGACGCAGTCGGGCAGCCCGGCCCGCTGGACAATCAGCCGGGCCATATTGCCGCCCTGGACACCGAAGGGCATGGCGCAGCCCATGATCACGTCGCCGATGTCCTCCGGCCGGAGCTGGGGTACTCTGGCCAGCACACCCAGAAGGGTCTGGGCGCCATACTCCACGGGGTGGAGCTGGGCAAAGGAGCCCTTGCGGGCCTTGCAGTAGGGGGTGCGGCCGAAGGCGACAACCACGGCCTGTCTCAGTTGTGTCTGCATGGTAATGTTCCTCTCCTCAGTCTGTCTATTTTAATTGGTATTGTTCCATTTTTTCGTAGAGCACTGTGCGGGAGATGTCCAGAAGCGCGGCGGCCTTGACCCGGTTTCCTCCGGCGGCGGCCAGGGCGTCCCGAATAAGCTCCCGCTCAAAGGCCTGGCGGGCGGGGCGCAGCTTGAAGTCCCCCGGCCCGGTGAGCTGGCGCCGCCGCCGGGCCTGCATCCGCTGCTCCAGTTGGCGGAAGTCCCGCCGCCGCAGGATGGGGGAGTCAGCCGCGTTCATGGCGCTCTCCACCGCGTTCTGCAGCTCGCGGACGTTGCCCGGCCAGTCGTAATCCATCAGCAGGTCCATGGCACCGGGGGCCACCCCCTCGATGACCATGCCGAGCTGGTAGTTGAGCCGGTGGATAAAGTTGTCCACAAGCAGGGGCAGATCCTCCTTCCGCTCCCGCAGGGTGGGGGCCTGGATGCGGATGACGTTGAGGCGGTAATAGAGGTCGCTGCGGAATTGTCCCGCCTCCACCAGCGTCTCCAGCGGGATATTGGAGGCGGCGATCACCCGCACGTCGATGGGAATGCTCTTCTCCCCGCCCACCGGGTCGATCTCCATCTCCTGAAGTACCCGGAGAAACTTGGGCTGCATGGTGGCGGTGAGCAGGTTGACCTCGTCGAGAAAAATGGAGCCGCCGCTGGCGAGCTGAAAGCGGCCGATGCGGCCCTTCCGGGCCGCGCCGGTGAAGGCGCCGGCGGCGTAGCCGAAGAACTCGGACTCCATCAGCTCGGCCGGAATCGCGGAGCAGTTGACCCGCACAAAGTTGGCCGCCTTGCGGGCGCTCATGGCGTGGATAGAGTGGGCGATGAGCTCCTTGCCGCTGCCCGTCTCCCCCTCAATGAGCACCGTGGAGGTGGAGCGGGCGGCCTGGACGATCTGCTCCTTCAGGCGGAGGACCGAGGCGCTTTCGCCGATGATGTTGTCCAGTCCGTAGCGTGCGCCCCGCTCCCGGGACAGCTCCTGCTGGTAGAACTCCACCTTGCTGGACAGCTCGCCGATGCGCCGGGTCAGGTTCTGAGCGTCCTCCATACCCTGGACGATGACATAGAGAAACAGCCCGCACAGCTTCCCATCCCGGTCAAAGCGGGGAAAATAGGAGGTAAAGGCGGGGCCGTTGGCGTTGACGGCCTTGGCAAAGACCGGCTTGCCCGTGTGGAAGACCTCGGTGGCGTGGGTGTCGGGCACCATTTCCCAAACCTTCCGGCCGATGGCCTCCTGTGCGGTGTGGCCGGTGTAGCGCTCCCAGCCCGGGCTGACATAGGTGTAGACGCCGTCCTGGTCCAGAACCGCCATGGCGGCCAGACCCTCGATAAATTCCAGCATGGTGCTTGGATCAATGTGGTTTTCCAATGCGGCTTCCTCCACTCATACACGGTACGGAATGTATTAACGATAGCAAGCTACGCGCTGTTTTACAATGGTTAATTTCACCGAAAATGAATCTTTTTGTTTAGTTGATGCGGAGAAAATGGGTTTTTGCAAAAAATTGAGTCACAAAAAACGCCAGAAAACGTCCAAAATTGTTTGCGAAATGTACGGAAAACAAAACATGTAAGGAAATCGATACATGAGGCTTAAAACATAAGAACAGAGGGGGATTGCCAAAAGACAGCTCAAAATAAAATATTCAAATGTACGGATTACCGAACAGTGTTTGGGCGCCTGGATGTCAATGAAAATAACCGCTTTTTCTTACAGTTGCAACGGCTTGCAGAGTATTAGACAGACTTGGCACAGAAATTGCTATCTTATGAGACGCAAGCAACGGCCACCGGCCGAATCAAAAGGAGTGTAACCACTATGAAAATCATTGACCTGTCTATTCCCATTGAAGACGGACTGCCCAGTGATCCCCCGATCCAGATTCCCAAGATTCAGTATTGCAACCACAAGGACACCGCGGAGCAAATGGCTGGCTTCTTTAAGGGCTGCACCGTTGAGGATCTGCCGGAGGGCAACGGCTGGGGAATCGAGTTCCTGCAGGTGTGCACCCATTCCGGAACCCATGTGGATGCCCCCTACCACTATTACCCCACCATGAACGGCGGTGAGCGGGCCTGGACCATTGACGAGGTGCCTCTGGACTGGTTTGTGGGCGACGGCGTGGTGATGGATTTCCACGACAAGCCCGATGGATACAAGATCACCGCCAAGGATGTGGAGGAGTACTTCCAGAAGATCAACTACACCCTCAAGCCCGGCGATATTGTCTTCCTGCGCACCGACGCCGATGACCGCTGGGGCAAGCCTGAGTACCTGGTTGCGGGTGCGGGCATGAGCTATGAGGCCACCATGTGGCTGCTGGAGCGCGGCGTGCGTGTGGTGGGCACCGACGGCTGGAGCTGGGATGTGCCCCTGCCCTTCGAGGGGGAGGAATTTGAAAAGAACCACGATGCCTCCATTATCTGGGAGGCCCACCGGGTGGGCCGCGACAAGGCCTACTGCCACATCGAAAAGCTGACCAACCTGGATCAGCTCCCTGTCACCGGCTTTAAGGTAAGCTGCTTCCCGGTAAGCATCAAGGCCGCCTCCGCCGGCTGGGCCCGTGTGGTGGCCTTCGTGGAGTAACCCTTTTGTTGTGTCAGTGTAAACAACCATACATATGAAAGAGAGGGACAAACGTGGGTAACGTCATATTTGTCGTCATATTTGTCATTTTCTGCGCGTTTCTATTGGGCGCAGGCCTGATCAGCAAGCGGTGGGTCAAGGAGTCCTCCGACTTCGTGCTGGCCGGCCGTGAGATTTCCACCCCCATCAACGTGGTGGGCGTCATTGCTATCGGCTTTGCCGGCACCACGGTCACACTGGCCCCCGGCTTCACGATTCAGTACGGCCTGCTGGGCGGCCTGGGTTGGGGTGTCATCTACTCGGTGTGCGGCCTGCTGATCTTCGGCCTGCTGTACTCCAACTTTGTCCGCCGCAGCGGCGCCCAGACCCTGCCCGAGTTTCTGGAGATGCGCTACGACGGGCACACCCGTTCCGTAGTGGCCATCACCTCCGTTATCGGCATGTGCGGCATTATGGCCAATAACGTGGTGTCCAGTGTGGACAACATTGCGGCCTTCACCGGCTGGAACCGCCTGGCCATTACCGCTATTATCTTCGCTGTCATCATCGTGTTTACCTTTGTCTCCGGCCTGTGGGCCACCACCATCACCGACCTGTTCCAGGTGCTCATCGGCGTGATTGTGGTGCCCGCCACCTTCTTCATCCTGGCCGGACGATTCGGCTGGCTGGACGCCATCAGCGCCAACTGGGGTGCCGGCGACTTCATGAGCCAGGGCTTTGTGGGGGCGCTGCCCGGCATGAAGCTGACCTACCCCTCGGTGTTTAACTTCATTATCTGCTTCGCCGTAGCCCTGGTTTGGGGCAACAACTACTACTGGATGAAGGTCGCCAACTGCCGCAGTGAGAAGGTGGCCCGCCGCTCCTTCGTGGCCGCTGCCATCATCCTGATTGTGGTGTTCATGGTGCCCCTGTGCTTCATCGGCGGCTACATGGGCGCGTTCTATCCCGAGCAGCTCACCCTCAACGGCGGTACTGTGGCTCCTACCGGCACCTACGGCTATGTGGCCAAGACCTTCGTGTCTCTGTTTGGCTCCCTGGTGGTTATCAGCGCCGTGGCGGCATCCATCTCTACCGCCTCCACCTCCGCCCTGGGCGCCTCCGCTGTGGCCAACCGCGATATCTACCAGCGCCTGATCAACCCCAAGGCTGACGCAAAGAAGAGCCTGAAGATGTCCAAGATCATCATGCTGCTCATCGGCGTGGTCACCTTCGTGCTCTGCCAGTTCCCCGGCGGCCCCACCTACCTGTTCGCCTTTGCCAACTGCTGGCTGGTGCCCCCCGCCATTTTGCTGGGCCTGGGCGCCATCTGGCCCCGCTTTAACGGCCGCGGCGCCCTGTGGGGCGCGGTGTGCGGCATGGCCACCATGGCTGTGTTCACCCTGCTGGACCTGACCAAGGTGTTCTCCATCAACAGCTATGTGTATCTGGCCACCCTGGGCCTGGTGGTCACCCTGGTGGTGGCGGTGATCGCCTCCCTGTTTGGCCAGCCCAAGTATTACGGCCGCCCCGGCTGGGAGCGGGTGCCCACCGCCTCCAACCGTAAGGAGGTCAAGCTGGGCGAGTTGGAAAAGCAGATTCTGGAGATGCTGCGCATCGGCCACTGCTACATGTCCGACCTGACTGACGCCCTGGGGGTGGACTCCAAGACCTCCGGCGCCGCCGTGGAGAACCTGGATCAGGGCGGCTACCTGGTCCGTGCCGGCATGAGCGGCTCCAAGTTCTACACCTTTACCATCACCGAGAAGGGGCTGGCGGCCCTGCCCGCCCTCAGTGGGAAGGAGGCCGAGATGGCAGAGGAGTTCCTGAACCCCCTGTATGTCCAGCTCCTGAAGGTGGTCAAGGAGAACCCCGAGCAGCAGGCGGAGTTTGTGCAGAAAAACGGCATTAAGTCCATGCGCATGTCCGCAATCTGCTCCCACCTGACCCGCCGCGGCTACGTGGTGGAGGGCGGCCTGTTCAAGCGCAAGCTGCGCATCACCGAGAAGGGCGCCGCTGCGCTTCAGAAGTACGCGTAATTCTCCTGTCTGAATCAATCTTCAGAGGGCGGGGCAGCCTGGCTGCCCCGCCCTCTGTGCAAGAAAAGGAGTGCTTTCCCATGTTTGAGGCGGAATATGCCCGCCGGCGCACCACCGCGGAGGCGGAGGCAGGCCGTATCTGCTCCGGGGACACCGTCTATCTGGCGGGCGGCCCGCTGCTCCCAGTGGACTTTGCCGCCGCCCTCCACCGGCGGGCGGCGGAGCTCCACGGGGTACGGGTGCTCAACTACCTGCCCCTTGAGCCCTTGGCTCTGCTTACCGACCCCGCCTGCGGGGACGCCTTTCAAATAGAGTCGATTTTTTACAACACCTACCAGCAGGAGGCCCAGCGCCTGGGCCGCTGCGCCTTTCTGCCCAACCACCTGCGCAATGCGGCCAGGGACTGGACCCACGGGGCGCCGGAGTACGACTGCCTGGTACTCACGGTCTCCCCTATGGACAAGCATGGCTGCTTTTCCCTGGCGGGCTCGGCCTGCATTGAGCTGGAGGTGCTCCCCCGCGCCCGGCGGGTGGTGGTGGAGGTGGCCTCCTGTGCTCCCCGGATCTTCGGGGACGTGACCCTCCATGTCTCCCAGGTGGACGCCATTGTGGAGTCCGACCGCTACCCCGCCGCCCTTTCACCCCAGCCCCCCGATGAGGTGGACCGCCAGCTTGGCCGGGTGGTGGCGGAGCTGGTGGAGGACGGGGCCACCATCCAGCTCGGCTTTGGGGGTACCATCAACGCCTTGGCCGCCGAGCTCAAGGACAAGCGGGGACTGGGTATTCACACCGAGGCCATGTCTGACGCGGCCATGGAGCTGCTCCGGTGCGGCGCGGCGGACAACAGCCGCAAGAGCCTCCACCGGGGCAAGACGGTGACGTGCTTTACCATGGGCAGCCATGCCCTCTATGATTTCGTGGATGACAACCCCACCATCCTCCACAAGGCCCTGAGCTACACCAACGATCTGTCTGTTTTGGCGGCCAACCGGGGCATGACCTCCATCAATGCTGCGCTCCAGGTGGATCTCACCGGCCAGTGCGCCTCGGAGAGTGTGGGACCCCGGCAGATCTCGGGCAGCGGCGGACAGGTGGACACCGCCGTAGGCGCACAGATGGCGCCGGGGGGCAAGTCGGTTATTACCCTGCGCTCCACCTACTCTGCAAAGGACCCGGACACGGGGGAGCGGCGTCTCCAGTCCCGTATACTGCCGGTACTGCCGGAGGGGGCCGTGGTGACCCTTACCCGGAGCAATACCCACTTTGTGGCCACCGAGTATGGCGCGGTCTGTTTGCGGGGGCTGACGGTTCCGCAGCGGGCCAAGGCACTTATCTCCATCGCCCACCCGGACTTTCGGGATTGGCTGGAGGAGGAGTTTCACCGCATCTACCGCCTGTGACGGTCCGTCCGTATGTGGAAACAGAGAGCAGCCCCGGAACCGACGGGTTCCGGGGCCGCTGAGGCTATCGATAAACCTTCCGGGTGAAGGTTTCGGAGGGAAAGATAGTGTGAAAGAAAACCGTCAGGGTTGTCTTTCGCGTTTGGTCAACCGACTTTTTGAAACTTCAAAAGGTTTCAAAAAGTCCCTCAGCCTGTCGAAAAGACTTTTTCGACAGGCTGAGCGGCCCCGGAACCGACGGGTTCCGGGGCCGTTCTTTTTGTGAAGGTTATTGGTACTGAGCCCAGTTTCCCGCAGGCTGGAGGCCGGTCCAGGTTTCGTGGACAGTGTCGGCCTTGCGCTCGTAGTCGTGGCTGTTGGTGGCCTCCTGGACCGCCAGATAGTACCAGGTATCCGGCGGGTTGTCGGGCCAGGCGATCATGTCGTCCAGCAGATCATCCGCGGTCTCGGGGAGGCGGCCCAGGACGCGGTTGATGGTGGTCATGGCCTCGGCGCGGGTGATGCTGCGGTCGGGGGCGAAGGAACCGTCAGGCTGGCCCTCCACCCAGCCCTTCACCGCGGCCTGGTTGATGTACCCGGCGGCCCAGTGGCCGGAGATGTCGGTGAAGCGGTCGTCGCCGTGGTAGGGATCGCTGTCAAAGCGGGCGGCGATGGCAGCAAACTCGCCCCGGGTGATGGGCGCCTCGGGATCAAAGGCGGAGGGGCTGCGGCCCTCCACGATGCCCATGGCCTGCATGGTGGCCACAGCGGTGGCGTACCACGCGTCGGAGGCCACGTCGGCAAAGGGGCTGGTCCCGGTCAGGTACTCGTCCCGGGCCTCGTCAGTGAGCAGACGGAAGAAGATGGTGGCCACCTCAGCGCGGGTAATGGGGGCCTCAGGGTGAACCAGGCCGTCGTCCCGGCCGATGATGTAGGCGAAATGCTCGTCTCCATTGAGCCGGTCGGGCACGCCGGTCCTTTCCCAGCCGGCGTACACGGTCTTGTTGGAGGTCATGCGGATGTCGTCGATGGGCTCGGTCAGGGCCTTGTCGGCGTACCAGCCGGTAAAGGTGTAGCCCTCCCGGACGGGCTCCTTGTCCAGCTTCACCAGAGTATTGCGGCGGTACCGCTCGTCCTTGTATTTGGTGCCGCCATTGCTCTCATAGCGCAGGGTGTAGTAGGTGGTGCCACCACCGCCGCCGTGGTCCCCGCCGCCGGACTCCTTCTGATAGACCAGCGCGAAGGGGGAGAAGCTGCCGGTGGCAAACTTGATATACTGTTTGCCGTTCAGGGTTACCAGTGTGCCGTCCAGCTTCTCCGCAGGATTCTCCTTCAGTTGTTCGTCCGCCGCGCCCTCGTAGTCGCGGTCGAGCGCGTCAAAGTGGACGATATAGAAGGGCGCAGAGGTGTCGGCGTCGTCGGGCACCGGCCAGTAGAGATCTATCGTCTGGCCGTCGCCCAGGGTCACATAGGCGTTGCCGTTGCTGCTGTCCACCAGATCCAGGTATTGGAACTCGTAGAGATAGTCGCCGTTGGGGATGCCGGTATCAGACCCGATGATTTCATTGCTGATGTGATCAATGAGCACCTGGTCGTCCAGCACTTCGTCGGTCAGCAGGTGGACGGCGTTCTTGTCGGTGATCTCCACCTGGCTGTCGTTGACGTAGTACGTAACGTCCGCCGGGGCCACCGCGGTGATGGCGTCCCCCGTCACATCGTCTGCCTTGTCCTCCACCGGGGCAGTGACGCCCTCCTTTGTCGCACCGCGAATGGTGAGGGCGCCTTCTTCAATCTTGACCGGGTAGGTAAATGTCTCGTCGGAATGTTCGGGAATATCTTTGAACACCGCCTTTACGAGGTCCTGATCCACCCCGCCGGAGTAGATGGTCATGGAGTAGGTCCTGTTCTGCTCGATGGCAGAGACTTCGAATTCGTCGCTGATCTTGACTTCCCCGGTCTCTGGATCCGTAAACTGGAGCCGAACGGGATCCTGGCCTTCCTTTACCGATTCCATCCGGTAGATATAACGGGCGATTCCGTCCACCGGGTCGGTGGTGCTGGTAGCGCCGCCGCTGTAAAGCTGAATATCCCAGGCCCGGACGGTTTCGCCGGCGCCATAGGTAAAGGTCAGGTGACCGGCGAGGTCAACCGCCTGTCCAGGGCCTTCCAGCATATCGTTAATCTCCTCCGGGACGGTGAGCAGATAGCCTGCCTCAGGCAGGCCGCTGCCGCTGACAATCTGGCCGTTCTCGTCCGTGACGCCGTCATAGCTGTTGCCGCCGGTGTAAACCGTAATGTCCGCCGGGCGGATGGTGACATACTGGGTCTGGTCGACAAACCACTCGTGGGTGATGTCGGACTCGTCTGTTACCGCTCGGTCATCCGTGAAGTATTCCTTGGCCTGACCGGCCTCGGAGACGGCAAAGTCAACCTTTGCAGACGGCTCTGTGTATACTGTTCCCTGCTTGAGGAACACATCGCCCTTGACGTAGTCCGCATCGGCCGCGCCGTTATCCTTAGTGGGGACATAGGCCGCGCCCTCCTGCACGGTGACATTGCTGCCCCCAGTCAAATAGCAGATATCTGCTTCTGCGCTGATCGGCGCAGGCATTTTCAATGTGCCTGCACAAGTGAAGTTTCCGGAAATCTCGTTGCTTTGCAGCAGATCCAGCGCGCCGCCCTCTTGAATGGTGACAGTCTCCACGCCGTCAAACAGCGTCTCGCCGGAGGCGAGATGCTCGCGCAGGATGCCGCCGTCCTCAATTACAACCTCAGGGAACCCGTGGATTCCGGTAGAGGTGTAATCGCCTTTGACGATGACGCTGGCGCCGTTTCCGGTACGGGTGGGGTTATCTTTCTCATGGTTATAAAGGTGCTGGTCCAGCTTGGAATCACCCCGCACCGCGCCGCTTAGCTCGTCAGTGTCGTCCAGGATAATCGTAACCGTATGGTCGGAGGTCACTTCGCCAAACTTGTCCAGTGTGTATACGTTGGCCCGGCTGCCGTGCAGAGTAATGGAGACATTGCCGTCAACTTGGGCCGGGTTATCCTCGTCCTCCCCTTTACCGGTCGCAAAAATGGTCGGGCAGGCGGATTGGGGGCCACCGGATACTGTGATTACGACATCGCCGATCACGTCCGCACCTTCATTGCCTCCAGCGCGGATCTCACCGATCACCTCACTGCTGTCATCCACGGTGATTGTAACACCACCTGTTATGGTGGAATCTCCGGTTCCGCCGCCCCAGACGGTTTCCTCTGAGATAAGGCTGTTCTCTTTGATATGGATAAAGATGTCTCCTGTTACGTCGCTGTCGTACCCGCCGCCATAGATAGCGGCCGCATTATTGTTCATTTTAGTATTTGAAATGTTAAATGTAATATTTCCTACTACTGGAGCGTTTTTCCCATACCCGCCGCCGTAAATGGGCCTGCCAAAGCCATTATTTAGTCCGGACAGATTTATGCAAATTGAACCAGTAACCTCCGCTGAATAGGACGACCGCGCATATCCGCCGCCATAGATAGGATTATCGGTGACTGAGTTGATAAAGTCCAACGTTATATTTCCGTTGACTTTGGCATCTTTTTTATTTGCGTAACCACCAGCGCGCACATGCTGAATCTTACCGCAGTTTTCAATGTGCAGATAAACATTGCTCTCCACGGAGCCATTCACTCCGCCGCCGTATACATAGGTAAGCGGCAAGGAGGTATAAATCTCCACATGAGTGCCGCCGGTGATATCCTCGTCCAGACCTCCGCCAATCACATAGCAGCTGGATGTGCTACATGTTTTACCGTCAACAATGGTGTCTGCGGTATAATAGCTGTACTGCACGCCCGAGGCGATGACCAACGGATAACCGTTGGCAACGATGGTGTAGGTACCATAATATCTGCTAAAAAAATAATCCGTATAGTTGCAGTTAAATTTGATCTCATCTATGGTCAGGGCATCTGCCAGACTGATGTTGTACGCTCCATCCGAGGCCGAACAATACTCAAACAGCAGCTCCGCGTTCTCGTCCCCGCCTCGAAGAGTAGTCTCTACAGTGGGGCTAGTCCAGGTATCTACTGATACCTGTCCTAAGACCACGATTTCGACCGGTTTTTTCCCTTCGTTTGCCAATTCGGTTGCACGGGCCAGCGTGGTCGGCGTTTCGGCGGTCGCGCCGTCGTCCTCCTCTGTACCTTCGTTCGAGACATAAATCGTCCGCCGCTCCGCGCCGGCATCCCTCGGCTTCTCTGCGGGCGCCTCCTGGGGCTGCGCCGGGGTAAGCCCCTCCGTCCGCACGTCTACCTCCGGTAGATTTGCAGCCAGAGTTGAAGGAGAAAAAGAAATTATAATACATAGAGCCAAAATAAGGAATAACAATCGCTTTTCATGTTTTTGAAACTCCTCTCTTATGGATATTGGGGATATCGCGCCTCATGTTTGAAAAATTTTCACTTTTTCAGTCCGTAAAATTACTTGTCGAAAAAAGCTAAAATTGACAACAAGAAAGCGTATATCTCTAGCAAAAGCGCTTGTTATTCCTGGAAAGCTGTGGTATATTATGTAATTACAACGGCGTGTTTGAAAAAGTGAAGGTTTTCAAACACGCCGCCGCTGTTTTTTCAGAGGGATTTTATGCTATAATAAAGAAAACGTTGTGGAATGGTGTTCCATTTTGCCGAAGCCACATAGAGAAAAAGAAAAGGAGGGGAACCAATGGAATGGAAGATCCTATTGTATGCCCGGCGGAAGGAACCGCTGGACATCCCGGACGACCTGTCCAAATACCCGATGAACGACTTTGAGCTGGACTACTGGCGGATTGTCAACAGCGCGCCCTTCCGCCGTCTCCAGGACAAGACCCAGGTGTTTCCCCTGGACAAGAGTGACTTTGTGCGCACCCGGCTGACCCACTCCATGGAGACCTCGGCGCTGGCCAAGCAGCTTGCCACCATGATTACCGCCAATATCCGCAAAAACAAGAGCGGCACCCCCTACGCCATGACGGAGGACGAGGCGCGGGACGCGGCCAACGCCGTCATGTGCGCCGGACTGCTTCACGACATCGGCAATCCGCCCTTCGGCCACTTCGGCGAGGTGGTCATCGGCGACTGGTTCAAGAGCCACCTGGACCGTCTGAGCTACAAGGGCAGGCCCCTGTCCCAGTGGCTGGACCGCCAGATGAAGGCCGATCTTTGCCACTTCGAGGGCAACGCCCAGGCCCTGCGCCTGCTGACCAAGGTGTACCGGGTGGACAGCGCCTTCGGTATGGATCTCATGCCTGCCGTGCTTAACACCCTGGTCAAGTACCCGGTGGATTCCACCCGGGTAGACAAGGCCAGCGCCGACGTGAAGCTCCACAAGCTGGGCTACTACAAGGCCGAGGAGGCGCTTTTCGGCGCGCTGGCCTCCGCCACCGGTACCCGGACGGTGGAGGGCTTCTGCCGCCATCCCCTGACCTATATTCTGGAGGCGGCGGATGACATCGCCTATGCCACTGCCGATCTGGAGGACGCCTACAAGAAGGGCCTGTTCACCCTGGACGAGTTCGAGCGGTTCTTCCGGGACACCCTGGAGGCGAAAAAGGACGACTGGGGCCTCAACGGCGGCCAGGTCAAAAAATCCGCCGAGATGATCGACGAGCTGACCCGCCTGCGCGAGCGGGAGAGCAGCTCCATGGCGGCCTTCCAGCGGTGGATCGCCTATGCCCGCCACTGGCTCATGTATACCGCCGCCTTTGGCTTCGTCCCCTACGGCGCCGGACAGACGGACTCCTATTCCGCCATCATGGAGGGGACGTTCCGGCGGGAGATCATGGAGGGCACCTTCCACGGCGGCTCCATCCGTATTTTGAAGGCGGCCATGGGTCGCTTTGCCTACGACTCGGAGGGAATTCTCACCCTGGAGCTGGCGGCCCAGACCATACTCACCACCCTGCTGTCCCGGTTTGTCCCGGCGGTGCTCTACCTGGATGCCGGCGACGACGCCCCCGAGGAATACCGGCCCACGGCGGCGGAGAAAAAGCTGGTCAAGCTGCTCTCCGAAAATCAACTGGCCTGCTACCGGGCCGACGCAGAGGGAAAGGATGAGGGGTACCGCCTCTATCTGCGGCTGCTGCTGGTGACCGACTTCATCAGCGGTATGACTGACTCCTATGCAAAAAATCTCTATCAGGAGCTGACGGGGATCTATTGATTCCTGCGGGGACAAAAGCAAGCGGTACCGCCCGGATGGGCGGTACCGCTTGCTTCAATCTGGAGGGAATTTGAAAGGGAATTGGGGATCAGTCCAGCACGCCGACCTCTTTGTAATAGCGCTCGGCGCCGGGGTGCATGGGGATCAGGGCGCCTTCGATGCCGCGCTCCGGACAGGTGCCGGCGGCGTTCTTATGCACGGCTTCCAGAGCATCGGCGTTCTCCATCATGGTCTTGACCAGGTTGTAGACGGTCTCCTCGGGCACGTCGGCACGGGCGCAGAGAGCGGTGTACTGGGCAAAGGTGGTGATATCCTCATCACAGCCGTCATAGGTGCCGGCGGGGATAACCACTGTGTGGTACCAGGGCTTCTCGGCCATCAGCTTGTCAACGGCCTCCTGGCCGATGTCGACGACCTTGATGCCAAAGGACATGGCCAGGTCGGTAAAGTTGGTGCCGGGGGCGGGAGTGGCGTACAGGAAGGCGTCGATATTGCCGTCCTGGAGGGCGGTGCACAGGTCGGACAGAGACAGGTTTACCACGCTGCCCAGATCATCGGTGGTCATATCGTAGGCCCACAGAACATCGTCCAGGTAACCGGCCATCATGCCGGCAGTGACACCGAATTTGGTGCCGGCCAGGTCGGGAATGCTGTTAATATCGGACTTCGCAGAAGTGATAACGTGGACCGTCGCGCCGGTGCCGGAGTGGGTGGCCACGTGCATGATCTGCTCTGCGGGCAGGCCCTCAAACTCGCCCTCGGCATTGTAGCAGGACAGGGTCATATCCATGCCCATGGTGCCGAAGTCGGTTTCGCCCATAGCCAGCAGGCGGGCATTCTCGGCGGAGCCGGTGGAGGCCTCAATGGCAAAGCTGTACTTGCCGGGGTTGGCTTTGTTCATCATGTCGGCAATGGAATTATACAGGACGTTCTGATAGCCGTTCAGGGGCCCGCAGCTGATGCGCACGGTTTCCGTACCGCCGGAGGAGCCTCCGCCCCCCTCTCCAGCATCACTGCTACAGGAGGCGATTCCCATCAGCATACCGACTGCCAGTAACAGACACATAAGTTTTGACAGCTTTTTCATAACGATATCTCCTTTTCTTTTTCTCTCCAATGGCATTCACCCGGGGGAAAATGTCACGTGGTAGACTGGGAAACGGTAACGGGGACGAACTTCTCCGAACGCTTAAACATGAACTCGGTGACAAACTCCACCACGATGATGGCGATACCTACCAAATCGGTGACCATACCGGGCACAATCAGCATCACAGCGCCCAGTATCATGAGCGGACGCTCGAACCACTTCAGGCTCCAGCGGAAGAAGAAGCCCTCGAAGCCGGAGGCCAGCAGATAGGCGCCAATGAGCGCGGTAACCAGGCTCCAGAGGATGTCCAGCACGCCGCCCTCCATCAGCAGTACCGGATTGTAGACAAACAAGTACGGCATGAGGAAGGAACAGAAGGCCAGACGGAACGCCTTGTAGCCTGTCTTGTTTGGATCGCACCCGGCCAGGCCGGCGCCGGCATAGGCGGCCAGCGCCACAGGGGGGGTGATGGAGGAGATGCAGCCGAAGTAGAAGATGAACATGTGGGCGGCCAGCGGGGGAATGCCCAACTGAATCATCGTGGGGGCTACCAGGGAGGCCAGAACCAGATAGGCCGCCGTGGTTGGGACGCCCATGCCCATGATCAGGGAGACAACCATCGTCAGAACGAGCAGCAGCAGCATGCTGGTGCCGGCCACGCTGGTCAGGATGGAGGAGATGCGGTAGCCCAGGCCGCTGCCCATGATCACACCGCTGATAATACCGGCCATGGCGCAGGCAATGCCGACGGAAACGGCGCTCTTTACCGTCTGGACAGGAATCTGGAGCCACTGCTCCTTGGTCATACGGGTCTTGGGGTTGATTTCCACCAGGACGAGAGTGACGATGATGGTCAGCAGGCCAGAGCGCACGATGGTCATATTGAACACGGCCATGCAGAAGATCAGGAAGATCAGGGGGGCAAGCATGTAAATCTGCTTGAGCATGCTACGTACCTTGGGCAGTTGGGAGCGGGGGATCCCCTTCAACCCATGCTTGGCGGCATAGATATCGACGCCAAAGAGGACGGCCAGAAAGTAGAGAATAGCAGGGATCAGGGCGGCCTTTGCCACGGCGGTATAGGGAATGCCCAGCATTTCCGCCATAATAAAGGCGGTGGAGCCCATGATGGGGGGCATGATGGCTCCGCCGGTGGAGGCGGTGGCCTCAACCGCCGCGGCAAACTCGGGCTCAAAGCCGTTCTTTTTCATCATAGGAATGGTGAAAGTGCCGGTGCCGATGACATTGGCCGTGGGACTGCCGCTGATGGAGCCAAAGAAGCCGGAGGCCACCACAGCCACCTTGGCGGGGCCGCCGCGCATGTGGCCGAACAGGGAGGTGGCCAGATTGGTCATATAGTCGCCGATGCCGGAGACGCTCATGATAGCGCCCAGCAGGACGAACAGGACCACATAGGAGGCCGAGGCATAGAGGGGGGAGCCGAAGATACCGTCTGTGGTCAGATAGACCAAAGAGGTGAACTTCTTCAGCGTCATGCCGGGCTGGTTGAGGAAGCCGGGAATATACTTGCCCAGGAAGGCGTAGGCCACAAAGACCAGGGTGATGATGACCAGGGGATTGCCCATCTTCCGGCGGCACGCCTCAAAGATAGCGATAATCAGAAGAATGGCAAACAGAATGTCGCTGGCGTACACAATTCCGGCGCGCAGTTGCAGGTTTTCATCCAGGATGGTGATGTAGGCACAGCCGCCCAGGGCGAAGAGTGCCATAATACCGAGAAAAATTTGCTCCCAACGCTTCTCGCTGTCGACCATTGCATTGATGTAGAAGATCACCAGCAGGAAGCCCAGGTGGATCGACTTCTGCGCAATGCCCGGCATAGTGCCGAACGCTGCGGTGTAGAGGTGAAATGCTACAAAGCAGATGGCCAGGATCAGCGACACCTTTTTTAAGGCAGATTTCATGTTGCTGCTCCTCTCTTATTCTGGAATGGCGGGGGTCAGGGCATGAACACGAGGAACAGACCCAGTGTACGGCGGCAGTCCACATAGAGCTTGCCGTCCTTGCGGAAATAGTTCAGGTTCAGGTCATAGGCGCGCTTTTCCACAAATTCCAGGTGGCAGCCGGAGAAGGCGGCGGCCACGATGGGCAGCTTCAGGCCGTCGTTGCGGGGCTCGCAGCCGAACTCGGCCACGTAGGCGTCGTGATCCACCAGCTGATAGGTGTCCAGGTTGAAGCCGGTGTCAGTGGCCCCCTTGGCGGCGTTGTAGAGCTTGGAGATGGCGGCGTCGGCCTCCTCAAAGCGCTCCTTGCTGTCGCAGTAGCCGGTGATGTAGGCCAGGCGCTTGGCGCCGTTGATGTGGGGGAATTTGGTCTCGTTCTTGACGATCAGCTCCTTGGCCAGATGGGTGGTGCAGCCGAAGAGAATGTCGGTAAAGGGCTCGTAGTTCTGAATAAAGAAGGTCTGGTAACCGGCCTCGCCCTCCTTCTCACCGTAGCGGACATGCTGGCGGAAGGGGTTGTTGATCTCGCCGATGGTCTCAATGCCGCCCTCGATCAAAGCGTTGCGCATGGGATTGGGGTCAGTCCCCTTGACGCTCAGGCGATAGGAGTGGACCTTGGGCAGATTGGTGGCGGGGACGGACTGGGTCAGCCAAGTGATGGTGGTGTTCAGCTGGTAGGTGCACAGCTCGAAGTAGGAGTTCTCAAAGATGAAGTGCACGGTGCGGTCGGTGTAGCAGTCGGCGGTGGTAAAGCCCAGCTTGGTCACCAGGTCGATCGGGCGGTCGCGGTGGGTAGTGGCGATGCTGAAGTGGTCGATACAAAACGGTACCTTTTTCTCTAACATGTCATAGCCTCCTAATCCATTCTGGTCGTGTTTCCAGGGAAATTACCGGGCCATGCCGCGCTTCTTGGCGGCCTGATAGAAGCGGTCCAGAGCGTCTGCCAGGGTCTTGCGGGGGCAGGCGACGTTGATGCGCTGGTAGCCGGAACCGGCCGCGCCGAAGTCGGTGCCGTTGTCCAGGTAGAGCATGCACTCGTCGGTGAGGAACACCTTCATGTCTGCGTCGCTCATGCCGAAGCAGCGGAAGTCGCACCAGACCAGGTAGGTGCCCTCCAGCTCGGTGACCACAACTCCGGGGAAGTGCTGGGCGAAGAAGTCGCGGACATACTCATAGTTGCCCTTGATGACCTGGATGAGCTCCTCCAGCCACTCGGCGCCGTGGCGGTAGGCGGCCTCGTGGGCCACGGGGCCGAAGCGCTCGATGTGCATGAAGGCCTGGAGGCCCATCTGCTTCTGGAACTTGGCCCGCACCTCGTCGTTGGGGATGATGATGCTGGCGTAGCACAGGCCGGCCAGGTTGAAGGTCTTGCTCAGGGAGGTGCAGATTACGCAGTTGTCGGCAAACTCTTTGCCCAGGGAGGCATACACAATGTGCTTGTATCCGGGCTGGATCAGATCGTGGTGGATCTCGTCGGCCACCACCATGACGCCGTACTCGTTGCAGATCTCGCCCATCCTGCGCAGCTCCTCCTCCGTCCAGACGCGGCCGGTAGGATTCTGGGGGGAGCAGAGGAAGAACAGCTTGGCCTGCTTGGCCTTCTCACGGAAGTCGTCGAAATCCACGGTATAGTGGCCCTTCTCGTCCGCCACCAGGCGGTTTTCCAGCACCTTGCGGCCGGTGTTTACGGTAGCGCCGGTGAAGTGATGGTAGTCGGGGGTCTGGATCAGGATGCCGTCGCCGGGCTGGGTAAAGGTCCAGACGGCGTTATAGAGGGCGGGAACGACCTGCTCGAAGGGGACGATCCAGTCGGGCTGAACGTCCCAATCGTGACGGGTTTTCATCCACTGGCAGCAGGACTCCCGAAAGCTGTCGGTCAGGCGGTGGTAGCCCAGCACGCCGAAGTCCGCCTCGGCTTTGATTGCGTCAATAACGCAGGGGGCGGTGCGGAACTCCATGTCGGCCACCGACAGGGGAACGATGCCCTTGGGGGGCTTATTGCCCTTGGAGTCCTTCATGATGCGGTACTTTCCGGTGCCGCGGATGGCCGGATCGCGGTCAATAATCGTTTCAAAATCGTATTTCATCGCGCATTCTCCTTTTCCAAGTCAATTTACGGCTGATAAAGAACGCCCTTCTCAGGCTTGATGCCGAGAATCTCGCGGGCCTCGGCGGCGGTGGCAATCTCACGGCCGGCCAGGATACCAAGCTTGACCGCCCGCTCCACCAACTGGGCGTTGGTGGCGTATTCGCCCTTCTTCATAAACACGTTGTCCTCCAGACCGACGCGCAGGTTGTCGCAGCCGGCGGCCAGACCGGCCAGCATACAGGGCATGTGGGCCTTGCCGATTCCGGTGATCGACCAGGTGGAGCCCTCCGGCAGCTTGGAAACCAGATGGTTGATCGAGTCAATATTGCCCGGCATACCACCAGGGACATCCAGAACCAGCTGGTAGTGGAGCGGGGCCTTCAGGACGCCTTTTTTCAGGTAGTAATCCACGTTGCCCAGCATACCGGCGTCAAAGATTTCAATTTCGGGCTTGATGTCCAGCTCCTGGGTGAGCAGGCCCAGCCGCTCCAGGAAGGGGGGCGTGTTCAGAAAGATGTAGCTGTTGGCCCAGTTGAGGGTACCAGGGTCATAGGAGCACATCTCGGGCATCAGGATGGGCAGGTGGGCCACCCGCATATCCTCGGAGAACTTGGTGCCGGAGGTGGTGACATTGATGATGGCATCCAGGTGGTTGGTGCGCAGGGCTTCCCGGATCATGGAGACCACCTGCACAAAGCGGCTGGTCTCCATGGTGTTCGCGCCCTCGTCATCGCGGACATGGATGTGCAGGATGCAGGCGCCGGCCCGAACTGCGGCCAGAGAATCGGCGACCAGCTCCTCCGGCGTCAGGGGGACGTAGGGGGACTGCTTGCGGGTGGTACCGCCGCCGCAGAGGGCGCAGGTGATCATAAGCTTGTTTGTTTTCATAATTGGATATCCCTTTCCGTTCCATCAAAACGACTTAAATTGCGTGCTTTATTGGAGAATCGGTATACCAGTGGAGCCAATATAGCACTTATGCATACAATTTGTAAAGATGCAACTTGCCATTTCTCTGTTATGACCAAGGAAAAGCGACGGCTTTTGTCAAATGTAACGATTTTTATTTTGTGTATTCTCATTGCTGAGTGAATCTGCTATAATTCGGATTGGTATACCAGAGAAAAAGCAAAAAAGAGATAAAAATGGAATATTAGCAAAAAATACTACATAAAAAGAAAAATATGTGCGCCTGCTATTGCGCGGAATACCGGAATGACATGGTGCGGTATTCCAAAAAGGCGCACGTTTTGGCTGGACCAATGGGACAGCCAGGAAGAGGTCCGAATGCTTACAAAACAGCTTTCCGATTTTCTATATGAAGTCCGCTATGAGAGTCTGCCCTCCAAAGCGGTGGACAACGCAAAGCTCTATCTGGAGGATCTGCTCGGCGTGGCGGCAGCCGGCTCAGTTCAGCCGCAGGGGGGTATCTGGCGCAGCTACTTTGCCGCCGGGGACGGACAGCAGGAGGCGACCGCCTGGAACAGCGGACTGGAGCGGTTCTCCTGCGAACATGCTGCCGCGCTGAACGCAGCGTGCGCCCATGTCATGGATATGGACGACGTGCACAACGCCTCCATCACCCACCTGGGGGCGGTAACCATCCCCGCGGCGCTGGCGGTGGGGCAGAGGCTTCACCGCTCCGGGCGTGAGGTGCTGGCTGCCATTGCCGCGGGCTACGAGATTGGCGCACGGGTGGGGGAGGCCATCAACCCAGGCTCCTACCACTACTGGCATACCACTGGAGTGGTGGGGGCGCTCTGCTCTGCCGTGGCGGCGGGCAAGCTGATGGGGCTGGACCGGAAGAAACTGCTGCACGCCATTGGCTCGGCAGGGACGCAGGCGGCCGGCCTGTGGCAGTTTTTGGAGGACGGCGCCATGAGCAAGACCCTGCACACCGCCAACGGTACCCTCTGCGGCCTGCGGTCGGCCCGCCTGGCGGCGCTGGGCTTTACCGCTGCGGAGGACATTCTGGCGGGAGACCGGGGCCTGCTGGGCGCCATGACGCCGGATAACCACCCGGAGGCGCTGACGCGGGCGCTGAGCTGGGAAAACTGCGCCCTGCTGACCAACTCCCTGAAGCCCTACGCCTGCTGTCGCCACACCCACGCGGCGGACTACTGCGCCCAACTGCTGCGGGGGGAGCACCGGCTGGAGCCGGAGCACATCACCCGCATTGTGGATCACACCTATCAGGTGGCAGTCAACACGGTGGACAATCCGGAGCCATCCACCCCCTACGGCTACAAATTCAGCGGCCAGTACTGTACCGCGGCCATGCTGGTGTACGGCCACCTGGGGGAGTCCGCCTTCACGCCGGAGGCCACCTCCGACCCACGGGTGCGGCGGCTGATGGACAAGATTACCCTGGTGTGCGACCCGGAGCTGGAGGCCAGCTATCAGGCGGACCGCAACCGGTGGGCCCACCGGTTGGAGGTAACTCTGGAGGACGGCCGGGTGCTCACCCGTCAGGTGGAGTACCCCTATGGCGACTTCAATAACCCCTTTACCTGGGCCTATGAGCACGAGAAGTTTCACACCCTGGCCGACGGGGTTCTGGGCCCGGACCGGGTTGCCGCGCTGGTTGAGCGGCTGCCGCACCTGGAGGAGCTGGATGATATAAACCGGCTGTTTGAGGGGCTGTAAGCCCTGCCTCAGCGGGCGGCCGCCGGAACGGCGGCGCCCATTACCTTACGAATGGAGCATTGCGCTATGAATCAGAACGAAGCACTTGTCAAATCCGCCATTCACGACGCGGTTATCCGCGCCGTGACCGAGATCTCCGCCGATGTGAAGGGGCTGCTTAAAGACGCACTAGCCCGGGAAACGAATGAAACCGCCCAGAGCATGCTCCGCTCCATGGTGGACAACCTGTCCATCGCCAAGGAGGGGGACAAGGCGGTGTGCCAGTCGCCCGGCTACCCCACAACCTGGCTCTCCTTTGGAGACGGCAACCTGCCGGAGTGCACCAGGGAGGCCATCTCGGAGGCCGTGGCCGAGGCCACGAAGAAGGGCTACCTGCGCCCCTCCATGGTGGATCCCCTGACCCGGGAGAACTCGGGAAACAACACCGGCAAGGGCGTGCCCAATATCGAGTATGAATACCACCCCGGCCAGAAATACGTCGACTTCATCATCAGCTTTAAGGGCTGCGGCGCCGAGCTGGGCAACGCCATGCAGATTATGACCACCGCCAAGCTGGGCAAAAACCTCTCCGGCCTGAAGCGCTTCATCCTGGAGACCGCCGTCAACGCCGGCGGCAAGCCCTGCCCCCCCTACGGTATCGGCATCGGAATCGGCGGCCAGATGGACATTGCCGCCAAGCTCAGCCGCAAGGCCATCTCCACCCGCCGGTGGGACGACGTGAACCCCGACCCCGAGCTGGCCGCGCTGGAGGCGGAGCTGAAGGACGCCATCAACGGCCTGGGCCTGGGCGCGGCGGGTACCGGCGGCGACACCGTCTGCCTGGCCCTCAAGATGGAGCGGGCCCACACCCACACCGCCATCGCGCCGGTGGCGATCAACTTCCACTGCTGGGTGGCCCGCCGGGCCGGTATCCGCATCTACGACGACGGCCGCGTTGAGAAGCTGCTCTGATTTCCAAAACGGCAAAAAAGGAGTATAGTAAGGATGGCTACTTATCATTTTTCCACACCTCTCCAGGAAGAGGACATGCGCAAGCTGCACGTGGGAGACGTGGTGTATCTGACCGGGCATGTATTTACGGCCCGTGACATGGCTCACCTGCGTATCCGCGGCCTGCTGGAGGAGGGGAAGCCCCTGCCCAAGGACTTTGCCGGCGCTGCGGTGTTCCACGCCGGCCCGGTGGCCCTGAAAAACGAGGACGGCTCCTGGCGGCTCAACGTCATCGGCCCCACCACCTCCATCCGTATGGAGCCCTATGCCGATGTAGTGGGCCGGATGGGGGTACGGGCGGTCATCGGAAAGGGCGGCATGGACGCCGATACCCTGCGGGCCTGCGGCCAGTACGGATACGTGTACCTCCAGGCGGCCCCCGGCTGCGCGGCCAAGCTGGCCCAGGGCATTGAGCGCATTAACGACGTGACTTGGTTTGAGCTGGGCATGCCAGAGGCCGTGTGGGACCTCCAGGCCAATGAGTTCGGCCCCCTGGTGGTGGGCATGGACACCCACGGGCAGAGCATCTACAAAAATCTGAAAGAGGCCGCGCTGCACAAGATCGACGAGGCCTATCCCGCCTGAGGGCGGACGAAAGGAGACGCGAGACAGGATGGACTACCGGATAGAACGGGACTCAATGGGGGAGATGGAGGTCCCCGCGGACCGCTACTGGGGTGCGCAGACCCAGCGGAGCTATCAGAACTTCCAGATCGGCACGGAGAAGATGCCGGAGGAGATTGTGCGGGCCTTCGGGATTCTGAAGAAGGCGGCGGCGCTGGCCAACCACAGGCTGGGGAAGCTGGACGATGAAAGGCTGGGCCTGATCAGCCGGGCCTGCGACGAGGTGGTGGCGGGGAAGCTGGACGGGCACTTCCCGCTGGTGGTGTGGCAGACGGGCAGCGGCACCCAGTCCAACATGAACGTGAACGAGGTGGTGGCCAACCGGGGCAACGAGCTGGCGGGGAAGAAGCTGCTCCACCCCAACGACCACGTGAACATGTCCCAGAGCTCCAACGACACCTTCCCCACGGCCATGCACATTGCGGCGGCGGTGGCGCTGGAGGACAAGCTGCTGCCGGCCATTGACGGGCTGGTGGAGACCTTTCGCCGGCTGGAGGGGGAGAACGGGGACGTGGTGAAGAGCGGGCGGACCCACCTGCAGGACGCGGTGCCCATCACCCTGGCCCAGGAGATCAGCGGCTGGCGGACCAGCCTGGAGAAGGACAGGGCGATGGTGGAGCTGGCGCTGCCCGGCCTGCGGGAGCTGGCCCTGGGCGGGACCGCCGTGGGCACCGGGCTCAACGCCCCCGCGGGCTTTGACACGGCCGTGGCCGAGGCGGTATCGGAGCTGACGGGCAAGCCCTTTGTCACGGCCCCCAACAAGTTCCACTCCCTCACCAGTAAGGACGAGCTGGTGTTCGCCCACGGGGCGCTCAAGGCCCTGGCGGCGGATCTGATGAAAATCGCCAACGACGTGCGCTGGCTGGCCTCCGGCCCCCGGTGCGGCCTGGGGGAGATCCAGATCCCGGAGAACGAGCCCGGCTCCTCCATCATGCCCGGCAAGGTCAACCCCACCCAGTGCGAGGCGGTGACCATGGTGGCGGTACAGGTGATGGCCAACGACGTGGCGGTGGGCCTGGCGTCCTCCCAGGGCAACTTCGAGCTGAACGTGTTCATGCCGGTGTGCATCTACAACTTCCTCCAGTCCGCGCGGCTGCTCACCGACTGCATCCGCTCCTTTAACGACCACTGCGCCGTGGGCATCACGGCCAACCGGGAGAAGTGCCGCCACAACCTGCACAACTCCCTCATGCTGGTCACCGCCCTCAACCCCTACATTGGCTATGACAACGCGGCCAAGACCGCCAAGAAGGCCCACGCCGAGCACATCTCTCTCAGGGAGGCCTGCGTCAGCCTGGGCTTCCTCACCGCCGAGCGGTTCGACGAGGTGTTCCACCCCGAAGAGATGGTCTGAGCGGGCCGCAGAAAGGAAGAAAAACGTACTATGGACGTCAATCAGGAATCCCTCAAGCTGCACGAGGAACTGCGGGGGAAGATCGAAGTGGTGGCCCGCAGGCACATCGAGACCCGGGACGACCTGTCCCTTCTGTATACCCCCGGCGTGGCCGAGCCCTGCCGGGAAATTGCAAAGGACTATGAGAAGTCCTTTACCCTCACCCGCCGGAGCAATCTGGTGGCGGTGATCACCGACGGCTCCGCGGTGCTGGGCCTGGGGGACATCGGCCCGGCCGCCGGTATGCCGGTGATGGAGGGCAAGTGCGCCCTCTTCAAGGAGTTCGGCGGGGTGGACGCCTTCCCCCTCTGCGTGGACACCAAGGACGTGGACAAGCTGGTGGAGACCATCGCCCTGATCTCCAAGAGCTTCGGCGGCATCAACCTGGAGGACATCGCCGCCCCCCGCTGCTTCGAGGTGGAGCGCCGCCTGAAGGAGGTGTGCGACATCCCCGTGTTCCACGACGACCAGCACGGCACCGCCATCGTGGTGGCCGCCGCCCTGCTCAACGCCATGCGGGTGACCGGCAAGCAGATGGGGCAGATGAAGATCGTCATCAACGGGGCCGGCGCCGCCGGCATCGCCATCGGCAAGCTGCTCATCTCCATGGGCTTCGGCAATATCGTCATGTGCGACATCAACGGCATCATCTGCGAGGGGGATGAGGGGCTCAACGCCGGACAGGAGGAGATCTCCCACATCTCCAACCGGAATCACGAGCACGGCGCTCTGGCCGACGCCCTGCGGGGGGCGGACGCCTTCGTGGGCGTGTCCCGGCCCAACCTGGTGACGGCGGAGATGGTGTCCACCATGAAGGACGGCATCGTGTTCGCCATGGCCAACCCCACCCCGGAGATCATGCCGGACGAGGCGAAGCGGGGCGGCGCGGCGGTGGTGGGCACCGGGCGCAGCGATTTTCCCAACCAGATCAACAACGTCATGGTCTTCCCCGGCATCTTCAAGGGCGCGCTGGCCGTGCGGGCCCGGGAGATCACCGAGGGGATGAAAATCCGCGCGGCCAGAGCCCTGGCCGCCCTGGTGACCGACGAGCAGCTCAGCGCCGACTACATCCTGCCCTCCGCCCTGGACAAGTCCGTGGCCGACACCGTGGCCCGCGCCGTCGCACAGGAGGCCAGGGAGCAGGGCATTGCACGGGCCTGAACACAAAAAGGAGGACGCTTTTATGCGCGAGGTTTATATTGTAGACGCCGTCCGCACTCCCGTGGGCCGCATGGGCGGCACGCTGAAGAACACCCAGGCCCACGAGATGGGGGGGCTGGTGTGCAAGGCCCTGATGGAGCGCACCGGCTTGGCCCCCGAGCTGGTGGAGGAGGTCGTCATCGCCCAGGTGAAGCAGAACGCCGTGGCCTCCAACATCGCCCGGGTGTGCGCCCTGATGGCGGGCTTCCGGGAGGAGATTCCGGCCTATACGCTGATGATGCAGTGCGGCTCCTCCCTCCAGTCGGTCAACTGCGCGGCCAACGACATCCGCTGCGGCGACGTAGACGTGGCGGTGGCCGGCGGCGTGGAGGCCATGAGCGCCACCCACTTCGAGCTGTGGAACGCCCGGTACGGCTACGGCACCGGCAACAATGTGCTGGTGGATCCCATCGTGGAGGGGGCCAAGCGGGCCCAGCCCCAGGAGACCTACGGCGTGTTCGGAATGGGCGATACCGCCGAGAACGTGGCCGAGCAGTTCCACATCTCGCGGGAGGATATGGACGAGTTTGCCTTCCACAGCCAGCGCAAGGCCGCCGAGGCGGTGGCCGCCGGCGTGTTCAAGGATGAGATTGTCCCCGTGGTGATCCCCCAGCGGAAAAAGGAGCCCATCGTGTTTGACACCGACGAGCAGCCCAGGGCCACCACCATGGAGGGCCTGGCCAAGCTCAAGCCCGTGTTCCGCACCGACGGCAAGGGCAAGGTCACTGCGGGCAACTCCTGCGGGCGCAGCGACGCGGGCGCCGCCCTGCTGCTGATGAGAGGCGAGAAGGTGAAGGAGCTGGGCGTCAAGCCCATGGCCCGCATCGTGGCCCACGCCATCGTGGGCGTGGATCCCCGCATCATGGGCATCGGCCCGGTGCCCGCCGTCCGCAAGGTGCTGGAGAAGGCGGGGCTCACACTGGACGATATCGGCATGATCGAGCTGAACGAGGCCTTCGCGGCCCAGTCCCTGGCGGTGATCCGCGAGCTGGGGCTGGACATGGCGAAGGTAAACGTCAGCGGCGGTGCCATCGCCATGGGGCACCCCCTGGGCGCCACCGGCGGGCGCATCCTGACCACCCTGGTTCACGGCATGAAGCGCACCCGCACCCGGTACGGCATCGCCACCCTGTGCATGGGCGGCGGCCAGGGCGGCGCCACGCTTCTGGAGCTGGCGGACTGAACAAGCCCTCGTTTGAGGCCCGGCGGGGAACCGCAAGGCTCCGCCGGGCTTTTTTTCCTCAAAATGGTATACCAATTAGAGAAAAAAGAAAGGATCGGTATTCCGAATGGACCGCATTTGCAACGAGGCGCTGCTGCGCAAGGTGACCACTCCCAGGGCGGCGGCAGCGCATATCAAAAACGGCATGACCGTGGGCTTCAGCGGCTTTACGGTCATCGGCTATCCCAAGGTGCTTCCGGCCGAGCTGGCCCGGCGCGCCGAGGAGGGCGAGGAGCTGGGCATCACCGTAATCACCGGGGGCAACGTGGGCGACCAGCTGGACGGAGTGCTGGCCCGCTCCGGCGTGATGAAGCGGCGGTATGGCTTTCAGGGCAACCGGGATCTCCGCGCCCTGGCCAACGCCGACCGGATTCAATATGTGGACACCCATGTGAGCCACGGCCCCTACCTGATCAAAAACGGCTACCTGGGGAAGATCGACGTGGCCGTCATCGAGGTGGCCGCCATCCGGGCCGACGGCAGTCTGGTGCTCCCCTTCTCGGTGGGCATTGACGATACCCTGGTGAAGTATGCCGACAAGCTCATCCTGGAGGTCAACGAGGCCATCCCCCTGGAGGTGGAGGGCATGCACGACATCCTGACCCTGGAGCGGGCGCCCCACACCCAGGCCATTGAGATCTTCAAGCCCGACGATCGGGTGGGCTCCCCCTATCTGGCCTGCGACCCGGACAAGGTCGCCGCAGTCATCCTCACCAACTGCGAGGACACCAACCAGGATCTCCCCGCCCCCACCCCGGATATGGAGGCCATTGCCAGTCATATTGTCAAATTCCTACAGAGCGAGGTGGCGGCCGGCCGCCTGCCTAACCCTCTGCCCCCCATGCAGTCCGGTGTGGGCGGCGTGGCCAACGCGGTGCTCTCCGCCCTGGCCCGCTCCGAGCTGGACCACCTGAGCGTCTATACCGAGGTCATGCAGGACGCGGTGGTGGAGCTCATCGACGCGGGCAAGGTGGCCTGCGCTAGCGGCACGGCCCTCACCATCTCCCCCTCCGCCCGGGAGCGGTTCTATGCCCATATCGACGACTACAAGGGCAAGATCATCCTCCGGCCCCAGGAGCTCAGCAACGCCCCCGAGGTGATCCGCCGCCTGAGCATCATCGCCATGAACACCGCCATCGAGGTGGATCTGGCGGGCAACGTCAACTCCACCCACATCGGCGAGGGGGCCGTCATGAACGGCATCGGCGGCTCCGGCGACTACGCCCGCAACTCGGGCATCGCCATTTTCTCCACCGCCTCCACCGCCAAGGACGGCGCCATCTCCTGCATTGTGCCCCACGTGGCCCACGTGGATCACACGGAGCACGACACCGAGATCATCGTCACCGAGCAGGGCCTGGCGGATCTGCGGGGCCTGACGGCCTACGAGCGGGCCCACATCCTGATTGAGAACTGCGCCCACCCCAAGTTCCGTCCCGAGCTGCGGGAGTATGTGGAGCAGGCCTACGCCCAGAGCAAGGCTAAGCATGGCATCATCCGTCTTTGACTCCGGCTGGGGGATTTTTTGAGAGATCCCTTCTATTTGACCTCAGATTATGATAAAATAAGGAAAAAGTACTTGAGGATAAAAGGAGGAGTCCGATGAATCTCCCAACCAAGCAGGCGGACGGCAGCGGCCGCTTCTACGAGTACGTGATTGACAACATCCGCCAGATGATTGCCGATGGAGAGCTTCAGGCGGGCCAGAAGCTGCCCTCCGAGCGGGAGCTGGCCGAGAAGTTCAACGTCAGCCGTGTCCCCATCCGCGAGGCGCTCAAGATCCTGGAGTATATGGGGGTGCTGGACAGCAGCCCCGGCGACGGCACCTATGTGAAGAACACCTCCGCGCAGAGCCTGGTCAGCAAGATGGATTTTTCCTTCGACGCCACGGCGGACACCATCCGGGATCTGCTGGAGCTGCGTATCGTGCTGGAGACCTTCGCGGCCTATCACGCCGCCCAGCGGCGCACCGACGAGGATATCGCCTCCATCCAGAAGCTGCTCCGGGACATGCGGGAGGCCAAGAAGGTCAACGACGGCACCGAGGAGTCGGTGCAGAACCTGCGCAAGCTCTCCCACGGCTTCCACCAGGCCCTGGTCAGGGCCGCCCACAACGCCGTGCTCTCCAGCGTATACGAGTACCTCTATGAGCTGCTGGACATCTCCCGGCAGTTCACCATCAACAACAGCGGCATCTCGTACAGCTCTATTGTGGCCCACGAGGCCCTGTTCAGCAAGGTCATCGAGGGGGACGCGGAGGGGGCGCGCCAGTGCATGGAGGAGCACATGGAGGATGTGCGCTACAACCTCAAATCCACCATGGGAACCGATCATCCGGGACAGAAGGCCGCGATCGGCTGAGCCCGGAGCAAACACAAACAAAGATAAAACGCTCCCCGCGCGGCTGAACAGCACCCCATTTGTTAGACAGTATGATATACTGGATAACAAGTGGGGTGCTCAATTATAGCAAAAGGAAAACCAAAGAAGAGATACACGCCAGAATTTAAGAAGCTGGTAGTGGAAACCCATGCCGGAGGAAAAACTAAGTTATGGGACTCTCTCCCCCTTGGAGGCGGTTGGCATCCGCCAGGCTGGCCCGGAGCGGCTGTGGAGGGGGGAAGGAGTGCGGAGCTGCCCATGAGGCAGCTAGTGGGCACCAAGAGAGGGGTGGCCATTTGAAGCTGTCCAGAAAGGCCAGGGCAGCCGGACGGGCGGAAATACTGTGGTATCTCCAGATGGGATGCGACCGCCAAGACAACAGCTAGCAGGACAAATACTGTAAAATATAAACAACAAATGATTGACAAAATATGAGAATAGTGGTAAAATTAAAACAATTAAAGCAGTATTAGAAAAGGATATGATTCCAATGCAGTAATGGTATGTGACAATGCAAGCAAAGCGGTTGAAATCAAACATTTTGAATATTAAAAAGATTTAGGAGGAGAAAAAATGAAGAAAATTTTTTCTGTATTGCTTGCAGCCACTTTACTTTTATGTTGCATCTTACCTGCAAGCGCAGTTAGCGCATCTGAGGGAGATTCCCTGAGAGGGGAAATTACATTTGAAACTGTAACTCTTGGCGGTAAGGCCATGACGATTCCTGTTCTCGTACAAGATAGAGTTTATGGTGCGTATTCTACCGGCGGCTCCCAAATGGGAGAACAGGAAGTCACATACTATATACCAGTGACACCTGATGCCCAAGTGTATAACGAAAATTATGTACAGTCTGCGATGGCTGCGAGTAGTTCTGGGACGGCGACTGACACTTTCCCTGACCCCCATAACTACTTCCAGGTCACAACGTATATACACTATACCCTATACCCTTCGGAAGATAATACAATTAAAGATTATTTGATCTCTATTGATAATGTGGCAATTACCAAAGGAAAAGAGCCACCAGATATAGAGTGGGATATCTTAGGCATTGGAACCCCGGAAGTACGGGTTGTGCAGGCTGGGGTCGTAGAATCCGGTGGTATCCTTGATTCGATGAATCAAGTTATGGATTATACAACAGTTCAGTGGGGAACGAGGGGGATCAATACCCCTTCTAATTGGGTACCTGTCATGACTGGTAGTTATTCTGACTACTATCGTGGTCTTGCTATGTTCCGCTTTGACATTACCTATTCTACTATGGGGACAGTCACCTGCGAGTGCAATCATGTTCTTGCCAAATAAAATTTCTACCTATTAAAGAAGGGAGGAGAGGATGAAGAAATTTCCCAAAATCCTCCTATTTCTAATTCTAGTAGGGTCGTTATTCATCTGTTCTAGCTGTACGGGGCTAGAATCAACTGACTGTCTCGAAACTGAGTCAACAGCGTCTGCATACATCAGAGTATGCGATACTGAATTTACCATCACGGATGCCTGTGGTAATGCTCTAACACACCAGAACGAGTTTTCGGGTTCGCTGAATATTACTGATCAAGAACATCTTGATGAAATGCCTGGGTATATAGGCGAATATCGTTTGGAAGTCCCTTATAGTGATGAGTTTAGATATGAGAGACTCGGAGAGACGCCTGAAGGTGAGCAACAAATATTTAGCATTTCAACCATCCAGGATACCAATTTAGCGGAGTATTCTGTATCGGGGACTAGCATAGAAGAGATCACTATTGATTTTTCTGGCAAGGTTTCTTTTTGCGGAAACGATATGACATTTAATGTGTTCCTATCTATGCCATGCAATGGACTAGGCGAGAAGGGATGTATTCGTTTCTACGGAGCAGCGAATAAGGAAGCTCATTTTAAGATCGAAGGAGATATGATTAAATTTTCGGGAGTAGAGCCCGAAACTGGAGCAATTTCCTATGCAGGAAAAGTGTCGAATCCCTATGTTTATCTAGCCCTTGAAACGGGGGAGGGGACGATTGATTTGAGCGATGTGGGAGAAGGTAATATACTGATTACTACGGGGAAGAATACTCGAAAAATTATTGCAGACGGAGGATAGTAATAGCATGGCCGCCTATCTATATAGATAGGCGGCCATCTGTATTTAAAGATTGTTTGCTACAAGTTAGTAGACACTGGCAGCCATCATGGGACCCTGGGCGGCCAGAAAGGGTAGGCCGGGTGGTACTTTATAAAGAAAATGTGCCGTGCTATAAGGTAGGGGGGGTCAGGCAATACCTGCCCCCCCTACCTTCGCCGCTCGACCCCCTTAAGGGTAACGGTATCGGATTTTTATTGCACGTGTGCGTCTGGCCTGGACTGGCCAGGATCACCACCACGCCTTTTCATTTTTTAGTATAGCAGGAAACAAGCATAATGTAAATTCTTGTTTAACGATCTAACGAGGGCTCTTTCCTCTGCTGAACAGGAGCCTGGTGTTCTGCCTGTTGGGCTTCTGCCCGCGCCGTGGCGGCCGCGAGTTGTGCGGCCAGACTGGGGGTAGAGGTCCCGCGCTCCGGGTCAAGAAGCTGGGAGCGGAGCTTCAGCACATCTACAAAAGTAAGGTTCAAACCTCTGCTCTGGACTTTATGGAACACACTTTTTGCAGAGCGGATGACATCATCCCTGACACTCGGAGTAGCCCGCACGATATGGGAAAAACGATCCAGGTATATATCCTGGATGTATTCTCGGGTTATTGGGAACATGTTCTGGATAAGGAAAGCATTATGGCGGCTCTCAACACGGCCGAACCGTATTGTATCACAAAACCCATGGAACGCTTCAAACATGAACTCATCGACGATCTGGATTACTACAATAACCGACGCAATAAGGCTAAGCGAAAGGGCTTGCCGCCTGCAATTCACAGACAACAAGCCCTTTCGGCTGCTTGAACAATTTTTGTTCGTAAATATTGTTTAACTTTTTGGGGGAACTTCAGACGCGCGGGGGGTGTTTTTTCCTTTGGTCAGTCCGCCCGCAGGGCGGTCTCCAGCAGATCCAGCACCGCCAGGATGCGCTCCCGGGGCACCAGAGGGGAGGGCTTTCCCTCCCGAATGCAGGACAGGAAGTGCCCCAGCTCGGCGTAGTACCAGCCGGTGGGGGGGACGTTGATGCCGGTGGGGATTTTGACGGCCTCCTCCGTGTCGAAGACCACCGGCTCCGAGCCGTGGGGGTAGGCGGTGACGGTATTGCCGTCATAAATCACCATGGCGTTCTCAAAATACACCCGCCAGACGGCGGTGAAGGGGATGGAGGCGTTGAGCCAGCCCGCCTCGGCCATGACGTTGACCCCGCCGCAGCGGTACTCCCAGCGGTACAGCTCCGGGGAGTCCATGGCCGGGCCGCCGCAGGGGCGGCACTCCGCCTGGTCGGGGACGCCGAAGAGGGAGACGATCACGTCCAGATCGTGGATGTGCAGATCGAAGGGGACCAGCCCGCTCTTGCTTTTGTCAAAGAGCCAGCCGCCCTGGGCCCACTCCGGACGGGCGGACAGCCGCTGGAACACCGCGTCCAGGGGCCTGCCGTAGGTGCCCTCCCGCACCAGCTTCCGCAGCACCTCAATTTCCCGGGTGAACTGGAGCACCTGGGCCACATAGAGGTTTACCCCCTTCTCCCCGGCCAGGGCGAACATGGCCTCGGCGTCCGCCCGGGTGAGGGCGCAGGGCTTTTCCACGATGGTGGTCTTGCCCAGGGAGAGGCTCTCCATCACGTTGTCCCGGTGGAGGAAGGTGGGGGTGCAGATGTCCACCACGTCCACGCCTCCGGCCTCCACCAGGTCGGTGATGCTCTCATAGCAGGGCACGCCCCACTGGGCGGCCCGCTCCCGCCCGGCGGGGGAGGGGTCCACCACGCCCGTCACGGCGCAGCCGTCCAGGTGGAGATAGTTGCTGTGGTGCACGGTGCCCATGCCGCCCGCGCCCACGATTCCGATGTTGATCATGGCCGCCACCTCACAGGACGAAGCCGTGGGCTGTGAGGTACTCCGCCGAGTCCTTCACGGCCTGGTTGATCTCGGCCAGATCCTTCGCTCCGGCCTGGGTGAACTCGATCTCGATGCTGAAGGGGCAGTCGTTGCCCGCCTTTGCCAGCTTGTCGAAGACCAGGGGGAAGTCCAGCCAGCCCTTGCCCAGGGCGGGGAAGTCCCATACCGTCCGCTCGCCGCCCTTGTCCTTGAGGTGCATGTAGCGGATGGCGTCCATGCTGGCGTCCAGATCCGCCCCCAAGTCCACGTTGCCGTAGAAGAGGGCGTTGGCGGTGTCGTAGTTGATGCCCACCCGGGGGGAGCCCACCCGATCCACGATCTCCTTCAGGATCTTGCCGCTCCCGTGGTCGCCGTGGGTCTCCAGCACCAGGGTGAGGCCGTAGTTCTCCAGCTCGGGCACCAGGGCGCGGATGTGCTCCGCCACCACCTCGTTGGAGGCCACGGCCTGATCCGCCAGATGGGCCTCGCCGATGGAGGAGACGATGTAGCCGCAGCCGAAGAAGGCGGCCAGGCGGATGTTGCTGATAAAGTCGTGGATGCGCCCGGTGTCCATCAGGTTGCAGTGGCCGCTCATGGAGAAGGGGGTGAGGCCCTTTTCGGCCAGCCGCTCCTTCACCTGCCACAGCCGCTCGAAGCTCTGGTCGGGGAACACATGCTCCGTCCAGCCCTTGGTGGCGGTGAGCTCGATGTAGCGGAACCCGGCGGCAGCGATGCCGTCGATGGCCTGCTCAATGGAATAGCCGTGGTAGCAGTTGGAGTTGACCGCGATGATGCGTCCCATAATATCCTTCCTTTCAGAAGGGGGGCCGCCGAAGGCGGCCCCCGCTGGCGTTAGATGACGTACTGCTCCAGATAGCGCTTGGACAGGCGCAGGGAGTCCAGGATGCGTTCCCGGCTGCCCTCGAAGGCACGGTCCTCCACCTCGATGCAGGTGTATCCGCTATAGCCGATGTCGGTGAGGGCGGAGACGTACTTGGCCCAGCTCACGTCGCCCAGGCCGGGCAGCTTGGGCTCCATATACTGAAGGGGGTAGGCCATGACGCCCACCCGGGCCAGCTTCTCGGGGTAGAGCTTGATGTCCTTGTAGTGGACGTGGAAGATGCGGTCCTTGAACTCGTACAGGGGGCGGATGTAGTCCATCTGCTGCCAGATGAAGTGGCTGGGATCGTAGTTGATGCCGAAGTTGGGGCTGGGGAGGATTTCAAAGCACCTGCGCCAGATGTCGGGGGTGGTGAAGAGGTTCTGGCCGCCGGGCCAGTTGGTGGCGTCGAACCACATGGGGCAGTTCTCGATGGCCACCTTGACGTGGTGTTCCTCGGCAAAGGCGACGATGGGGGGCCAGATCTCCCGGAACAGCTCCAGGTTTTCCTCCACGGTCTTGTGGGTGGCCCGGCCCACGAAGGTGGTGACCATGCCCACGCCCAGCTTCTCGCTGGCCAGGATGACCTTTTTCAGGTGGGCGATATTGGCCGCCCGCTTCTCCAGATCCTCGTCCATGGTGTTGGGGTAAAAGGCCAGGGAGGAGAGCTCCACGCCCCGCTCCTTGCAGTAGCCCAGGATATAGGCGGCCTTCTCGTCGGTGAGGCCATCCACGTCGATGTGGCTCACCCCGGCGTAGCGGCGCTCGGCCTTGCCGGAGGGCCAGCAGGCCGCCTCCACGCAGGAGAAGCCCAGGTCGCGGGCGGTGTCGATCATCTCCTCAAAGCTCCAGCCGTCCAGGATGGCGCTGACAAAACCAAGTTTCATATTGTGAAAACTCCTTTCGTTAATCCTGGGCGACGGACACCGCCCTGCCTGTCCGGGAGGACTCCAGACAGGCAAACACGGCCCGCATGGCGGTGAGCACCGACTCTCCGGAGATGGCGGGGGGCGTGTTGCCGGTCAGGCAGTCCATGAAGCAGTCGATGACGCCGGAGGCGGTCTGGTTGTCGTTGGTCTGGATGGCCTCCAGCTCGTAGAGCGCCTTCTCCCCGCCGGCGGTGATGAGCTTGAGGGAGTAGGCCGGGTCGTCGTAGATGCGCAGGATGCCCTTTGTGCCGTAGAGCACGGTGGAGTTGTCCTCCGCGCCGTAGTAGGTCCAGCTGGCGGTCATGGTGCCGATGGCGCCGCCGCTCATGCGGTAGATGCAGATGGCGTTGTCGTCCACGCCGATGAGCTGCCCGTCGGCCCCCCGCTTGTCCAGGGTGGTCACCTTGGCGGTGGCCTCCACCACGGTCTGGCCCAGCAGGTACTGGATGAGGTCAGTCTTGTGGATGCCCAGGTCGGCCATGGCGCCCATGGCGGCCTTACTCTTGTCGAAGAACCAGGTGTTCTTGCCCGGATCCACGCTCCAGGTCTCGGGGCCGCCGTGGCCGAAGGTGGTGCGGAAGGTGAGAATGTCCCCCAGCACCCCGTCCGCCACCAACTGGCGGGCCTTCTGGTGGGCCTTTGTCAGGCGCTGGTTCTGGCCGATCATGAGGAACCTGCCGCTCTCCCGGGCGGCGGCGGCCATGGCCTCGCAGTCGGCCAAGGTGGTGGCCATGGGCTTCTCGCAGAGCACATGCTTGCCCGCCCTCAGGGCGGCGATGGTCAGCTCCGCGTGGGCGGTGTTGGCCGCGCAAATGCTCACCGCGTCGATGGCCGGGTCGGCCAGCAGCGCCTCCCAGGTGGGGTAGGCCTGGCCGCCCCACTGGGCGGCCAGGGCCTGGGCCCGCTCCTGGTTGAGGTCGTAGTACCCGGCCAGCCGGGCCTGGGGGTGGGCGGCGTACTCGGGGATGTGGCGCACCTGGGCAATCTTGCCGCAGCCGATGATGCCGATATTGAACATAATGTGGGATGCTCCTTTCTCTTACGCGTCGGCTTCCTTCTTCTGGAGCAGCACGGCGACGATCACGATGACGCCCTTGCAGGCCTCCCGCAGGAAGGGGGGCACGCCGAAGAGGGTCAGCAGGTTGTTCATTACGCCGATGATGAGCATGCCCAGTACGGTACCCACGATGGAGCCCTTGCCGCCGGACATGCTGGTGCCGCCCACGATGACGGCGGCGATGGCGTCCATCTCATAGCCGCTGCCGGCGCTGGCGTAGTCCATGGAGCCGATGCGGGAGACCTGGATGATGGCGGCGATGGCCACCAGCATGCCGGTGAGCATGTAGATGCGGCGCTTAACCTTGTTGACGTTGATGCCGGACAGGCGGGCGGTGCGGATGTTGGAGCCCACGGCGAACACATGGCGGCCGAAGGTGGTGCGCTTGGACACCACATAGAGGACGGCGGCGATGGCCAGCCAGTAGAGGATGGGCATGATGTAGAAGCTGCCGATTTTCAGATTGGCGATCTGGAGGAAGCCCTTGGGCACGGAGGGGTTGGCGTGCTGGGTCAGGTGCTGGGTGACGGAGCGGAAGATCTGCATGGTGCCCAGGGTGGCGATGAAGGGGGGCAGCTTGCCGTGGGCGATGAGCACGCCGTTGAGCCAGCCCAGCAGCGCGCCGAAGACCAGGCCCACGGCGATGGCGATGATGTAGGCGGGCACGCCGGTGATGCCCATGCCGGCCAGCAGGCCGGTGGCGCTGCCGTCCACCACCATCATGACCATAGCGCCCACGGCCACCAGGGTGGAGCCGACGGACAGATCAATGCCGCCGGAGATGATGACGAAGGTCATGCCCAGGGCGATGATGCCCACGGGGGCGTTGTTGCGCAGGATGTTGAGCCAGTTGGTCAGCAGGGAGAGCATCAGCTCGCCCACGCTGCCCTCGCCGAAGTTGTAGATCATGATGGCGGTCTGGACGACGATCATCAGGATCAGCACCAGGCCGGTGCTGACCAGGGGGTTCTGCTTCCAGGCGGCGACCAGTCCGCCGCCGGAGGATTTCTTTTCCAGTTCTTTCGTTCCCATAGCCGTTACTCCTCTGTATGAATTGCCTGTGCGGAAGGCGCCGCGCCGCCGGTGGCCAGGTGCATGATGGTCTGCTCGTTCATGTCCGCCCCGGAGACCTCGCCCTGGAGGGCGCCGTGGTACAGAACCAGGGCGCGGTCGCACACGCGGATGATCTCCTGGGCCTCGCTGGACAGCACCACAACGGCCACGCCCTCCCTGGCCAGCCGCAGGATGATGTCGTAGATCTCCTCCTTGGCACCCACGTCCACGCCCTGGGTGGGGTTGTCCAGAATCAGCACCTTGGGGTGGGCGGACAGCCATTTGGCCAGCACCACCTTCTGCTGGTTGCCGCCGGACAGGCTGGTGATGAGGTCGGTCTTTTTGCCCATCTTGATGTGCAGCTCGCCCACCTGGCGGTCAAACTCCGCGTCCCGGCGGCGCTGGTCGATGAGGCCCCGGCGGGCCAGCCGGGGGAGGGTGACCATGGAGCCGTTCTCCACGATATCCATGTCCTTGATGATGCCGTTCTCCTTGCGGTTGCGGGGGACATAGCCGATGCCCAGCCGGATGGCCTGGGGGGTGGAGGTCACCTTGACGGGCTGGCCCTCCATAAAGAGCTGCCCGGTGTAGGGCAGGTCGCCGAAGACGGCCTGGAACAGCTCGCTGCGGCCGTCGCCCAGCAGGCCGGTGACGCCCAGCACCTCGCCGGCGTGGACGGTGAAGGAGATGTCCCGGAAGTGGGCGCCGTCGCCCAGCCCCTCCCCACGGAGGATTTCGCCGCCCAGCTCCTTGTCCTGGTGCAGGTTCTCGGTGCGCACGTCGTGGCCCACCATGAACCGGGCCAGGTCGGCGGTGGTCACCTCGGCCACCGGCCCGGCGGCCACCATGTTGCCGTCCCGCAGCACGGTGTACCGGTTGCAGACCTCCATGACCTCCTTGAGCTTGTGGGAGATGAAGACGATGGCCACGTTCTGCTTTTGAAGCATACGCATCATATCAAACACGCGCTCAATCTCCGGGTCGGTCAGGGAGGTGGTGGGCTCGTCCATGATAATCAGGGACGCCTCCATCATCATGGCGCGTGAAATTTCCACAATCTGTTTGTAGGACGCGTCCAGCTCCCGCACCATGGTGCGGGGGTCCAGGTGGAGCTCCAGACGGTCAAAGACCTCCTGGGTCTTTTGAATCATGGTTTTGGCGTCCAACAGGCCGTATTTGGTTTTCAGTTCCCGGCCGATAAACATGTTCTCGTAGATGGCCAGATCGTTGATCAGGCTGAGCTCCTGGTGGATAAAGGCGACTCCCGCGCTGAGGGAGTCCGAGGGGGTGCGGAAGTGGACCGCGGCGCCATCGATGACAATCTCACCGCGGTCGGCGGGCAGCACGCCGCCCAGTATGTTCATCAGTGTGGACTTGCCCGCGCCGTTCTCCCCCAGCAGGGCGCAGATCTCCCCGCCCTGAATGGAGAAGTCCACGTGCTTGAGCACGTCGTTGGAACCGAAGGATTTGCAGATGCCGCGCATCTCCAGTGTCATGGGATCACATCCATTTCTGTTCTTTCGGGAAAGGGGCTATGGCTGGTGCCATAGCCCCTTTATCAGCGGGAAATCTGATTAGTAGGGAGAATTCTCGTCCAGATAATCGGCGGCGTTCTCGCGATCCACGCGCTCGGTGGGGATGATCTTCACGGGGTCCTCGGGGGCGTTGCCGTTGAGAATGTCCAGCGCCATGTCCACGGCGTCCTCCACCATGACAGGGGAGTACAGATCGGACTGCAGCCAGATGTCCTGGTTCTCGTCGGCCAGCATCATGTTGAACCACTCCTGGCAGCCGCCGCCGCCGGTGATGACCTTGATGTCGGTGCGGCCGGCGTCACGGATGGCCTGCAGAGCGCCGATGGAGGTCTCGTCGTCCATGGAGAAGACAGCATCGATCTGGGGATTGGCGGTCAGAATGTCCGCCATGTCGGCCAGGCCGGCCTCGCGGGTAAACTCGGTGGCGTACTCCTTCAGAACCATGTTGGGGGCCTCAGCCGCCATGGTCTCGGTAAAGCCCTTCTTGCGCAGCTCGGCCACGGAGCCGGAGGTGGGCACGTCCAGGACAACCACGGTGCCCTCGGTGCCGACCTTATCAATGATGTACTCGGCGGCGTCCTTGCCCATACCCTCGTTGTCGCCGGATACGCGGTACACGCCGTCGGCCTCGATGGCGATGTCGAAGTTCACCACGGTGATGCCCTCGTCAATGGCCTGCTGGATGGGAGCCTCCATGCCCTCCCACTGGGGGAAGGCCACGATGGCGTCGGCGCCCCAGGTTTTGAAATCATCGAGCTGGGTGGTCATCTGGGCGGCGTCATTGCTGACAGACACCAGATATTCGATCTTGCCCTCGTCGGCCAGCTCCTTACAACGCTGCTCAGCGTAGTAGGCCACGCCGGCAGACCAGCCGTGGGTGACGGCGGGGGCCAGGATGCCGATCTTGTAGACCTCGCCCTCAGGCGCGGGGGTGTCGGTGGCGGCGGAGGGGGACCCGGTGTTGGGGGCTGGGGAGGCGGTGTCACCGCCGCCGCCGCCGCAGGCGGCCAGAGACAGGGACATGGCCCCGGCCAGGGTGAGCGCAGCCAGTTTCTTGAACTTCATGCTTGTTTCCTCCTTAATATTGAGATCCGTTTCCTTTATGATCCAACGGCACACCGTGCCGTAGAATCCCGCTCAATGAGGGTGTGGGGGAGATAGACCACCCGTCCACGGGGCCCGCCCTGAATCTGGGTGAGCAGAAGCTCCCCCGCCGTCCGGCCTAGCTCGTAGCAGGGCTGGCGCACGGTGGTCAGCCTGGGGTGGCCCATCACGGCGTACTCCACATCGTCAAACCCCACCACCGACAAGTCCTCCGGCACCCGGAGGCCCAGCTCCCGGGCGGCCTGCACGGCGCCCAGGGCCAGCACGTCGGAGATGCAGAACAGGGCCGTGGGGCGCTCCGGCCGGGCCAGCAGCCGCCGGGCGGCCTCCACGCCGGAGGAAAAGCTGTAATCCCGTCCGGCAAAGGTCTGGTCGTCCTCCCGCGGGGGGATGTTCAGAACGCGCAGCCCGTCCAGATAGCCCTGCCGGCGGGCGATGGTGGACATGAAGTCGTTGTCCGCGCCGATGAACCCGATGCGCCGGTGGCCCAGCCCGGCCAGGGTGAGCACCACCTCCCGGGCGGCGGCCAGATTGTCCACCGACACATGGCTCACCGCCTGGTTGTCGCAGTATTCGCTGCACTGTACCAGGTGGTAGTGGCGGGCCATGCCGGTCACATGGGGGTCGTCCCGGGCTGGCTCCATCAGAATGGCGCCGTCGGCCCTGCCGTCCTTCAAAAATTCCAAGTAAAGCGCCCGGCGCTCCGCCTCGGCATTGGTGATGCACAGCATGCCGCTGTAGCCGTCCTCGTGGAGCCGGTCCTCGGTCCCGGCGATGATGGGGGCGTAGTAGGGGTTGCTTACGTTTGGTACGATGATCAGCACCACCCGGCTCTCGCCCCGCCGGAGGCTCCGGCCCCACACGTTGGGCTGGTAGCCCAGCCGCTCAATGGCCTCCTGCACCCGCGCCTGGGTCTCATGGGACACCGAGGGACTGCCGTTGACCACTCTGGAAACAGTAGCGACAGAGACGCCCGCGGTTTTGGCGACCTCCGAAATCGTTGGGGCACGCATCCTGTTTCACCTCTGATGTAATCGTTTACATTTGACGAGGTGAGTATAACATTTTGACCAAATACAGTCAAGACACTTTGCAGACTTTTTGTGATATTCCTTAAAATTGTAAATAATATACAAAATTTGAGTCACTTTTTTGACTTGTAGAGCGGGAGACTCCTGTTGAGCGGGACGGTCCGGCAGGTGGGAGAAGAGGCTATGCACCCCGGAGCGGAGGGGAGAAAAGTAGTAATTTTTTTTGTGCACTTTGAGAAAGAAATTTTGTATATAGAATAAATAAAACGAAAGGGCGTCCCTCATATCGCATATGATTTCCATATTTGAAATGTTGCGAAAAAAGCTGATTTTTGGAAAATATTGACCAACTTTTACGCCTTGAAATGGCGAAAAAAAGGAGTTAATATACAAACGAAAATCAAATATAAATTAGTTTTTCTATATATAGAATGTTTGGGAGATCGCTATGCATCACAAAAAAGAATTGCAGGAATTGATGCGGACCTACAGCTCCATGAAGGCCCTGCAGCTCCTGGTGGCGCTGGCCGACTGCGAGGGGGAGATTTCGCTGGCCCAGCTCTCCGCCGCCACGGGGATTCCGCCCAGCTCCACCCACCGGATTCTCCAGGAGATGCAGCACTGCGGGTTTGTCATCAAGGATGAAGTAAAAAAGTGCTACCGGGCAGGATTTGAGGCGCGCCTGCTGGCCATACAGCTCCAAAAGACAAACTTTCTCTATGAGGCCGCAAGAGGAGAGATGGCCTATCTGAACGATCTGAGCCTGGAGACCATCCACCTCATCGGGGAGGAGGATATGGAGGCCATCTATCTGGCAAAGCTGGGGGCAAAGAGCTCCGTAGGGCTTCACTCGGCGGTGGGCAAACGGATTCCGCTCCACTGTACAGGGGGTGGGAAGGCGATCCTGGCGTGGAAATCCGAGAGCTGGCTGGAGAACTACCTGGCCCATGTGAAACGGGAGCGATTTACCAGCAAGACCCTGACCGACGCGGAGGATCTGCGGCGGGAGCTGGAGGTGATCCGGATTCAGGGCTACGCAGTGGATAACCACGAGCACCATACGGACGTGGTGTGCATCGCGGCGCCGGTGTTTGATGTGGATAACCAGGTGCTAGCGGCCATCGGAATTGCCGCGCCGGACTATCGCTTCTCCCTGGAAAAGGCGCTGTCCTACTCTGGGGAAATATTGCGGTGTGCGGCCCGCATTACAGAGAAGCTGGGCTGGCACTATCCCATTCGGGTATCGAAAAAGAGAGATGAGGGAGGCAGATTTGCATGAGTGAACCGATGGATCTGATTTATAAGGACCCAAAGTACCCAAGCTCCAAGGTAGTGAACGGCCTGAGCATGGCGGGCCCCCGGGCCCATCTGCGGGGCATGGGTCTGGTCAACGAGGAGTTGGCCAAGCCGTTTATCGGCGTCATCAATACCTATAACGAGATGCATCCCGGGCACATCCACCTCAACCGCATCGGCCAGTTGGTCAAGGACGGCGTGCGGGAGGCGGGAGGCGTCCCCTTTGAGGTGAACACCATCTCCCTCTGCGACGGCTTTTCCCAGGGCCATGTGGGAATGTGCAGCGTGCTGCCCAGCCGCGAGGTGATCGCCGACTCCATCGAGGTCTATGCCGGCGGCCACCAGTTGGACGGCCTGGTGCTCATCGGCGGCTGCGATAAGATTGTGCCGGCCATGATTATGGCGGCACTGCGCATCAACCTCCCCACCGTGCTCGTCACCGGCGGCCCCATGATGCCGGCCGTATACAAGGGGAAGCAGTACGGCACCTATGAGCTGAAGGAGATGGCGGGAAAGCTGACCCGCGGAGAGATCTCCAGGGAGGAGTATGAGTACATGGAGGGGCTGATGTCCCCTACCCCCGGCTCCTGCGCTATGATGGGAACGGCCAATACCATGTCCATCATCGCGGAGGCCATGGGCCTGACGATGCCGGGCAGCGCCTGCGCCCACGCGGTCAGCGGCAAGAAGAACCGGGTGGCCAAGGAGAGCGGCATGGCGGTGGTTCGCCTGGTGGAGGAAGACATCCGGCCCCGGGACATCGTCACCCAGGAGATGCTGGAGCTGGCGGTCCGGGTGGGACTGAGCGTGGGCGGCTCCACCAACATGACGCTGCACATGCCGGCCATCGCCCACGAGGCAAAGCTGCACATGTCTCTGGAGGAGATCGGCCGTCTGTCGGCGGAGACACCCTATCTGGCCAAAATCAAGCCCTCCGGCAGCCATACGATGCTCGATCTGGATCAGGCCGGCGGCGTGGGCGCCGTGATGCGCGAGCTGGACGGACTCATCAACCTGGATCAGATGACCGTTAACGGAAAAACCCACCGCCAGAATGTGGAGCGGGTGGTTGAACACAACCCGGAGGTGATCCGCCCCGTGTCCGACGCCTACAGCGACCACGGCTCCATCACGGTACTCAAGGGCAATCTGGCCCCCGACGGCGCAGTGATCAAGCAGTCGGCCGTGGCGGCCGCCATGCGCAGGCACAGCGGTCCTGCCCGCTGCTTTGAGTGTGAGGAGGATGCCGTCAAGGCCATCTACGGCGGCGTGGTACAGCATGGCGAAGTGCTGGTGATCCGGAACGAAGGCCCCCAGGGCGGCCCCGGCATGCGGGAGATGCTGACCGCCACCGCGGCACTGGTGGGCATGGGCTTTTCTGAGTCGGTGGCGCTGGTGACCGACGGCCGCTTCTCCGGCGCGACCCGCGGCCCCTGCATCGGCCACGTCTCCCCGGAGACCTCCCGCCGCGGCCCCATCGCCATTGTGCAAGACGGCGACCGCATTGACATCGACATCGATGCCGGGACCCTGCACGTGGACCTCTCCGACGGGGAGATCGCCCGGCGGCTGGCCGAGCTGCCGCCCTACCAGCCCAAGGTTACTGAGGGCTATCTGGCCCGCTACGCCCGCAATGTGGAGCCGGCGGCCAGAGGCGCTATTTTGGACTGACAAAGCGTCAGTCAGGAAAGGAGAGGGACTCCATGTCCAAAATATGCAGTCTGCGCGGTATTTCCGCCCCCCAATTGACCCCCTTTCGGGAGGACGGGAGCATCAACTACGGGGAATACACGCGGCTGACCCAATTTATTACGGATGCAGGAGTACACGGCGTCTTCGTCTGCGGCACCACCGGAGAGTTTGTCAATCTGACGTTGGAGGAGCGGAAAAGGCTCCTGACGGCGGCGGTGGAGGGAGCGGGGCCGGAGAGCTGTATTCTGTTCAACACCACGGCCATGAATCTGGCGGACATGAAGGAGCTGTTTGACTGGGCCAGGCATGAGGGCGCCCACGCGGCGTCGGTCACCGCGCCCTATTACCACAGCTATGACGCCGAGACTCTGACCGCTTACTTCCGCAAGGCCGCGGAGCTGGCGGAGGGGATGCCCCTATATCTGTATAACATGCCGGGGATGACCCATAACCCCATCACGCCCAAGGTGGTACAGGAGGTGTGCGACACCTGCCCCAACGTGGCGGGCCTGAAGGACAGCAGCATGGATTTCCTGACGTTTCAGGAGTTCCAGTGCCTGGAACTTCCGGAGGGCTTCGAGCTGATTACCGGAAACGACGCCCAGGTGCTCCCCGTCCTTCAGTCCGGAGGAGACGGCGCGATTATCGCCATGGCCAGCGTGTTTCCAAAGCAGTGCCAGCAGCTCTGGGATTGCTACTATGCCGGTGAGCTGGAGCAGGCCCGTCGGATACAGCGGATGCTTCTGAAGCTGCGCGGGCTGGTGCGGAGCGTTATGCCCGTCATGGCCCACAAAAAGATGCTGGAGCTGCAGGGCTTCCACATGGGGCCGGCCCGGTTCCCCTTCCGTGATCTGAGCGGGGAGGAGAGCCGGACAATTGAGGAGGGCCTGGAAAAGCTTCTGGGCCAAGTGGGATGACGGCCTTCGGCTTCCGCTGGTACGGGCCCGAGGACGCAGTCACGCTGGAACATATCCGCCAGATCCCGCCGGTGACGGAGCTTGTCACCTCGCTCTATCACATCCCGGCCGGAGCGCTGTGGCCGGAGGAGGACATCGCGGCCCGGGCCGCCCGGGCCGCGGCGGCAGGCCTGCACTTCTCGGTGGCGGAGGGATTGCCGGTTCATGAGTCCATCAAACTGGGCGGCCCGGAGCGGGAGCGGTACATCGGACAGTTCGTGGAAAACCTGGAGCGGCTGGCTCGCCATGGGGTGCATACCGTCTGCTATAACTTCATGCCCCTGTTCGGCTGGATTCGTACAGAGCTGGAGCAGCCCCTGCCGGACGGCTCCGCCACCCTGGCCTTTCACCAGGCTGCGCTGGAGCGCATGAACCCGGAGCGGGATGTCTGGACGCTGCCCGGCTGGAACTTTTCCACCCGGCAGGGGGAAATCCGGACGCTGCTGGGCCAGTACCGGGCCTTGGGAGAGGCGGGGCTGTGGAACAACCTGTGCTATTTCCTACAGGCTGTGGCCCCAGAGGCGGAGCGGCTGGGAATACGCCTGGCCATCCACCCGGACGACCCGCCTCTTCCGGTATTTGGCCTGCCCCGGGTGGTATCCACGCTGGAGGATCTGCTCCGCCTGACCGGCGCGGTGGATCTGCCATCCAACGGTGTGACGCTGTGCACCGGCTCCCTGGGCAGCAGCAGGGCCAACGATGTGGTCAAGATTGCAGACCGCCTCTGTGCGGAGGGCAAGATTCCCTTTGTCCACGGGCGGAATATCCGCTGGGAGGGGGAGGAGGACTTCTGTGAGAGCGGACATCTGACCGCCTCGGGAAGCCTGAATATGGCGGCCATTCTGGCGGCCCTGCACCGGAGGGGCTTTGACGGCGTGATACGCGCCGACCACGGCCGGATGGTGTGGGGCGAGCGGGGCCGCCCTGGTTACGGCCTCTACGACCGGGCGATGGGTGTATGCTATCTGGCCGGCCTGTGGGAAGCGCTCTGTTATTCCTGTTAACCCGCCGCCTGTGCGGCAAAAATCATAAGAAGAAAAGAGGTATTCCTATGAAAAACCTGAAGAAAGTCCTTGCACTGTCCCTGTCCCTGTCGCTGGCGCTGCCTCTGGCGGCCTGCGGAGATCAGGGCGAAACCGGAAAGGGAGGCGGCAGCACCGGCAGCTATCCAAGCAGCACTATCACGGTGGTATGCCCCTGGGATGCTGGCGGAACCTCCGACGGCCTGTGCCGCATTGTCTCCGAGATCGGCGCCCGCGACGAGTACTTCGGCGTCAATATGGTGGTGCAGAACAGCGGCGGCGCGGGCGGTACCGTGGCTACCACGGAGTTCAAGAACGCAGCCCCCGACGGCTACACCCTCTGTCAGGAGGCCATCGGCGTGTTTACCCTTCAGCCCTTCGTCCGCGAGGTCAGTTACACCATTGACGACTTTATCCCTGTGGCGGCCCTGTCCAATGAGCCCATCATTATGATTGCGGGCAAGGACTCCGGTATCACCAGCGTTGACGATTTGCTGGAGATGGACTCCGTGACCTACGGCTTCTCCGGCAGCGGCAGCCTGATGGAGCTGTCCCAGAAGCAGTTCTTCGGCATGGCCGGCGTGGAGGCAACCGGCATCTCCTATGACGGCAGCTCTCCCACCATTGCGGCCCTGCTGGGCGGCCACATTGACGTCTGCACCGGACATCCCGGCGAGGTCATGCAGTATGTGGAGTCCGGTGACGCCGTGGCCATCGGCATCTTCAACGACGAGCGGGACCCACGTGAGAACCTGAAGGATATCCCCACCTTCAAGGAAATGGGCTATGACGTGACGATGAGCGTCTGGAAGTTCCTGATGCTGCCCGCCGGTACCCCCGAGGACGTGGTAACCAAGGTGACCGAGACCCTGACTGCCATCACCGAGACCGACGAGTACAAGAAGTTCTGCGACGCCAACCAGCTCCTGCCCCTGACCATGACCACCGAGGAGATGGTGGAACGTATTAACGAGGAGGCGGCCGTGAACCAGGAGCTGCTGGCCGGCTGATCCCTCTGCCAAACACATAGCAAGCGCTCTCCGGGCCATGGACCCTCGGCGGCCCGCGGCCCGGAGAACAATACCTTAACAAAGGAGGGAGCTTATGAGTCAATACAAAAAGGATATGATTGCTTCCTTTTTCTTTCTGATACTGGGAGCGCTGGTATTGATCTCCGTTCCGCTGACCATTCAAGATCCGGGCGTATCCGTCATGGGCCCGCGCGTATTCCCCTATTTTATCGGGGCCTGCATGGTGATTCTCAGCCTGGCGCTGATGCTCACCACCATTGTGAAGCACCGCAAGGCGGGCGGCGCCGACAGCACGGGAACCTTTGCCTCCGAGGAGGAGAGAAAGCGGGCCCTGCGGGACGAGCTGCGGGCGCTTCTGCTGGCCGCTGTGATTTTGGTCTATGCGGCACTGTTTCAGATTCTGGGGTATTTTATCTCCACGCTTCTGGCAGCCACCGTTATTCTGCTTATTTTCCGCGTGAAAAAGATCTGGGCCTACCCGGTGGTCTATGCCGCGGCGGTAGCCATCTGGGCGGGATTTACCTTCCTGCTCTCCGTGAGACTGCCTTAAGAGGAGGAGAGGAGCATGATTGAATCCGTTTTGAGCAGCCTTTTTACCCTGGAGAACCTGCTCTGGATCAACGTCGGCCTGGCCGGCGGAATTATGGTTGGCGCGCTGCCCGGCCTGACTGGCACCATGGCCATGGCGCTGCTGCTGCCGCTTACATACGGCCTGGCGTCCATCCCGGGGGTTATGCTGCTGCTGGGCGTCTACTGCGGCAGTATCTACGGCGGTTCCATCACCGCCATCCTGATCAACACGCCGGGCACGCCGGCCTCGGCTGCCACCTCGCTGGACGGCTACCCGATGGCTCAGAAGGGGCACGGGTTAAGAGCTCTGCATGATGCACTGTCCGCCTCCACCATCGGCGGCCTGTTCAGCTGTGCGGTTCTGCTGTTTGCCGCGCCGCCCATTGCCAGCTTTGCGCTGAAGTTCGGCCCGGCCGAGTATTTCGCCCTGGCTCTCTTTGGACTGACGATTATTGCCAGCGTGGGCGGAAAGTCCCAGATCAAGGGCCTGCTGATGGGCTTTGTAGGGCTGCTGATCTCCTGCATCGGCATCGATCCCATGGATGGCGTCAGCCGCTTCACCTTCGGTATCAACCGCATGGAGGGCGGTATTGATACCATTCCCGTGCTCATCGGCCTGTTCGCCATCACGGAGATCATGGCCAAGGCCCGGGACATGAACAAGGCCACCGGAACGGCGGTCAAGGTGGAAAAGGAGAAGACCCGCTTCCGCGACGTACTGAAATACAAGATGGTGCTGCTCAAGTCCAGCATTCTGGGCGTGTTTATCGGCGCGGTGCCCGGCACCGGCGCGGCCATCTCCTCTTTCTTGGCGTACAATGAAGCCAAGCGGACCTCCAAGCATCCCGAGGAATACGGGCACGGTTCCGAGGAGGCGGTTGTGGCCTCCGAGTCGGCCAACAACGCCGTTACAGGCGCCACCCTGATCCCCCTGCTGACCCTGGGCATTCCCGGCGACACCAACACGGCCGTGCTTCTGGGCGCTCTTACCATGCAGGGTATCGCCGCCGGCCCCCAACTGTTCACCCAGCACGGGGAGTGGGTCTACACCATTATGCTGGGCCTGATCGCCGTCAATATCTTTATGTACCTCCAGGGCCGGGTATTCATCCGGGGCTTCGTCAACATCACCCGCGTCCCCACCAGCACCCTGGTCCCCATTCTGGTCATGCTGTGCGTGATCGGCGCCTATGCCATCGACTACTCCGTGTTCAACGCCATCTTTATGGTGGGCGTGGGTATCTTCGGCTACTTCATGACCAAGCTGGACATGCCCATGACGCCCATGGTCATCGGCCTGGTGCTGGGCAAGCTGTGCGAATCCAACCTGCGCCGTGCGCTCATCGTGTCCAAGGGAAGCTGGGCGACGTTCTTTACCTCCCCCATCAGCCTGTTCTTTATCCTCCTGTCGCTGTTTATGTTGTTCTTCCCCTATATTAAGAAGAAGCTGGCGGCCCGCAGGGCTGCGGCTTGATCAGAGGCGTACATATGAGAAATGGGAATTTGATTCAGCTCTGTTCAGGAAGATACTATCAAGGCAGCGGCGTCCTCTCTCATCTGGGAGGGGACGCCGTACTGCTGGGGCGGCGCGCGCTGGTAGTGGCGGATGCCGCCGTGTGGCCCAAGGTGGAGGCACGTGTGCTCCGCAGCCTGGAGCAGAGCGGTGTGGATACAAAGGTCTGGCTCTTTTCCGGCCACTGCTGCCCCGGTAATGTTCGAAGTGCGGCCCAGGCCGGACAGGCATACGGGGCGGAGCTGGTGGTGGGCGTGGGAGGCGGCCGCGCGCTGGATACGGCTAAAATAGCGGCTGACCATATGGGGGTGCGGGCGATCAACGTCCCCACCTCTGCGGCTACCTGCGCCGCCTCAGCGTGGCTGGCGGTAGAGTACACTGACGATGGCGCGTTCGTGGGGAACAACTGGACCCGGTACCCGCCCTTTGCCGTGATAGCCGAGCTGGACTTTATCGTCAGGGACTGTCCGGCCCGTCTCTACGCGGCAGGCATAGTGGATGCCATGGCGAAATACCCGGAAATCAGCTACAACATTCAATTCTCCAATCAGTGGGAAAAGAACCTCTTCTCCCAGAGCGCCCAGCTCCTGTCTGAAAACACCTACCGGCTCTTGCTGGAGCATGGGTGTGAGACAATTGAGCAGCTTCGGGCCGGAAAGATCACACCGACGCTGGAGGACTGTGTCTGCGCGGCCCTCCAGGTGACAGGGGTGATTTCCGCCATGGCCTGCGGCGGCAAGCAGGCCGCCGTGAGCCACACCCTCTACAGCTACTTCTGCTGTGTGCACCCGGAACTGGCCGCCGGATTCCTCCACGGGGAGCTGGTGGGCAGTACGCTGGTCTACCAACTGGCGGTAAACGGGGCCCCAAAGGAAGCGCAGGAGGCGCTGAACCGGGTGCTGCGGGCGCTGGGTATGCCCACCTGTCTGGAGGAGCTGGGCCTGAAGGAGACTCCGGAGGAAGCCGACCGGATTTTCGCCTTCCTGGCGGAACGCATGCCGGTGGAGACGCCGAAAGAACTCCAGCGCCTGCGTGGGGAGAGCGATGTTTTGTTCCACGGCCTGCGGGACAGCGCCGGGAAACTGCAAACGAAAAGAGGAGAAGCCCATGAAACTGGAATTTGAGTATGGGCAGGGCCTGCTGGGCGCGGAGCTGCCCGACA
>OODM01000181.1_pt1 | contig 54414 bp, 48 predicted proteins | sample 1671471 | NCBI WGS metagenome assembly OODM01 (sample SAMN06348160, study PRJEB24527) | human gut metagenome | biome: human gut; feature: ankylosing spondylitis patient; material: feces | host: Homo sapiens | place: China | collected 2015-10 | reverse complement strand
TATGTTTTATTGAGGATTTTTAAAATAATGAAGATCTAGAAACGCAAAACTTCAGATGACCGACTCGGAATTGCTCAACAGTTTGATTATTCGAAATTTTCGCTCTATTCACTCGTTACGCAGTCAACCGCGATCGAAGGTTCGACCGTCACGGAAATTGAGAATCAACTTTTGTTTGACGAAGGTATTCCGCCGATGAAACGCAGTCTATCTGAAGTGATGATGAATCTAGACTTGCTTAATGCTTATCAAATGAGCATTCAACTTGCTAACCAGCACAGAGATTATTCTTTGGCGATGCTGAGGGAGCTTAGTGCGGCTGTCTTAAAGAACACCGGAGGCTTCTATAACGCTGCATTAGGAACTTTTAATTCTTCAAAAGGCGACTTTAGGAAGGTCAATGTCAGCGCCGTTTCTTCAGGCAAGTCTTATATCAATTTCTCAAAAGTCGAAGACCGATTGAAAAAGTGGTGCTCTGAAGTCAACGAGAAACGGAGAGAAATGTTGAAATCCGAAGAAGTTTACGCCAAGTACCTTTTTACTTTTGACTCTCATCTTGAATTGCTGACAATTCATCCTTGGGTAGACGGCAACGGCAGTACTGCGAGGCTCGTGATGAATCAGCTGCAGATTGAGTTAGGTCTGATCCCGGCAAAGATTCCCAAAGAAGACAAAGCTGAATACATTGACGCACCTATCAAAGCGAGGGAAGGTCACGATCCGAGGGTGTTTTCGTCATTCATGATGGCTTCGCACATTAGAAATCTGCAAGCCGAGATTAGAGAGTTCAAAAAAAACCAAGAAGTTTCTGATGAGATAATCATCTCTTGATCTAGACGGATTCGTGACGCTTAAAATTGAAGAAGTTTGATTTGGGTCGATGAGATTTCGCGGCAATTTTCATGTTTTCTGCATTGTCAGTACCTTTTTCACCGTCGGAGGAGAAGTGAAAGTTAAAGCTAAAGTTTCGGACGTTCTTCATTTGGAAGATAGAAATGCATCAACGGAAGACAGTCGAACGATCCTTTCTGAAAAAGAATTCAAAGAGTTTTTGCGTCAGTTGAAGGAAGGCGAAAAAGATCCCGAGATTCTTTCGGCAAGACAGAAGCTAATGCACCTTAAGCCGGTTTGGCAAGATTGATCGACCTTGGACTTAGATTGTCACGCACCCCGGCCTGAGGCATGATCGCATCAGGAGACCGATTGATGGATCAAGAACGAATCAGGGCTGGTTTGAAGTCAGCAGATTGAGGCATTTCTATTAAGACCTCTTAGTTTTTGGCCTGAGAAGGTTGTGGTAACTCTTCTTGTTTTTCCTTTGCTATGGTTGCCACAGATAAAAGCCAATCAGCTGCCATGGCTAATGCTTCCTCATATGTCCCTCCCTGCGTGACGGGCTCCTCATGGTAAAAATCACGAAAAGAAACAAGAAAGAAGTCGCCGTCTTTTAAAATCTTCGCCGGATAGGAAAGCATGCTTTACACCTTGTCGGGTAATCAACAAAAGTTGTTTCTGGTAGCAAAATGTTTTAGAGAAGATTTCGAAAACTCCGCCAGGATTTTCGATTATATGTTTGAGTCAAAATCGCCGTCTCGTTCAAGAATTCTCTCTTCTGTTCGCACCGCTTGGTATGGTTAAGAAGATTAAGGTTCGAGCTTTTTATCAAGGAAGTTCTTCAGATGTTTGGTTCTCCAAAGATTATGAGCATTCTGAATGTCTAGAAGAAGCTGAGCGTCAATATCCAAGACTTCTTCGATCCTGCGTGCCATTTCTTCTGAAATGTTGAGCTCTCCGTTCAAAAGTTTTGCGACAGACTAATCTTGGAGTTTCATGGCAGATGAAAGCTCCAGGGCAGTGATTCCTTTAGTTTCGATCACATCTGTGATCAACATTCCGGCGTGCGGCGGATTGAACATTGTCATTGTCGAAATTTCCTTTGGCTAGGTGTTAGGCATTGTCTTCTTTGATGTTGACGACCTCGCAATTCGGTTTGTCAATGGCCTTTCAAAGCATCTCGGTTCCTTCTGGTTTTTGAATGCCCCAAGCTTCATACTCAGACTCCAGAAAAGGCAAGATTTGTTTATGCTCGGTCAGCAACATATTCAGGTCATACTTTGGAAGTTTTCTAAGCTTCCTTTTCTGATTAATGACAAGTTTTCCGTCCCCGAAGTTGTAGTTAAGTGAATCGCCGGGTTTTGCATTCAGTTGCCCAAGGAGCGCCTGAGGCAAAATCAGGACTACAGCATCGCCGATTTGCCGTAATTCCAAAGTTGACATCTTTTCTTCCGCGTCTGAGACAAAGGAAAGTTAGGCGCGGTCAGAGCCACTTAAATATTTTGAACTTATCTTGAGGAAATTGAGATTCCCAACAAACGCGATGGCTTCTGGCGTCGAAGGAGCTTAAAAAAAATCCTGAGCCATGCAAAAACAAGAGGCTCGACGAGTAGAAGGCAAGAGCAAAACGTTGCGGCAAGCTCTTCTAACATTGTTGCGTGAAATGAGCTTGCTCCGAATGGTGTGATTTCTATTCTCTCATTACTTAAATTCGCTATCTTACGAACCAAGACAAAGCGTTCTTCGAGAGGGTTTAAGTAATAAGATGAATGACGCACTGATTTTTGAAAGTTTGTTTTTAATATTCCTCTTTGCGAATATCGCACTGGGTTTTTACCTTTACTTGAGAGAGGCTAAATCCATAAGAGAGCACTGGAATAAAGTTCCGCATGTGTTTTCCGGTCTTGTTTCTCTTGACGCCCACAAGGCCGCTTCTGATGCTCGGCTGTATGCAGATAAGGTTAACGAGATTCGACATCTCTCAAATTTAGTTTTAGTGCTTCTGCTGACGTTCGGCGGCGGAGGCACTTGGTTTTCTACGTTACTGACAAATCAGCTTGGGAGTGGTCTTTTCACACAGATTCTTTTTGCATTGGTTGTTGCTTTAGCGTTCTTGGTAATTAACGCCCTGTTTCTTGCCATTGCAAAGAATCCTGAAAAGAACAGTTCATATTTGATCCTTAGAAACTTCGGCTCACCCCGCAGCAAAGTAAGTAATGTTGTCTTCTTTGTGCTAATCGTTTCCGCTGTCCTCACATGCTGGTCTATAGGAGTTTCTTCTTGGTGGATTCTTGCATGGGCCGTTTCTGCCGCTCTTGTGATTGGTGCTTCGATGGTCAGCAGAACGGTCGCTTACCCGGTACACCCATTGGCTGACGGAGAATTAAAAAGCAGGCTGGATAAGTTCTTAGAAAAGATTGGTTTTGAATCACAAGGCGTCTTTGCTGCGGATTCTGATCGCCTCGGTTCAGGCAGTGGTGTATTTATCTCCGGCTTCGGAACCAATAAGAAAGTTATTGTGACCGAAAGCCTTATTGAACGTCTTAATCCTTCTGAGATTGAGGCCATGATTGCCAATGAAATCGGTCAATACAAATTCCAAACCGGCTTCAAAGCTTACCTTCCATACTTAATCCTCTCATTTATCTTCTTTGGTTTATTGGCTTACTTTTCCACAAAGCCTTGGTTCTTCCAAGGACTTGGGATTTCCTCCGGTTTTGATGTAAACCACGGCGTTGTCCTGGTTCTTTTCTCGCTGGCGGCTTACGTCTTCCTCTTTCCGCTGATTCCTTTAAGAAATGCTTTATTGTGGAAAGCTGAAGAAAACGCAGAGCGTTCTTCCGTGAAACTTGTGGACTGGAATGCAATGATCAGCGGAACAGCCAAGTTTGCCTCTGACAAAGCAGGATCTGTAACGCTCGATCCGTTGTATCTCGTCTTTAACAGCACGCGGACAGACTCCATGCACCGAATCATGGATATTCAGCATTTGGCGCCGAGACACACTCGTCAAAGAGATTCTTGGCTGCCGAATGCGTAGTTGAGAAAGGTTAGATAGAAGAAGAGGTTGCTTGTTTAGTGACATTGCAGCCTCTCTTATTTCTTTACTTTCCGGTGGTTTCCTTCACCGTTGATATTCTTGGTTCAGGTGTTTGGCTGATTGGAGACTTCTTCTTTAAATAAGCTTTCAGGGCATCTGTAACGAGAGGCCCCGAATTCGAAATTTGGACGCCGCCGGCCAGAGCTTTGTGATCATCTCCGCCGGAAGCAAGGAAAGCACCGACCGCTGCAATATAAACCTTGTTGTCCTCCAACGGCTTCCACTTGCCGTCCTTATCCTGCACCTCAACGGATCTGACTCGATGGCCTACCGGCGCAGTCGGACTATAGGTGTACCTTAATCCCGAAGCTTGAATTATTCTCGGTCCGATTCCGTCAACATCCGAGACGCCATGTTCAACGGCATCGAAAAGCTGTTTGCCTGTGTATTTTTTAAGCAGGACCTTATCTTTGAACGGGAGCAGATTATCGATGTCGCCTTGCGTGATTTTTCCGACAGGAAGGGCAGCGCGGAAGTTTCCGCCGTTAATCAACGCAACGACGGCTCCTTTAGGCCGTGCGTAATCCAGCATTGCGTCTGTAGTGATCATTGCGGAAAGGCAATCTCCTTCACGGCAAGGATCCAGGCCGTCTCTCATTTTGACAAGATTGGTTCCGACGACTGCTGAATTTTTTTTGATGACGGGTTCTGCAGCCTGATTGATGATCTTCGTGATTTCGGGCGAGCCGCCGGCTTTGCCTAAACGCACCGGTTCACCGTTCCAACTTGTCGGTATGCCTTCCTTGTTAAAGCTGACTTTCAGATGACCTAAGAATTTTGCTTCGCCGGAAGTTGTCACGACCAGAACCGGTTTGCCGCTCGGAGATTTCTCAACGATCGGATAGGGGTCCAATGGAGAGCCCGGTCCGATGTAATCATGCGTGTGGCCGCCGACGATCAGATCCACACCGCTGACGTTTTTAGCTAATTCTTCATCGAAGGGTAAGCCGAGATGAGACAGGACAATGATGATATTTACGTTCTGAGCCTGAAGCGCTTTCACGGATTCTTTGACTGCCTTGAAGGGGTCCACAAACTTTGTGTCTTTGCAAGCCTTCGACTGGTTCACGACATCAGGATTGGCTAAGCCGATGATTCCGATCTTCGCGTCAGGTCGATCAATGACGGTGAAAGGCGCGATGTTGTTTTTGTTCAAGGAACAACCTGGCGCCGGTTTGAGATTCGCAGCTAGGAAAGGGAAGTCCGTATTTTTAGCGTAGTCGGACAGAGCCTTGCAGCCTTCGTCGAACTCATGGTTGCCGAAGGTTGCGAAGTCATACTGCATCTGTTTTGTGATTTGGCCGACCAACGGCGAATGGTAATTCACATACAACAGAGATCCTTGGAACTGGTCGCCAGCGTCCAAGAAGATAGCATTGGGATTTCTTTCCTTTACTTCTTTTACGTATTCGGCAACCCTGCCGTAACCGCCTTCACAGTCGTTTTCCGTGATACAGGCGCTTCCGTTCTTACTGCCGGCAAAGTGCGAATGCATGTCGTTGGTATGCAGGATTTCGACCGCTACTTCCTTTTTGTCCTTTATGGATTGGCAGCCGGAACTAAGGATTAAAGATACCGCGGCAATGGAGGCAAGAATAAAGCGGGTTGAAAACGGAAAATGAGGCGACATCGTAGAAAGAAATCTAGTGAAGTTCTGTTAGTTGTGAGTTTGAAGGCAAGAACGGAGTGTGCCAAAAAATCGGTATCTGAAGTTTAGCAAACTCAATTTTTAGGAAGTTGTCCTAGCTTTCGAGTTCTGACTTGTTCTTTTCATCATCCGTAAGGATGAAGCAAAAACTTTTCAAAAATGGAATTTGTAAGGATAAATTTCCTAAACTATTTTTTGTCAATAACCTCATCACGTTAGTTATAGGAATTATCAATGTTCAGAAGAAATCTTTTAGCGTTCCTTTGCGCTTTAAGCATGCTGCCCGTCTCGGCTTCTTTTGCGAAGTCTCCGACTATTGAAGACGGCGTCCTCCTTGTCGGTACAGATTCGAGCTTTGCTCCGTTCGAGTTTTTGGCCGAAGACGGTAAGAATTTCACGGGTTTCGATATGGATCTGATCCGTGCGATCGGTAAAGAACTCGGATACAAGGTCGTGGTTCAGAACATGGGTTTTGACGCGACAGTTCCGGCACTGCGCACCGGTATTGTGGATGCCGTGATTGCCGGTATGACCATTAACGAAAAGCGTAAAAAGTTCGTTGACTTCTCCGATCCGTACTACACCTCCGGTCTGATCATTATGGTTCCGTCGTCCGATACAACAACGAAATCCATTAAAGATCTGGAAGGCAAGAAGATCGGAGCACAGGTCGGTACAACCGGCATGTTCAGAGCTGAAAAAGTTCCCGGCGCAAAGGTTGTGACTTTTGCTAATGCTGCCGAGACTTTCTTGGAATTCCAAAACGGCGGCGTTGATGCCGTGATTCAGGACTTCCCGGTTGTGGCTTACTACGTTGCCCAAGGCGGCAATAAAGGCCGTTTGGTCGGACCGAAGATGGAAGCCGAAGAATACGGTATTGCCGTGACTAAGGGCAATAAAGAGCTGGTTGCTCAAATCAACAAGGCTCTTGCCTCTCTTAAGAAGAGCGGTGAGTTCCAAAGAATTTACAAGAAGTGGTTCGGCGAAGAAAATTAAGTTCGAAGCTAGTATCTTGTAACTTTAATTAGTTCGTTCTTATGAGGTGATAAAATGAAGCAAACAGGAGCTTCGTTATGTCACCTCAATTCAGAGTTACCTTAACCAAAGAGGAAGTTGAAGAGCTTCAAAAAATCAGCAGCACAGGCTCTAGATCAGCCAAAATCGTGCTTTTTGCAAGAGCTCTCTTACTTTTAGATAAAGGCTCTCACACCGCAGAGCATTGGACGGTCAATCAAACTTCAAAAGCTGTCGGCTTGTCCGAACGTACTCTAAATCACTTAAAAGAGAAGTTCGTTTCTCAAGGTCTGGATTCCATTATCCGACCCCGGCCCACAGGAAAAAGTAAGAGACCAGTGATTTTTGACGGCGCTTTCGAAGCTAAGTTAACCCAGCTTGCCTGCAGCGAGCCTCCCGAAGGTCGAACCCGATGGACGGTCAGGCTTCTTGCGGACAAACTCGTCGAACTGGAGATCGTGGAGAAGATCTCGCCGATGACGGTCCAAAGGGTTTTAAAAAAAACGAATTTAAGCCTCACCTGAGTGAATATTGGAAAATTCCGCCGCACCACGATGCCGAGTTCGTGACCTGCATGGAAGATGTGCTGGATGTTTATCAGCGTCCTTACGATTCATCTTATCCGGTTGTTTGTATGGATGAGTCGCCCAAGCAGCTTATAGGTGAAGTCAGGGAGCCGCTGCCGGCAAAGCCGAGGAGCATCGAGAAAGTTGATGACGAATATGTTCGTTTAGGCGTAGCTGAATTATTTTTAGCGGTAGAGCCTTTGACGGGAAAGATGATAGCCGAAGTTGAAAACAAACGGGCTAAAAAAGATTGGGCGCAATTCATTCGTGATTTAGTTGATGTCCATTATCCGACAGCTGAGAAAGTTGTACTTGTGATGGATAATCTGAACACTCATAAACTTTCGTCGCTTTATGAAGCGTTCGATCCGGAAGAAGCGCACCGGTTACGCGATAAGCTGGAACTGCACTACACGCCCAAGCACGGTTCCTGGCTTAATGTAGCGGAGATAGGCTTTAGCATATTGAAGCGACAATGCATTCCGTTCAGAGTCGCCGATATAAACGTGCTCCGGAACACCGTTAAAAGTTTTATTGCGCAGAGAAATGCTGAGAAAAGAGTCGTTAATTGGCAATTTACAACTAGCGACGCTCGCATAAAGCTCCGACATTTGTATCCGGAGCTTTAAGCGAAAATATTATTGTTACAAGGTACTAGTTCTTAATCAATAGAAATTGGCCCGGGTCTGGAGAAGATCCGAGCCATTTGTTTTTTGGAAAGTCAAGAAACTAACTGAGACTTGGTCAAGTTTCATCTTCAATGAGTTCATGTTCGACGCCTTTGCCTGCATTTAAATCGGCGATTGCGCGTCGCAAGTGCTTCAGATTGCTTTCGGAATAGAAGGGATCTGCTGAGACTTCAAAAGGAATCCGTTTTTCGCGAGTGACAGTTTTAGCGAAGATAGTAAAAGCGGCAGTCATTGACAGCCCCATGTCATTGCAGACCTGTTCCATATTTTTCTTCAAGTCGCTGTCCATTCGAAAGTTAACGTTGACTGTTCGAGCCATTACATTTCTCTTTGTATTTTATTTTGATATTTATTATCGTAATGCAGTTTTAGGATTACTTCATTGCATTGCACTTGCAAAGCTATTCAGCAACGAAATAAAGATTTAGTCTTTTTTTTCTTTACCGCAATGGATAAGTTACAAGGCGAGAGCATTGAGTCTTGAGCTCGGAAAAAATTAGAGCCTCCGTCAGGAGGCTCGAGAATTGTTAGTTCAGTTCGAAGACTTTCTTCAGTTCTTCGGTCGTGAGGTTCTCATCAAAAGGAACGTACTCACCTTTGCTGTTCTTGAAGACACCGTAGGGGACGGCACGGCAGCCGGAGCGTCTGTGCAGCTTGGTGTTTGTCCAGACTTTGTTTCTCAGATCTTCAGGAAGCTTAGAGACGTCGTAACGGATGCCGCGGAAGTCCGGATCTTTGAAGTGTTCATGCTGTTCTTCAAAAGTCTTTGCCGGATCCTTAGACATCAGGATTGTCGTTCCCTGCGGTTCGGAATGGATGTTCATGAATGAAATCGGGTAGAAAATCACATCGACGTCATTGAGCAGGGGCTTAATTCGGGTAAACAAACGCATGCAGTCCGGGCACTGGGTATCGAATGCAACAACGGCGACAGGAGCGTTAGGCTTGTGCGGGAAGCTGAAACCGGTACCGTCTTTAAGGAAAGAGTCATACATTTTCTTTCCGTCCCAAATGGAGGGTACATTTGCGGGAGCAGCTTGAGCAGTTCTCGTTAAGCCGACGGCGGCAGCGCCTAAGGAAGCGATGAGGATCTTTCTGCGGGAAACAATTGATTGCATGAAATTGAGGTCCTTATTTGAGAAAAAGCGGATACTACTGCCACTCTAATACGGTTTGATTTTGAGAAACTTAAGATTAGACAAAAGTACTAGTCCGAATAACCGAAGGTGAAATTTAGTTCCTTGAATTAGAATTGAGCGTCACCATCTGATTGAATTTTTGGAAAAAACATGACAAAGAGTTCGAGACAGGCTGCAATTGCAGGATATCTGAAACGCGATGACGGCGTTGATTGGAAAGGATTGACCGATTACGCCAATTCTATGTATGACGTCAGAGACGAGCTTGAGATTGCAGACGTAGAAGATAATTTTGATACCGAGACAGCTCAAAAGGCAATCAAGAGCAAAACTCCGTACCTGACGCTGCGCCCGCTTCAAATTAATCCTGCCGAATTCAGAAAGGATCTTCAGAAGCTTCAGGATGCTTTTATTGAAAAGGGCGTCATCAATGTTGATGAACAGGTTGCCAAGCTGAAAGCTCTGGACTGGAACAAACTCACCGATGCAACGATCAAACTTGCCGGTGAAGATCCGACTGCCTTCTACGAAGTCGCCACGAAAGAAGTTTTAGGTGAAGAAGCCGATGAAGACATGATGGCTGTTATCGCCGGTCTTCTGCTGAACGTTCTTCGCAGATATTTCCGTAATCTCGGCGAAGACATGACACACGAGCTCTCCAAAGTCGACGAAGCCAAATCCGGCGATGCTCCTTTGGGCTGCCCGACCTGCGGTGCCCCGGCAGCGATTTCTTCCGTCACCGAAGGTACGGAAGGTACTTCCAATAATCGTTATCTTTTCTGCTCCTGCTGCGGAACTCAGTGGCCGTTTGAGCGCATTCGCTGCGCCCTTTGCGGCAACACCAACAGCAACAAGCTCAAGTATGTTTATGCCGACGAAGATCCAGCCCACCGTATGCACGTCTGCGAAGACTGCGGAGGAGCTATGGCCACAGTCTTCCAGGACGCACTGAAAGGTCCGATGGACTATGACATTGAGCTGATCACGACCGGTGTGATCCTCAGCATGTACGAAGATTCGTTGGAAAACGAAAACAAACAGTAAGAAAGAATCTTATTCTTGAAAGCGGCCTCGGCCGCTTTTATTTTTTCAGCGGAATTTGGACCAAGTTCAGGTCGTGAGAGATTCGATTCACGCGACGATTGATGAGCGGGGCCGACTTCACAAACTGATATTTTTTCGGGTTAATCAAGATCGAGGCCAAACGGATGGCCTCGGCGCGCGAAAGATTTGCCGCGTTTTTGTTGAAGTAATAGCGGGCAGCGGCTTGAGCGCCGAAGATTCCATTGCCGAACTCAGCGATATTTAAATAGATCTCAAGGATTCTTTTCTTACCCCAGATGCTTTCAACGATCGGCGTCAGGATGATTTCCTGGGCTTTTCTGAAGTAGCTTCTGTCGTGGGACAGGAAGAGGTTTTTTACAGTCTGCTGAGTCAGGGTCGATCCGCCGGGGGCGCGCTTGTCCGAGAGCAGGTTTCTTTCCGCCGCCGTTTTAATGGCGTCCCAGCGCAGTCCGTGATGGTGCATGAAATCCGCATCTTCGGCGGCTACGACGGCTCGGATCAAATACGGAGAAATTTGATCGTAGTCGACCCATTGGTAAAGGACCGAATGCTTGCCTTCTTCCAGCAGTCTTTCCTGTTCGGCGCGGATGTAGGGACTAGAAGACGGATTGACGAAGTCGAAGAGGACGATTCGGCCTACGTACTGAAGCTCGAATAAAAAGAAAGCGAGCAAGGCGCAAAGGATTAATTTAGCGGTCCATGAACGCTTTTTACTTTTAGAGTTATCAGACACCAGGGCTTCCAGCAAAAAAATTACAAAAGGCTTACTTAATTTACTCAGATGATAAAGGCTGAATTACTTCTTTGATCTTCAGGACAGTACGTTTGGTTTTGGCACCGTCGTTTGTTTTGACTTGCAAACTTTTCAGGGAGGCCAATACACATGTTCCTTTGGTCCAAGAAACTTTGCCGGTTCTTACTGTTTGGAGAAAATCGGCGTCTTCAACGTCTGCTGCAAACTCCGAGCTGCCATCCCCTTCACTGAAGCGCCAGCCTGTTTGATTTCCGTCTAGCATTGGTGAGACGACAGTCAAAAGAACTTCTGAGGTTATGTCTTTTAGAGCGCAATCATTTTGAAGGAAGAGATCGGCATCGTCCTTCGATGCATTGTCGGCATCAACCGAGATTCTAATTTCCTCAGGATGCTGGTCTTTCGGTTTGGCGGACTTTCCTAAAACGAATTTGTTAAGACGATTGACATCCTCCTCGTCATAAATGACGAGGATTCCATACTACCTCTGCAGCGGCCGTAGCCTAATGCTGCAGTCGGTCTCTTTGGGTTCCTGCTGACAGCGGCCTTACTGCACCACTCATGCCACAGGCTAACCGGGCCCGTCCGGCCCTTAATATATTTATCGCTCCGACCTCATCTGCGTTGGAGCGGTAACCGCAGCCAATGCATGCAAAGGTTGCTTGCGATTTTCTATTCTCTGCCGAGACAAGTCCGCACCGCGGACAAGTTCTGCTCGTGTTTCTGGAATCAACTTTTATCAGCTTTCCTCCTCTCTGCTCTAATTTGTAGGAGAGCATCTGGAAAAAGCCATACCATCCCTGATCCAAAATGGATCGATTCAGTCCGCTTTTTTGCCTAACGTTTTTGCCCGGGGATTCTTTTGTTCCACTGGCAGAAGCGGACATATTCGAGACTTTCAGATCCTCGACGTATATGATGCTGTGGTTTTTAGCTATCTTTGTCGAAATCTTGTGAAGAAAATCTCTTCGGCTGTCGGCTATATAGCGGTGCAATCGAGCAATTTTTCGCTTTGTCTTTCTGCTGTTTCTGCTTCCTTTCTTTTGTCTCGCAAGCTTTCTTTGAAGTTTTGCAAGTTTTTCCTGCTCCTGCTTGAAAGGGTTGAGAGGTTCAACGAAGTCACCGTTTGACAGGGTCGCAAAACGTTTTACTCCCATATCTATGCCTATTTCGGAAGGGTTCGGAGCAGATGAGACGACTTCATACTCAGTCTGTATGCTGACATCCCATTTCTCCCCGCGTCGGCTGACAGTAACATTCTTAATGGTTCCGATGATGTCCCTGCTTTTTCGATATCCCATCCAGCCTATTTTCGGAAGTCTTATCTGTTGTTTAACTTCATCAAGTTCAACGCCTTGGGGAAATCGAATGGAGTCATGTCGGTACTTTTTTTTGTATTTGGGAAAATTCGCTCGTTTCCCGAAAAAATTCTTATAAGCTCGCTCCAAGTCTTTTAATGATTGTTGAAGAACTTGAGCGTTACAGTCTTTTAAAAAAGGGTTTTTCTTTTTCCAATCAGGCAGTCTATTTGCGGCCTCAGCGTATTTGAAGGAGTGCTTGTTGTCTTTCTTGTAGATCGACCTTTCAAGAGATAAGGTGCGGTTGTAGACGTAACGGGCGCAGCCACAGAATTGCTTCATCAGTTGAATCTGCATCCCATTTGGTTTTAGTTGAAATTTGAAACCGCGCCTGATTAACACTTATGTTCCCCCACTGTAATAACCCATTGTAACGGAGTCGGATAAGTTGCATCATAGGGAAAAACGATACGGTAAATTTTGGGGAGAAATATCTTTGGTTCCGTTTCTCTTATTCCGAAATCAGCCGTGATGGGCCCTCTATTTCCACCGACAAATCAGGTATCAAAATATGCCGAACCACGAGTCTGTGGGGCCCTTAAATCACCGTCATGAATGACGGTGATTTAAGGGCCTAGTTGATAAAGCCTCCGTGACGCTGCGAACGATGCGTCCTCAACATTCGCAGCGATGAATAATGATCACAACGACGGCGAACGTTGAAGGAACTTGCACGGAGATGCGCAAGACCTAGCCTGATCTGCAATTAACAACAAGAAACATTTTGCATAGGGAATGTAGTCTTTGTTGTTGGATTTAACCCGAATTAATTCAACGATAAAAAATTAAAGAGAATCCTATAAACCAAAAAGATTATAAAATAAACAAAATTGCTTATAACAATTATGCGAATAGCTTCTACTGAGCTTGAGAACGGTTCGGCTTTAGGAGGGTGCCGGATTTTGTTTCTGCTTCGAAGAAGACTATCTTCACAGAGCCGCAGGTCAAGCATCCAAACAATAAGTTTGCGGTTAATGTGAGAAGTGTTTTTTTTGGTTGTAGTAGAAAGAATCAGATAGACCTCTGAAGTGAGTAAGGCTTTTCTTGGGGCGCCGCGCCAAAGGTTAAAGGAACCAACTTGTCAAACTATCTTTATCCGGCAACCGTCGAGTCGAATAATGAAGGCGGGTTCATTGCCAAGTTCCGTGATGTCCCGGAAGCTATTACCGAAGCATGGGATTTAGAAGAGCTTAAAAACAATGCTCGCGATGCACTGATTTCGGCTATTGACTTCTATATAGAAGATCGGAAGGCTTTTCCGGTCGGTTCCACCGTTAAAAGCGGAGAAATTGCAATTGAGTTGCCTGCTTCCGTGGTTGCCAAGGTGTTGCTGCTGAATACTATGGTTCAAGCAAATGTGCGTCCTATAGATTTGGCTAGAAAAATGAAGGTCAAACCTCAAGAAGTCACAAGACTTACAGATATCCGTCATGCTACAAAAATAGATACGATCCAGAAGGCCTTAAGGGCGTTAGGAAAGGAATTAGTTATAACGCTGAGGTAGAGAATATAAATTTCCCAAAGTTGATGTTTCCTAATTGGATTATTCAAGCAGAAAACATGGGATGACGGTAAGTCTATGGATAGGAATTGGAAAAAGACTCGTGATTTTTGTGGCGTCCCCAATGGGATTCGAACCCATGTTCTGACCTTGAGAGGGTCATGTCCTAGGCCTCTAGACGATAGGGACTTCGTCGAAATGTGACGAAAGTATACACCTAAATTTTACAAATCGTTTCGGAAGGGAAAACTTCATCAGGGCTGCCCTTTTCAAGAAAAGTTCTATCTCCTTATAGTTGGATAAGAGGACGTTTCTTTTATATCGAAAATTTTATTTATAATTTAGAAAATTTCTTTTATAAAAGAAACTTTTGAGAATCAGGCCTAAATTTTCTTGTATGAAAGAATCATGACGATTTTTCCTCGTGACCGTTATCTTAATCAGCTCACCTCTTTTCACGGTTCAGAACTTGTTCGCGTGATTACAGGAATGAGACGTTCAGGAAAGAGTTCATTGCTCAAACTCTACAGAGATTGGCTGATTAGTGAAAAGAAAATCGAGGAAAAGAATATTGTCTATATCAATTTTGAATCTCTCAAATACTCGAACCTTACGGAATCTCAGCCCCTCTATGATTATGTCTGTGGACTCTCTTCTCAAGCCGGAACAAAAATGCATTTGCTTTTTGACGAGATTCAAAACGTTAAGGAGTGGGAGAAGGCCGTAAACGCCTTGCGGGTCGATTGTGAGTGCGAAATTGTTCTGACCGGCTCGAATGCAAGACTTCTGTCGGGAGAGTTAACAACGCTTTTAGCCGGCCGCTATGTTGAAATTCAGATGTTTCCGCTTTCCTTTGACGAGTTTTTAGAATTCAGAAAAGATAGTGGCGAAGACATTCATAAATCCTTCGATGCTTTTCTGAGGTTCGGCGGCTTGCCGGGACTTCACGAGCTTCAGGCATCTCCTCGGGCTACCGCTCAATATCTCAACGATGTTTTCAATTCCGTTCTGCTGAAAGACGTCGTCTCTCGAAATAACATCCGCGATACCGAACTATTGAATCGAATCATCCAATTCATTTTTGACAACGTCGGCAGTACTTTTTCCGCCAAAAACATCTCAGACTTCTTGAAGAGCCAAGGTCGAAAATTAGGCGTTGAAACTACCTATAACTACCTCGACTACTTAGAGAATGCTTTTGTCATCGAACGTGTGAAACGCTTTGACCTTAAAGGCAAGAAGTATCTGGAGACGCAAGAAAAGATCTACGCTGCAGACGTGGGGATCAGAAATTCTGTTCTCGGGTATCGACCGTCGGATATCGCCGGCATCTTAGAGAACCTCCTCTACCTCAATCTGCGACAAAAAGGTTTTCGAGTCTCCGTAGGAAAGATGGGAACATTAGAAGTGGACTTTGTGGCCTCAAAGGACGAGGAGGTTCTCTATGTTCAAGTCTGCTACCAATTAACACCGGAAAATTTAGAGCGAGAAATAGCACCGCTCAAGCAGATCAAAGACAACTACCCGAAACTCGTACTCACTTTGTCAGATTTGATGACAGGAGACATTGAGGGCATCAAGGTAAGAAATCTTGTGGATTTCTTGGCAGAACCGATAGCAAACTTCTAAAAAATTCCGAATGCCGCATTTATAGCTGCTGTTGGACGTATTCCTAGGAGAGAAGAAATTTTCCATTCTCTCTGAGGTTTTGTCATCTGGACGAACAGAGCGCTCAGGTCTGGAAAAACCGCTGTAGGAAAAATCTCCGGCATCAATTAGCCTTCACGGCCTTTGTACGTTGCGAGACATTCTGATCAACGAGTTGATTTCTCAGAATTTTTCTTAGTTCAATAATTGCTTCGGGCGTTTCCTGGACGGAATGGCCGGAAACGATGACTTTCTCACTGGCCGCACCGTCCAAATGAGAACTCCAGTAAGGTACGATTCCGTCAGAAGACTCTTCCAATGGACCTTCAGGGTTTTCTCGTCCGATGATGGAGTAGTACGTCACATTTCGAGATATTGGGAGTTTGGCCAAAACACGAATCGTAGGATCCTTGGCAGACAAGTTGTCCACGCCCGTCATGTTAATTTCTCGCGGTAAGTCCTGACCAAATATCATCAGCGTCATTTCTCCAAGCTTATTCACGATTGAGAGCGGCAGCTTGACAAAGGATGCGAGGTATCTCGCCCAGCTTGCGTCAGCGTAAGGAGTTCCTTGATGAGGAGCCGCTAAAAATATTGCGGTTGATACGCCTTGGAGGGGTTTGAACCGAAGAATACTCTTGAATTTCGGATCCATTTGGTTGATTTTTTCAGATGCCTGAGGATATTTCTGCTCTAGGGCATCGATGATCGTGTTGCCTGAGTCGGAAACGAGGAGTCTCGTGAGGATCCCACCCATGCTATGTCCGATAAGCGTGATGTCTTTACTGGCCGGATTTGTACGTGACGGATCAAAATGATCAATGGTTCGATTGATTGCCTGCGCAATCTCCTGGCGGTTGATTAGGAGCGGAATGTTTGTGGGATAGTAGACTTGCCAAATCTGGTAATTATCGCGAAGCAGTTTGTCTCCCATAATTTCATTAGCCGTGTTGACCCATGCCTCCGGACTGCTGGCCAAGCCGTGGATGAGAATGATGGTTCTAAGGTCCTTGCGATAAGGACGCATCAAATAAACGGTAGGCTTGTCGATAATGTTTCCGTGTCCGAAAATCGTGCTGAGTGAATTAGAGGCGAAGTCGGAGTTGGCGAGCCAAAGACCATAAGCGCCGCTGAAATTGGCCGACAAAGGAACGACGGTTTTTCCGATTTTGACGCTCTGCACAAAAGACGGATCATAGGTTGAGATCACGACGTCGCCCGCGGTAAGAATTTGATTCAGCGATTTCCCCGGGAATGAAATCATTGCTGTTACAGAGGAATAAGGCATTAACCGCCAAGGCTGATCTTTTTCCTTTGCCGTTCCCTCTGTGGAGAGGACCATGCGGGCGCCGAGGCCGTCCGCTGAGTATTGATTTTTAAGACCTTTAAAAGAAAGGACGGTATCCGGGATCAGCTCTTTAACCGTTTCAGCGTGTTCGGATAGTTGCTCAGGATTCTTGATATAGATGTTCCATTTACCTTCGCGAACAGGAAAATCCGTTAAAGCCTTACCTTTATTCGCTCGATAAAGCTGCTCGATGACATTTTGTACTGCAAAGTTGTAGTAGTCCTTTACCTGAGTCTGCCGATCTTCTAAGGCACGGTCGCTGATTTTTCTTCCGGAGAAGAAAAGATAAGCGTAAGAATATTTAGCTGTCTGAATGAAGTCGTTTAGAAGCTGAGCGTTGAGTTTTTGTTCATCTTGAAATTCGCCTGCATCCTTAAGGAGCTGCGCGTCCTTTTGCGCTCGCATTGCTTTAAAAAGCCACATTTCCGCCAGTGCAGAAATTTTGGACTCGTTGTCAGTAACAGAGCTTTCACCGACCGAGTTAATACAGAACTGCATTCTGTTTTCGCAGTCAGTAAGCCCCAGCGCTGTGAGGACCGTGTTCGTTGGGTCGCTCAACCGGCCCTGAGAGATGACATCGCCGCGGCGCTGAACCAAATACTCTTCACTGTTAATGTTAGATACCGTTACGGATGCGCAGCCGGACAGAAGAAGTAAGGGCAGAAGGAGAGCACAAAGGGTTTTCATCGAAGTAAGTGTTCGCAGCGAAAAAATAATTAGGTGCTTAAGCAAGAAAGAAGAATAAACCTTGACACAGCCATTAATAACATTGCGAAGTCAAAGCGCCATTTCTTTCAGCAATGGATTTTAGGAAACACCGAACAGCTCCGAGAGTAGGGAGCGTTTGAAAAAAGCAAAATAAAACGGCGCCCGCCGCGAGACAGGTGCCGTTCTTCAAGCTAATCGGGCTATGAACTTTGCAAGTTCAGACGCTCGCGCTTACTACTGATAAATGTCCAAGCCGATGTAATGCTGATACGGATGATCGCAGGCAGGACACTTAACAGGAGGTTCTGTACCTTCATAGATGTAACCGCAAACCAGGCACTGCCAAAGAATCGGTTTTTCTCTCTTCCAAATGGTGCCTTTCGGCAGCTGGTCAAGATATGTCTGGAAACGATCCAGATGGTGCTGTTCGATCTGAGCGATTGCTCTGAAGTGAGAGGCGATGACAGGGAAGCCTTCCTTGTCGGCCACATCGGCATAGGCTTGATAAGCCTTAACGCCTTCGTATCTTTCTTCGTCGATGGCAATCTTAAGATTATCTTCGGTGGAACCAATGGCTACGGAATCAGTCGGGACTTCTGCAACAAGCTTTCCGCCGGGCAAGAAGTTCAAAAAGATCTTGGCGTGACGGAGTTCGTTCGCGGCAGTTTCGTTAAATGCATATCCGATCGGGAAGAAGCTTTCTTTCACAGCTTTCTGTGCATAGAAAGTGTACCGAGCGTAGGACTGGGATTCATTCAAATAAGAAGTTGCGAGGTTCTTCTCAGTCTGTGTACCTGCAACACTTTTTGTTTCAGCCATTTCTATATCCTCATTTATGAATGGGTTAGAAGAAACCCTAATGAATAGCGTTACTGTACCTTCCCGGGACAAGTTGAGGGAGGAGGGCGCCTCAAATTAAGTAAATCGGCCGCTTTTGGCGTCAAAACAACATTTCTGAAGCGGAAACTCACAATTTAGTTGAAAGCCGGTGAGAAGAAAGTCGCCCACGAAAGAGAGTTTAAGGTCAAAAATAATCTTTTTAAAACAAAAAGATAAAAATAAATAATTAAGAGGGGAAAAGAAAGCTGTTCTCAAAACCAAAAGAGGGGATAAAAACTAATGAAAATTAGTGGTAAACGCTCATATTAAAAGAGAAAAATCTCCGTATAGTGGCGCGTTGAATGTGTGGCTGCTTCATAAGCCCGTGTGTTAAGACAAGACACGATATTTCGATTAACTCGAAACTTGTTCAGAAGGATTTACCACCCTTCGAATATCTACTCTTTTTTTGGCGAACCGCCGTGTTCGCCAAAATTCGGGGACAGAGCGGGACGTCGAATTTTCTTTAAAAGGAAACATCCGATGGAACTTACTACCCACAAACTTCGTATCAGCCAAAGCACGGTGAATACCATTCTTTCTCGTGCTCAAGGCCACTACAAAAGTATTCTTCTGTCCGCCGGTGCGGATGAAATGATCTTCAAAACCAAGAACCTGGAATGTCCCTGGTGCGCGGGAGAAGACCGTTTCTCTTACACCGACAAGTTTGGGAAAGGCGACAGTTTCTGCCGTCACTGCGGTTACCACAGCGGCGTCGATCTTCTGATGAAAATCAAGAATTTCGGCTACGTTGACGCTCTGCGTTTTATGGCCCGCTATCTCAATCTTCCGATTCATGAAGAAAAAACCTACAGAGTCACGAAAACACGTGAGCAGCCTTCTCCGGTAGAAGAAGTGTGGGCTGCCTCTCATGCCTTGGGCGAGAAAGATAGTGCTTACGCCTATCTTCGAAGCCGGGGTTTGACAAAGTGTTTTCCGGCAGCCCTCCGTGCCTCGAATCGTCTGCGTTATGCGCAGCCTTCCGAGGACGGACGGTCATGGGATCACTCCTTCTATGAAGGACTTGTGGCCGAGATCGTTAACTCTGAAGGGCACCGAGTCAGTCTTCACCGAACTTATTTGGATAAGGGCCGAAAGGCTCCCGTTAAGGCGGTAAAGAAAGTGCTCGGCAAAGAGCTGTCGGGATGCGCCGTTCGTCTGGCCGAAACAGACGAATCCGGCGTGCTCGGATTAGCCGAGGGAATTGAAACGGCGCTGTCTGCCTCGGAACTTTTCGGAGTTCCGGTGTGGTCGGTGGTTGCCGCGTTTAATTTCCGCAACTTTGTACCGCCGAAGTCGGTCCGCAGAATCATCATTTTCGGTGACTCGGACAAGAACTTTATCGGTCAAAGAGAGGCTTATGCGGGCGCCGCTGAAATCAAGCAGCGGCATCCCGACATTGAGGTCGAAGTCCGTCTGCCTGAGCAATCAGGCTGCGACTGGAATGACGTTCTCATTGCTCAAAACCAAACAAGTTTTGGTGCACAGGCTTGTTTGACAAAAACATAGTGTGCATCGTTTTTTTACTTAACCCTGCGGGGCCTTAGTGCCTCCGCAGGGAGTACGAGGCTCCGTTTTTTTATTTGGAGCTTTGTATGACACAGGTATTAAACGAATTCGTCTCGCTGGAATCTTTCGGATTTATGCAGGACGGATCACTTTTAGGATACAGATTAGAGGATATTGAACAGGAACTTCGGTGTCTGATTCCTCGCTTGGATCCTTCCTATGTTTTTGAAAAGGACGCTTTGTCGATCATGAGCGCCTGGTTTGAAATCGGTTCGGGTGAGCCGTTGTTTATCAGCGGCCCGCACGGTTCGGGTAAAACCAGTTTTGTGAACCAGTACTGCGCCCGAGTGAACGCGCCTGTGATTTCGATTACCGCGCGCGCCCGCTTGGACCGTACCGATCTGATCGGCGGCTATGTCATTGATAAGGACAAAAGCATGCGCTTTGCCGACGGCCCGCTCACGCGGGCTTGGCGGCACGGCTGTGTGTTTCTGGTCAATGAGATGTCGGCAGCGCCGCCGGATCTTTGGCTGTCGGTCAATGAACTGCTTGAAGGTTCTCCGCTTTATATCCCGGAGACCGGAGAAGTGATTCATCCGCATCCGAGAACCCGCATTGTCATGACCGACAATCTGCGGGGACTGACAGAAGATTACGACTCACGCTACGTGGGGCGCTTCAGTCAGGATCCCGCGGTGCTCGACCGCTTTTGGAAAATGCGCATGGACTACATGGGTGAGGAAGCTGAAGTTTCTTTATTAGAAGCGACTACTCCGGAGCTTGAAGTCCGAGGCATGTCCTTTGAAGCGTGGCGGAAAGAGTTTTCCGTTCGCTTGAGAAGGGCGGCTGACCGAGTTCGTCAGGCTTACTGCCGTCAGACGGAGGACGGAGCCGTTGCGGAAGCAACGATTTCGACTCGTGTCTTGCTGCGGTTTAGAGACTTGCTTCTTCTGAGCTACCGATCTCCGGCAATGAGGAATGAGCCTCGAGCTGCACTGAGACGTGCGATGAAAATCGCGCTGACGGACTGCCTGGAAGACGCCGGCGCATTGGCGGTCGAAAAATTGGTCGAATTAGAAATCGGCGACATCGGCAAGCATATTGCCTGACAGCACTTTCTAACGGACCGATCGTTCTTTTAACACCGAGATGATTTCGGTCATCTCAACCCATCGTTATTCGAGGGCCTTTATGCCCTCGGATGACGGGCCAAAGGGCCCTCTTTTATTTAAGGAGGCCCTATGGCTGATTTGTTTGGTAACCGCGGTTTTTGGCAAGACAGCGGTTGTTTATCAACCGAAAAGAAAGAAGGTAAAACGGAAGATTCCGATCTGGTGCTGATTTGTTTTCAGATCAGTGTCTGGAGCGGGACAACAACTGAGCAGACCTCTATTGAAGAAGGCGCGGAGTTTATGAAACGCCGAAGGATTATTCCGGGCGTGATGCTGAAACCTTTTCTTGACTTCAGAGCCCGAGCCAAGGCTTTGTGTCAGGAGATGGGCGAACCTTATCTCAACGGTTTCGTTATGCGAAGGCAGGATGCTGCCGTTGCAGAACGAGCCCTGAGTGTTTGGAGAAAAGAGTTCTGCAGACGGCGCGATGAAGTTTTTGCGCCGGCCTACGAAGACATTCTTGCTCAGAGGCTCGAAGGCATCATTCCTCCGGGCTGTTCGAAGGAAGCCGTTTTTCCTCCGACGAACTTTGTTCTGCGTCGGATCAGCTTTGAGTTTGATGCGTTTGTTTTGGCCGCACACGGCACGGGCAAGCGAAGCTCAAAGGATGCTTTTCTTGACGGCTTGGCCGAGCGTTTTGCCGATGAGACCGATCTCATCTGTGCGGCGCTTGAGTCTGCCAACGTCACGGAAGCGATTGTGTGTCGGGTCAGGACGCTTTATGAACGGGTTCGTTCATGGAGCTGCTCACAAACCCGATTTGCGCTTGCTTCCGCCGCACTGGAAGAAGCACTTGCAGAAGGCAGCCGGACGCATGTTTGGTGCCGAAACAAGAAGCTTTTTCTTCAGGGTCTGGAGAAAGCTCGGGAAGCATTTGCACTGGCAGGTGCTGCTCACGAGCAGAACACGACGGAAGAGGCCGAGTCTCTCGTATCCGTTCCTTCTGTTGAGGAAAGGCGCGAGGTGCTTACCGGTGCAGCAGGCATGATCGCCCGCGGCCGGTCGCTTTTTCCTTTCGGTTAACCGACTTCCTGTTCAGTGTCTCAAGGCGAAAGCCTTGGGGCACGGTTCCGGAGTATTTTTAGGAAATTCATTTTGTCTCAGACAACGATCGCGTTACCCGCTGTATTGAAAGCGGTAAACGGCATTTTGACTTCTCTTTCTGGGGAAAAAGAAATCAAAGTGGTATTTGCCGGCACGCCTTGCACAGACGGCAAGACCGTTTATTTAGGAGAGCCGTTGCTTCAGTCTCAGGATGCGCTGGATGCCTACCTGTCTCACGGGACGCATGAGATTCATCACGTTTTGTACAGTGACTTTGATGAAGTGGCTTCGCTCGGAGGACTGCATTCGCTCGTTAATGCTCTAGAAGACGTTCGCATTGATGCCATCGGATATAAAAAATATCCGGGCGGCTATCTTTGGCGCAATGAACACTTTTCTAAGATGGCTCGGGCAGGGCAGCTTCCGAAAATCAACGAACATACTTCGCCGGGCGCGCTTCTTTGCCTTACTTGCTATTGGTGCATGACCGCACTGATGCTGGAATACGACTGCTCAAAGCATTATTCGGAAGAAGCAAAGAATGCTTTTGTGCAGAGATTCGGTCAGGAGCTCTTTGAGCGGATTATGCAGAAGGCAGAAGAATCGGTCAGAAGCCCGAATACCGCTGCGGTTATTCAATGCGCAAGAGAGATTGCACAACTATTCAGTCAGGCGATTTCTCAAAAGGTATTCTCTGAAGAGAACAAGTGCAGTTCCGATCAACCAGGCGCCGGCTCTTCATCAAAAGGAGCATCGGCTTCTTCTGAAGGAAAGGGCAAAGCCAAAATTCCGAAGAAAGACAAGCAAAAGTCCGACGAGTTTGATGCCTTGTTCGAGAGCGATGATCTTAAGGACGTCGATATCCACCGTGCCATAGAAGAAGACTATAAAAACTATCGAGGAGCCACCGGCGAGAATCCGACCGGCAAAGCCGCGGTTTGGCCGACGGTCAGAAGTGAACTCAGTCCTCGGGTTGATCCTGAATTCAAAGCGGAAGCGGAAAAGCTGCTTCGCGGAGGCTCACAGCAGTTTCATCGATTCTTGCAGGGACTCAGTTTCCAGCCCACGCGTTATGCGAGAAGCGGCAGGGATTTGGAGTCCAAGAGACTGAGCCGGTTGTATGTCGGGGACACTAGAGTGTTTCGATGCGAAGAATCCGTGCTCCGTCCTTCTGTAGCAATGTGCGTTCTTTTAGACCGAAGCGGATCGATGACGCGCGAAGACATGAGAACCGGTTCTTTGTGTGCTCAGGCAATCGCTGGAATGGCTGATTCCGTGAGCGGCTGCCGAAGCTCGGTTTATGCTTTTCCGGGCGTTGAACGTCAGACGCTTTTAGAGGTCAAACGTTTTGATGAGCCCGTTGCGTCTTGTTTGGAACGCTTTTGCGCTTTAAGGCCTTTCGGCTATACACCAGTCAGACAATCCATCAATTCAGCGGCGGCTCAGCTTGTTAGTCGAAGAGAGTCCCGCAAAATTATCTTTTTGATCACGGACGGATTGTGTTCCGATGCCGAACTTCTAACTGACATTGAGCAAGATTTGAAACGCGCCGGTATTGAGATTGTCTGCTTGGGCATCGGGGATGATATTCCGAAGATTTTTAGTATTCAGTCGGACATCGAGTATTCTCATCAAATGAAAGAAGCCGCTTACCGGCTTCTTGAAGAGACTTTTAGAAGAAATTAATTTTAAGACACTCCCGGATATTTTTTCACCTGGCCTTTGAGAAACAATTTTCTTCTCTGATAAGAACGTTAGGAGGAGAAGATTAGTTTTTGTCTTTTGCTTCCTTTTCCACTCGAGCTTCCCTGTAACCAAGTCCGCCAGCAAGAGAATTAAGGAGGATTGTGCTCATGCCCCTTTGTTCGTTCAAATAGTGAACAGAGGCATCATCAATCCGATCCCGTCTTAGCTCAGTCATCGCACCATGGTTCATAAGTCCTACTGCGTTTGTCTCTTCCTGCTCATCAAATTTCTTCTTGAAATCTTTTAATCCCGCGTTTAACGAGGTCGATAGGAGAGATGCGTTTTCGATTTTGTCTTTGAAAGAACCTGCTTGTTTGCCGATCAACTCTTCTCCCTTGCGCTGCATAGCTGATAAGGAGTTATCTCCTTGACGTTTAAGAGCGTTTTGTTCAAGACCGGTTTCTTGTATTTGTCCGGGACCTAAGTGACCAACATCTGTAGAGCGGTCGTAAGAATCAGCGGCAGCTGAAGCGCCTAAATACTCTCGTTTATCCGAAGAATCAAAGAGAGCTTTAAGGTGAGATTCCGCAGACAAGTTGTCTGAAGACAGTAATTTCTGCATAACCAAGATGTCGTTGTTGACGGCAGTTTGGCTCGTTCCGCTTAAGTTTTCAGAGCTGGATCGAGAAGCCGAGAACGTCTCTGAGAGCATTCGGCTCTGATCATTAGAGGTGCGATAGGCTTTATCCAAAGCAGCCGAGAAGTTTTCCGCGGCTCGACGCATTTCATCATTTGAGGTCGAGGCGGCAATTTCTTTCGCTGTGCTCTTGAGTGCATGGTAGGCTTCAGCTTTCTGACGCTGGGTCGCGGCACTTTGAGAGCCTGTTGCAGTGTCTACGAACTGCTGAGCAGTTTTTGCCTCCAGGCCGATTCCCATTCCTGCAGCTTCAGCTGCTCCGCTAAGATGAGACATCGCATTTTGTACTTGGCGTGCAACAGGTTTCCCTTCGGAATCTTTGGTCTGCGTAGGCATGGCTCCGAGTAAGGTTGAGCTTTGAGCAGCGGCTAGGTTTAGATTCTCTGGAGAAGCAGAAAGAGTTCCCTTGGCTTCTTTGGCCGCGTCCTTTGCAGCATCTGTTGAGAACTGAGCTTCTCCGCCTCCGGCTTGAAGTTTTGCTCCGCTCGTGAATGACAAGTTCTCGGAATTAGATAAACCTCTGGATACGGTAGAAGATTCTCCTGAACTCTTCGAATATGAAGATGAAGACGTACCGGCAGTAGACTGACCGGCGCTCAGGCGTTCGGATAATCCTTGACTCATTGCTCGAGCAAATTCTCGGCTGACTGCATTTGAAGAAGAAGCTGCCGAAGACAGAGAAAGAGCCTGACTCTCAGAAGCAGTCAAAGTTGTTGCGGAAGAAGATGCTGTTCCTGTCGTGCGGCTATGCGTTAATGCACCGGAAGAAGAAACGCCGAGATCAATAGAGGTTCGAGCCATGCCTGTCACGGTTCCGGTTTCGTCTCTTGTGACGGAGCCATAAGCAGTCTGAGATTTAGAAGCATAAGGATCACTCCAAGAGGAAGAAAGATCGGATTTATTTGCGGAAGCCGAGTTCATGGATGTATTTCCCATAGAGATGTTTCCGGCATTGAAGTTTCCGGCTGCCGCTTGAGCGGAGGCGCCGGAAGAAGCGCCTTGAGCAGGCGCCATTAAACCTGTGGCCATCGAGACAAATGCCATATCACTGCCTTTGGCAAGTGCAAAGGCAATCAGAGGGATCAAAAGCATGATGCTTCCGGCAATGGCTTGAGAAGTGGCGCCGGCTTCACGAATGATTCCGGCTGCCAGCAAAGTACTTCCGCCGAACTCGGTGGCAATCCGATTCATCGGATTGGCGTCTACGGAAATCATCAGATAGTTAGCAACGGAGAGGAGCGGCGCCCACAGCTGGAACCAAATCAGCAATACAAAGAACGATCTAAAAACCGCTCCGGCAGCGCTTCCTGCCGCTACCATCAAAAGAAGCATTAGAGGGAAGGCGGCAATGACGATGAATTCCACGCAGTTGCGAATCTTAGGAAGACTGTGTTCCGCCAAACGCGCCAAGGTGCGGTAATTGATTTCGGACGTGAGATTGGCTTGAGAAGCGGAATATTTAGCGGCGAGATCAAGCGGAGCGCCGGCCTGTGCGGCAATGGATGCCATGCCTCGCGGAAGGGCTGTGAGCATGACGGAATGCTTGAGGCTCTGTTCCAAGGAACGAGAAACACCAAGCAAAAGCGCTTCGCTTTGCGGAAGCGTGCGTCGAATGACATCGGCGGGATCAATTCTTTCCGGTACTAAGACGGTACCGAGGCGCTTAGACAAGAAGTCGAGTTCAACGGTATTGAGATGCTGTTCGAGGTTTTGGAGCGCCTGATCGCATCGTTGGACGGTGCCGTCGGAAGAGACGGAAGAGCGTGCCGGATTGATCCAGCCGTCTGCGGAAATCGTGGCCCAAATGTCGCCGGAGTGGCTGAGTTCTGCCGCTTTATCGGAATGATCCAAGAGCTCCGGTCCGATGCAGTCGGCAATAACACGATCCGTTAAAGCACGGCCTTCCGGTGTGACGGGTCCGGCGGCTAAAAGAGTATTCAAGGCACGCTGAGGATAGACCAAGCCGAACTTGGAGAAACGTTCTGCGTCTGGCAGAGAGAAAGCGGTTTCGAAGCTTTCGGTGAGAAAGTGTCCGATCTTAGAGGTGGCAGACGCAAAGAATCCCACACCGAACGGGACGTTGCTTACGACATAAACATCGGCGCTTCGTTCGTCGTGGATGGCGACATCCACTTTAGGGACGAGCATGACGGAATAAAACAAGACGGCGGCAAAAAGATAAACCTTTGAAGCCAATCCCTGCCACTTCAGGAGGGCGCCGGTAAGCGTCACAAGAAAGCCGGCAAGCACGGCAGTTTTAAGCAGACCTTCGTAGGAGGAGCCGGAGCAAATCGAAACCAAGGCTTCGAATAAGTCTCGAATTTGGCCTCCGTTCCAGTAGGCGTAATAGTCCATCACCATTAGAGGTTTTCTCCGAAGGAAAGGTTGGCCGCTAAGTCAGCGGCTAGGGCGCCTTTGACACTTCTTTCCAAGTGTTCAATCTGCGTAATGAAAGAGTGCGCCCGGCTCATCTGCTGGAAGACCGCATCGCTGCGCGAGGCGATGTCTTTACGAACTTCATCGATTCTTGCCTCAATGACTTTTAGGTGTTCGGCGGCAACGACGCCGGTTTGAGAAGCAGAAGAAGCGGAAGCTGCCGCCTTGATGTCTAAGGACAAACGATCCATGGCTCGGATGACGGCTTCAAAAGCGGCAGCTTCGACGTAGATGCGCATGATGTCTTGAGAGAAACCTAAGTAACGATGAGAAGCGGTGGCATTGATCAGACGGATTAAAGGGATGGTGGAAGACGAAGCTAAAAGCAGCATGTCGGCTTCGGAGACAAGATTTGGGTCGCGGCGCAGGATGGAGTTTCTGTAGTTTGATGCTGCCTTCATGAATTCATAGGGAAGGTTAACTTCATCGAGCGTTGTCTTTTTAACAGTCAAGCAGCGATCATCTCCGTCTTCTTCGACACAGCGGAGCCGGAAAGCTTCACTCTCTAAGACTTGGGTGTCGGGGCGTCCGAAAAGGAAACCCACTAAGTCCTGTCCGGCAATCGGAATGGCGCGGGTGACGGTGTCTTTGCCGCTGCCTTCTCGAACATAAATGACGGTGCCCACGAGCGTCATCATGAGTTCTTTGAGCTCTTTGCTGTAAGAAGCATTAAAGCTGCCGCCGGAGAGCAGGGACCAAGTGAGATTTAACTCCGGCGCATCGACCACATTTCCGCCGGAATCTTTACGGGTCGGCGCGTAATCCAGAACGGCGGCGCCGTCCGTGCGGGTCTTTGCATCGGCTTCCGAAGCATCAGAAACAATACCTGAGGCACGCAAAGCATTGCGGGCATCAAAGCCTGTCTTTTGAATCCATTGTTCTGCGCCGCTCATCTTCAAGAGGTTTTGCGCGGAGGTGCAGGAGTCTTGGAACATATTGGTGTACTGACGGATCATGTCACGGAAGCTTGTGACTTGTTCATTGAGATCCGGCGCTAAAGACTGGAGGGCAAGCTGGAAAGCTAAGCCGGGGAGTGCAGTGCCGATGTTGCGCAGGAAAGCGACGAACTCTTCTCGGGAAGGGATACCGAAGGCGCCAAAAAATAAGTCAATGCCTCCGCAGCCGGCAGACAGAGAAGGCGGCGTGAAGTAAAACGCATTGAAGTCTTTGCGCGGAGCTCGGTAGACAAATCCTCCGCCTGTGACGGTATTCATGCCGGAAGACTGATAGACACCTGCCGGTGTGACATTGCCTTGATAAGAACCTGCGGCAGAATAGAAGTCTTTCATGAAGCCTGCGGAAGCGTCTGCAGTGAAGAGACAGGTGCTCAGGGCCAAAGCTGAGAAGAGTTTTGTGAATTTATGGTTCATGGCTGAAGAGGATTAAAGGGACGGATGGGCGGCAAGCGTTGTTGAGGGAGTCGCGGAAAGGGCGTCAGGGGCAGAAAAATTTGTGGTCTTTTGCACAGAGTTTGCGACTTGTGCGCCGCCGAAAAGTGACTCTCCGGGCTTGCTTAGTGCCAGAGTCTGAATGCGGTTGAGCATGTCTTCGAGCGAAAGCACACCGGAAGAAACTAAGTAAGAAGCGGATTGGTCGCGTTTGACCATGAAGAGTGCGGGTACTCGGTCAAGTCCTAAGCTGTTGGTTAAGAGTTTTGAAACACCGTTGTCTGGCAGCGCATCCGGGAAATGATCATTAGGGGAGCCGTCAAGCGAGACGGCAAGCACTTCAAAACCAAACGTGTCTTTGAGCTGTTTTACCAGCGGAGACTGCAAAGCACAGAAGCGGCAGTCAGAGCGGTAGAAATACATCAGCCCCCAGCCTTGTGCGATCTGCGGAATCTGTTCTTTACGGATTTGGTTTCTGTCTTCCTTTAAAGAGACTTGAGCGAAGTTGGCGGCCGGATTAAGGGTTGAGAAATCAAACTGCGGGTTCTGCCAAGAAACGCGGCGGTTCATATCTGTAAAGAGAGCGGCTTTTTCTTGAACGAAATGGTTGACCTCTTGGAAGGCTAAGACGTTGGCTTCCGTCGGAAGAAAGGTCGCGTTCTCTAATCGTTTGGTGTATTCGGCTCTAAGTTCTGCCGCGCTTAGGATTAAAGAGAGATCTTTAGGCGCATTAGGATCCGGGACTTTCTTCTTTAATTCTTCGGGCGGGTAGTAAAGAAATCCACGGTCTTCAGAGTTCCAAACGTCTTCATCCCAAAAGGAAGCGGCGAGCGACGCAGGCGCAGCGAGCGTTAAGGCCAGTGATAAAAGCAGATAAAGATTTTGTGGTCTTTTGCACATAATTAGATGTTAGTTTTTAAGATTCTTAGAGGGAGCTTTAGGAGGCGAGGGACGGTTGGGCGCTGTCGGAGTACCCGTGAAGTTAGGGTCGACAACGTGTGAAGAGCCCACGGACGGCGACACATAAGCGCCTAAGTCTTTATCGACCAAATTCTTGGTATGGGCCGTTCCTCGGTCTTGGGCGGCAGCAGAATTGAGTTCGTTCTTTTGGACGATTAAGGCTTCGAACTCAGACAAGTCCATTGCGTCAAAATCCAGGCGTTCGAGTTCGTCTTGGGTGAAGCCTTCGCACTGAGGATTCTGAGCCGAACCCCAGCCTTTGCCCAACTGAGGACGACCTTGTTCCTGAAGGATTCGGGCAAGCGGCGAGTTATAGCAGCAGTAGCTTTCTTTTCTTTCCACGCAGGTGACGACTTTCTTAGAACAGTAGGTTCCGACGTAGTGGCAGAGCTTCTGGCCTTTCTTGAGCATTAAGGTTTGCTCTTTAGGTTCGCACTGCAGATAGTCCAATGCAATTTGGACGGCAACGGACATGGCGAAAGAGGTGGGGTCAAAGGTGAAATACATTTGGCTGCCTTGGAGCGTCATTCCGAATCCATAGAAGGAAAGCGACGGGTTGTAGACACCGCTCGTTGCATCGCCATAGAGCATATTCAAGATGCCGGAGGTGGCGTCAGAGGCTGACAACACGTCGTACACATAAGGGCTGCCGATGTATTTGACGGTTTCTATCGTGGCTTCTCCGGCAAAGCTCATTGCTTTGCCGAAAGCCGAGGAATTGGCGGTTCCAGCTTTGACTTTGGTGTCACAGCAAGAGAAGCCTAAGACTTTCTTGGAGCATTCATCGACTTCACCGTTAAAGAAACGGCCGTTGTCGTAGTCGCCGTAAAGGGCGCCTTGACGCGCGGTCTCGAGCATCGTGATCACTTTAGAGAAGTCGGAGTCGGCCGGGTCGCCCGATCCGTCGCAGATGCCGTCTAAGCATTCGGCGGGACGGCAAATGGTTTCGGTGACAACGGAGCCTTCTTTTTCCTGACAGCGATAAGTGTAGGCGGTTGTGAGGCATTTGCCGACATCATTGACGGCAATGCACTCGGAAGAAACTTTGACGCAGTCTTTATCGGCTTCGAACTTACCGCAGTCGTTTTTGGTTTCTTCGGAGCCGTCGCCTGAGGCTCCGCAGACATAGACGTGTTCATACTTCCAGCAGTCTTTATAAACAGGGATGCCGTTGATGATCTTTTCTGCCGGGCCTTCGACGCATTCGGTTCGAAGCACCGTGCAGGCCGGATTATCTTTAAGGGGAAGACAAGTGTCCGAGGGTTCAATGGCGCCGATGACAATGTTTGAATCAATGATGTCGGCGCCGGGGGCAGAGATTTCCGAGTCGCCTTTGCAGAAGATTTCCTTTTTATAAGCAAGACACTTCGGGCCGTCGCGTTCGATACAGGTTGATTTACGGACTTCGCATTCGGGGAGCTTTTCTAGGGCTTCGCACGAGTTTTCGTTTAGGGATTTGGTGCAGTTATAGATGTATTTGCGCTGAATGCATTCGCCTTTATCGTTGGTCTGCATACAGGAGTAACCGGAGGCTTTACAGGTCATGCCTTCCGTTGCAGTCTTACAGGCTAAAAGATCAAAACCGGGTTTAGCGGGTGTTCCTTCCGGCGTAATGTCATCGCCTTCAATCGGATCGGTATTGACGCAGTGGTACTTCTGCGAATACTGCGCGCAGGTTCCGTCGGCACCGACGCGCTCGCAAACTTTTTCTCCTATGGGCTGACAGCCTTTAGAGGCGAGGATTTGGCAGCTGTTGGAGGCGCCGGGAGCAGCGCAGGCAAAAGCGAGTTCTTTCTTCCAGCACTCTTTATAAACGGCTACGCCGTTAATGATTCGTGTCTCAGGACCTTCGATACATTTCTCTTCTGCGATATAGCAGTCGGGATTGTCTAAGAAACTTGAACAAGTCGTCGTATCCGTTCCGGATATAACGGTATGAGAACTATCGAGAATTTCGATGTTTTCTGTTTCTTTTGCTTCTTCGGAACAGATATAAGTACTGTTCCAAGACATACAGGTACCGGTCAGGCTGTAACTCAGACACTCTGCTTTTGTTTGACGACAACCCGGTGTTTGTTTTAGGCCGGAACAATAATCGACAGTCGAGCTTGAAGTGCAGTGACGCGTGGTTTGATAGTTCCAGCATTCGCGCCAGACCTCAACGCCATTAACAAACTTGGAGCCGGGACCGTCGACACAGACTTCGGGGCCGTCCGTGCAGGCGCCACGGACAGGCGCAGAAGACAGGACGATCAGGGAGGACAAAAGGACGATTAAAGGAAGACGGATCATGATTCGAACTCCACGACTTTGCCGTCATCGCTGACGCAGGTGGTGCGCCACTTGTCTAAGGAAATGTCGTTGACGTTTTTCTGGAAAGAAAAACGCTTTTGGATGGAACCGGAGTAATCCCATTTACCCGGACGGGTATAGATGTCCATCTTGATATCGACGGTGCAGTTGACTCCGATGCAGCGGGTTTGTCCGGTCCAGACGCCTTTGCAGTTCGAGAAGTAATGTTCGTTCTGAAAGTCGGCCGCCTGTATCTCAAAACCGAAGTTAGCGGAATTTTTAACGTTGGTTTCTATGCGAAGTTTGGGGGTCAGATCATTAGAGCATTGATATTTAAGCTCGATGACGTCTCCGCCGTTGCAGGTGTCTTTGCCTAAAGAGGAAGAGGTCTCGGAAGCAGCTTCAAAGAATTTGCCGATTTCGCATCCCGCATAACCGACGACTTCCAAGTAACGGTTGCAGCGGTAGGTGTTTTGTGTGAACTGCTGTGTTTTACAAAGATACCGGTAAGTGCTTTCGATTTTGACGGTTTCTCCGGCGTGACAAGTTTGGAGCGGCGCATGAAGACAGGTGTAGTCCTGGCTTGTCTCGTTGTAATCGGCCAGACACTCGACGGTCAGTTTTTTACCGGTTCGGGCAATACATTCAAAGAGCGTCGAGACGTCGAGCTTTTCTGTCCAGCCTTCAAAGCAGGACTGAGTAGAGCTGCCGACGGTGGTTTCTTCGCAGACTGCAAAGTCGGTCTGAGGCGGGCGGGTCGTTGTGATGGTTTCGCAGATTTCCTGGCCGTTAGTCGGAAGTTCGGGAAGCTTGTTTAAGAGATGATCGCGATCTGCCAAGATGTTGTCGAAATCAGATTCCTCCCAACCGGGGCTTGAATGTGTGTCGTAAATCACCTGGACGGCTCTGCAGTCCATAGAAGTTTGCGATAAACATCCGTCGGCTTTTGAGGTGCCGGGTTTCAGAAGATTGCCTTGACCTTTAGCAAAGAGTTCCTTGAGTTCAGAAACGTCTGAGCCGAACTCGGGAACGGTGCCGGAAGCGGAGCTCTCGGTCAGGATGTCCTTGATCGACAATTTGGCTGCTTCTCCTTTGGCGGCGTCCATCGCGGACTGTTTGTCGTAAGCGCCAGCCGGGGAGCTCAAGACCATTAATAGGGCGGAGCTGATTAAGGCATGAAGAAAGATGCTAAGCATTACGGACGGTTCCCAAGTTTGGCTCGAAGAGTGCGGGCCGCGTCTCCAATCGAGTCTTTGCGGTCGATTAAGCGATCCAAGGCATATCCCAAAGTCACGTCTCCGGGGACAATGACGGCTTTAGCGCTTTTGATGCACCCGTCAGAGGAAGCGGGGCTTTCTTCTTTGATGATTAAAGCGGGAACCTGGCGGACATTGAATTCGGAGAAGAGTTCAGGATTGAGCTGAACATCGGCGCCGGATTCGATTAAAGGCTGAAAGGCAGCCAGTGACTGAGGATTAAGGAGCGGGAGTTTAGAGTCAGAAGATGGTTTGGTTTCGGGGACACCGCGGAAAACCAGAGGCACGCCGGCGTCTTTGGCGTCACGGGCCAAACGCTCTAAGGAAGCCTCCGGCATTGAAAAAGACACCAAGACAAAGGCCTGAGGCAGAGGCTTTTGTGTGACTACTTCAGGATCTCTCATCTGCTGAGAGAGTTCGGAAGAAACTTCAAGGACATCTTCGATCGTCCAAGGTTCCGAAGCAGCAAAGGTGATCAGCGGACAAGTTATCAAGGCGCTCAGAAGGAATTTGAAAAAGTGCGATTTATTCATAAACGAATTTTTGAATAAGTGTGTTTAATTCAAAAAGTTTTATCTGGGTTAGATCGAATGGAGCATTAAGGTTTGAAAAAGTAATCTCTTTTCAAAAGATCATTTTGAATTAGTATGAGCATTTCAAAAATGACTTTTGAAAAAGTATGTTTATTTCAAAATAAACTCGGCTGAATTCCTGCACCTTGGCAGCAGTCTCGTTTGCGATAGATCAGATAAGCCGCATCTTCTCCGCCGGAAGCCCAGGTTTTGCCGGAATGCCAAAGCGAAGTGGAAGCGCCCATCGGATAACAGCATCGGCCGTCTTGTTTGCCGGTGGTGCGTGACGGGTACATCATTTGCGTTCGATAGACGCGCTTATCCATGATCGATTCGAGATAAGGACCGCATTGGCCTTTTTCTCCGTAAGCGGCCCATTGAAGACCGGAACGATGGAGCTTCATCGTGAAGCGAGCGACAAGCAGAGAAGAGGCTTGCGGAAAGTGAACGTGAGATCCGATCCAGCCGGTTAAAGGGAAGATTCCGCCGTGGCAGCCTGCGCACCAATAGAGTTCAGAAACCGGAAGCGAAGACGTTGCCGCCACGCAGTCAGCAGCGCAGGCTGCAGCCGCGGCCGGATTGGCAAAGAGCGAAGCATCCGGATTTAAGAAGAACGTAGTGACGGAATCATCCCAGAGCGGATCGAGCTCTGTCATATAGGCTAAATCCCATGCGGACTGTTCCAGACATTTGGTATCGAGAAGGACTTCAAGGATAAAAAGCCAAGGTGTGAAGTACCAGTGCACTTGATAAAAGGAAGAGCGCTGAGCGGATGTCGATTTATTGGGTGTACGGCCGTGAGCCGGTGCTCGAATGCCGACATTAAGTTCCATGCCGCCGAGCGACGGAAAACAGTATGGTGTACGGACGACTTCAGCGGTTCTTAGCGGTTCCCAGAAGGACATATTAAGACCGACAGTGATATTGGCGCCGGAAGCACAAAGACAAAGACGATTGGCATCGGTTTCCGGATCGGCATTGTTTCCGGAAGAAAGCGTAACGCCTCCGAGCTTGATCGGGAAAACACAGCTCCAGCAGACATCCGTGATCGGATTGATGATTCTGCCTTTGCAGTTTCCGGCAGAAGCGGAAGCTGCAAAACAGAAAGACAAAAGGAGTATTAGAAGAGAGCGTTTCATGGCTGTGGCATCAAAGAAAGGAGTTCGGACAATTGGTCGGGCGCAAATTCGGCGCCTTCAGGGCCTTCCGGACCATTAAAGAGAAGAGCAGGAACGGCTTTAATCTCGAAGACGCGGACGAGCGCACCGCCTTGGTCAAAAAACACACGGCGATTGAGCTTTTCCGAGACTTCTGCCGGGGTGCCGTTCACCAGAACCACCCGCATGTCCTTTTGAGATTGATAGAGCTTTTGAGCGGTACCGATAGACTTAGCGTCCTTCCCGTCAATGAAGAGCAGTGAACGAGACAGATGCGGCATCGGGACGGACTGAGCCTGGCGAAGAAGAGATTCGGGTAGGGTTTCCGGGACGGAAGCAGACAATTCCCAAACCCGTATTTCCGTGGCTTTCTTCAATCCTGCAACCGGTGTCGGGTGTTCCAGTTCTCTAGCAATACGATCTTTGTTTTGGTTGAAACGGCGATCGTATTCACCGGACGCTTTCATGGCACCGACACGAGATTTAAAGGCTTCGAGAATGTCGGGTTCAGCAATATCGTGCAGCGGACCGAGCGGTTCGAGGATTTCCATTTTCGGTTTTGGTGCGCTCTCCTGAGAGCAGGGTTTGGCAACGGTAAACTTCACCGAAGGTTCGCTCGAGGCAACACTGTAGGCGGAAATGCAGACGATGGAAGAGGCGACAGCGCAAGTTGAAAGAATTGCACGGGTTAGGTTCATGACAATCTTCAATCATTAAAAGAGAGGATGAGCTCTGCCGCTGAAGCGGCAGCGATCAATTAAGCCGAAGGATTCATAACGACTGTCGTAAGAATCTTTGTGCGTTCCGCGCACAAAGTATTGGTCTTCACCTAAAACCTGAGGTTGTGTGGCTTCCAGAGAATTACCGTTCAGAGCGCGTTTTTTGGCAGTGGTCAGTTCTTTGCCGTCGCAATAGAACGTCCGGTTCTCACGAGTCAGCGTTTGGCCGGGACCGCAGACCACTTCCTTGATAAAGGTCAGACGGTAGCCGCCGACAGCAGATGGCTTAGGTTCAAAGGCAACGTAATCTCCGACTTTGACGTCTTTTTGTCCTCGCTCAATAACAAAGAGCTTGAAGGGCAAGGAATGGGAGCGGTTCATAGCGAGATGCCAGCGGTTGTTTACGAGACTGAGGATTAAGAAGACAGCAAGCCATATCCATCCGAAGCGGCGAACATGGTCTTTGAGCCGATGCCAAAAGACTCTTGGGTGGGCTTTTATGCGGTTCATCGTTTGACTCCGCTGTTTAATCGAGCTTCGATCTGCTGAAGCTGATTGCTTTGCTGCTCGGCGGAAAGGCCGAGTTTGGCGGAAAGGTGTGCGGTGTAATCAGGTAGTTTTGCGTTAGAAATGACAGCTGAAGAAACCAGAAGAACGCAGTCGCATTCGTTTTCTATCTGGGCAAGTTCTTCTTTGAGTCTTTTAGCGAAGCGCTCGGCTTCCGCCATGATTTCTCCTCCTCGTTTGCCTTGGGAGACGACACGAACTTCATTGGCTTTAACGACAGAATTGAGGTTAACGACCGCAAAGCGGGGACGATTAAGAAAGTCGGAGATTCGGTCCTTGACTTGGAAAGCACCGAAACCCAATCCCACGCCGATAGAGACGGCGATGGTGACGGAGAGGAAGGAGATTTTCATAGGATTAAACGGAAATAGGATTGAACTCTTGGAGCTAAAGGAGCATTAAGGATAAGAAGGATTAAGGGATGAACTCGCCTTGACCGCGTTCTAAAAGAACTGCTTCGATGGCTTTTCTCATCGACAACCCTTCTTTGCGGAAGCGGTTGATGTCGCTGATGTCCTTCGGATGCGTACTCATGACCAACAGAGAAAAGGGATCGAGAATCAGTCGATTCACTGAAGTCGGCGCGTCACCGATCTTGACCAGCACTTCGGAATACACGTCTCTCAGACCTTTAAGGGAACGGAGCTGCTGCAGTTCGTAGTCGTCTAAGCCGAGCTGGGATTCTTTCTCGCATTCGCTCAAGACGGATTCCTTGAGCTTCATGATGAACTTACAGTCGGCGTTGTCTAACGCCGCTTTGGCGGCAGAGCTTTTCCAATAGTCTCCCGGACCTTGTGTGCCGGTAAAGAAAGCACCGTTTAATTTTCGTGCTCGGCGGTAACCGGCCTCAATAAATTTAGAAGAATGTCCTCGGACCATTAAGTCCCAGGCCTCGTCGATGATGACAAGCTTGGGCTGAGAGCGTTCGCCTCGGCGCATCTCCACGTCGATGAGATACATGAGGAGCATTAAGACAACGGCCTGAAGAGACTTCTTGGTGTTGAGCTGTTCCAGCTCAAGCACAATGAAGTGATTGTCAAAGTCAATATTGGCTTCCCCTTCAAAGAAGGAGGCATAAGCACCGCCTTGAGCGTACGGCATGAGTTTGACGCCGAGGTCCACAAGACGTGGATCGTCCAACGTCTTTTGTTCTTCTGTGGTTAAAGAAGCGTAATAGGCTTCCCAATCAGGATCATTAAGACGAGGATGAGCACCACCTAATCGTCCGTTATGAAGCAGGGATCGAGTGAGGTCGGTAATCGTCGGAACTTTGTTCAGCGCTTTGGCTTCATACCAAATATGACGGATATGGATCTGAAGATGCGAGAGCATTAAGTCATCGAGCTGCTCATTGGAAGAAGCCATCTGAGCAATCAAAGGAAGGACTAAGTCCATATCGGCCTCGATATTTTTTGTGACGGAAAGAGGATTAAGACAATCGATCTTGCCGTCAGCACGCGGCGTATCCGAGAGTTCGATCCATTGACCGTTAACGCAGTGACAGAGTTTTTCGTAGCTTCGACCGATATCGATCACCCAAACACGGCCGTCGGAGCAAAGCGTTCCGAGTGCCAGAGAGTTCAGCATCACGGATTTACCGGAACCGGAAGATCCGGTCACGATACCGTTGTAGTTGCCGTGCGGATTAGCGAATGGATCAATGTGGGTGATCTGGCCTCTGCGAGAAAACAGCGAAAGAATCGGTGTCGGCAGCAAGTGTCCCGCTCGTGTACCGGAGCCTTTCCAGTCACCGAGTAAAGGCATCGTATTGGCGGCATTGGCACTTGTCTTCGTCGAAGAGCGTTTAGCAAGCTTTACGTCATGGGCCAGCAGCGGGCCTCCTGTCATCGGCAAAGAGGCCATTAAGCCTTGAAGATGCATTAAGTGATCCTGCATGAGCTCAATCGACATTTTCTTAAAGATCCCGATCGCGGTTTGAACTTCATGCGTGACGTTCTCTGTGGTCGGGAAGATCATGACTTGATGAGAGAGCTGGACTAAGCCTTCACCATGCTCAAAGGACTGCACAGCCGCTCTCCAGTCTCTGGCTTCTTCTTGGAGCGTCGGAATAAAGCGGGCAATTTCTGTCGCCGACATTTGTTCTGCTCGAGCACTTTTAAGCTGAGCGTAGCTTTTGCTTTTCTCATAAGATGTTTTAGAGAGATACGTTGTTATGAGGAAAGGGCTGGAGAAACCTAAAGAACCTTCCACATCACCGGCGGCGCGAGCCATCTTATCGAGCGAAAAACTTTGGGGATAGGCGTGCGGTGAGAGACTCACCGCTTTGACGGTTAAAGGATGATTGGCAGAGCGGAAAACAATGCCGTCTTCTTCCACGGAAATGGTTGTTTCGTGAGAGACCATTTGAGCACGAGGTTCTCGAGCGGTATCCACTTCGGAAAACGACCAAGCACCGTTTACAAAAAGCTGAGGATTAAGAATGAGGGATAGGGTGTGAACCAAAATCCGCTCATCCCAAACAAAGGGCGCGAAATGCCATTGGTTCAAGGTGGACACCATGACCTTGCGAATCAAAAGTGCATTGTCTCTGGCCTCGGAAGCAAAAGGATCCTTAGCAGGGATGACAACCGAAATCCAGCAGCGAAGATTGCGGCCGAGGATGGGCAGAGCCGGATGGGGCGCCTGAGTCGCAGAGCGAGAGAGAAACTTTGCCTTGGCTTGTGTCATCGCCGATAGCAAGTCCTTTTGTTCAGCGCGGGCCGGCGTATCTTCCGGAGTCGGTCGAAGCGTTTGGCTTCGGACAAGTTCTACTAAAGGTTCAATAAAAGGAGATCCGAAAAGACTTACCTGAACCCCGGCTCCGTCCGGCAGGATTGATCCGATCATGTGCTCAAGGCTCTTGGCCATATTTAATGACGTTCCGGTCTGTGGAGTCACTTCAATGACAAAACCCAATCCTTCAAATGATCCGTCGGGAGTGGCAATCGCACAGAGCTTGTCGCTTTCTTCAAACTGCGCGTAGGGCAGTTCGTCAGCAAAGCGGTCAATACGCAGAGGCGCCTTGCGGCGCGTCGGCGTAGAGCCCGGATGCGCTTTAAAGTTCGGTTTTAAGTCTTGGAAGGCAAAAAGAGAGGCCGCAGAAGACAGAAAGTTCTTGAGCTTCATGAGAAAGATTAAGGACGATTAAAGGAAGGACGGATTAAGGTTTGCCTGTAAAGCCGAAAGCGGGAAGCTGCTTAAGCTTTTCGCGTTTGGCTTCATTCGGATCCTGGGGCTGGTCGGAAGACAGCGGATAAACGGGTTTAGATAAGCGGGAAGACGAGACAAGTTCGTTGACGCTGTCTGTGGTCCAACCCCCGTTTTCTAAACGAACGTAGAGATAGCGCTGGTCATGAAGGTCGCCTAACTTGTCGTGGAAGGGTGCGAGCCAAACCCGAAGAACGGTTTCCGGTTTACGCCATGGACGCGCGGGAACAATTGTGACGAAGTCGGAAGTACGTTCAACGGCGCTCGTTTGTGTCTGTTCGACAGAAACTTCGGTTGATTCCGTTTTGACTTCCGGATTGCCCATGGTTTGATTGGGTTCAAAGAACGGCTGGACAAAGTTCTCTTCCTCAGAAGCGGCTAATAGGACAGGGGTTGTCGGATTGTTTTCTTCATAGACTTGAGAGATGTTTCTGCAGGATGGGCCTCCGGAGAGATCAGCACAGGCAAAGTCCGTCTTTGCATTAGAAAATCCTGTGAGCGATCCGCATCCGGAAAGCATCACCGCTGCAGAAACCGCAGAGACGATTAAGGAGAGACGTTTCATTTAGTTTCCTTGCAAAGGAGCGTTAATAAACGCCTCAAGTTTGTCGAGCGGAAGGGCGCCGGCAGTTCGGTCTCCGGCTTCATTGATGAGTGTCGGGGTTCCGCCGATGCCGTGCTGCTTAGCCAAGGCCAGAATGTCATTGACCGGAGACGGGCAAACCGGATTGTCTGCAATGGCGTTGAGCATAGGTTCGCCCTTTAAAGCATAGGCAAGAGATTTAGAAGGATCTTTAGCGCACCAGATCGCGTCTGATTTTCCTCGAGCTTCCGGATGGATAGACTCCAGCGGGAAAAGGAACGTATAGACGGTCACGTCTTTTAGGGATTCAAGTGTGGTTCCGAGTTTGCGGGAAAACGGACAATCCACATCGGTAAAGACAGCAAGTTTTCTTTTTCCGTTGCCGTAAACCGTTTTTACCGCTTTGTCCAGTGGTAAAGAATCAAAAGCGATTCTTCTCAAATCTTTAAGACGCTTGTCCGTTAAGTCTTCGCCTCGATCCATATCTAAGAGACGACCGGAAAACACAAATCTTGCGGTCTTGTCAAAGTAGATCACTTCTTTACCGACGGTGGCTTCAAAGATGCCTGCCAGCGGCGTCAGCCGATACGCAAGAACTTTAGTCTTGGGATAACGGGTCTTGAAGTTCTCCGCGGCAGTCTTCAACTCGTCGGCTTGGTCGGCGATTAAAGGAACAGACGGCGGATTGGACTCTTTAGAGGCCGGAGTATCAGAAACGTCGTGTTTCTGAGGTGCAGAAGTTTTAACGGCAGAAACTGTCTGAGCCTTAAAGTCGGGATTGACGCACGCACCGGAAGCAAAACTCGAAATCGGTGCGGCAAGTCCCATTGAGATTAGGACGGTTAGGAGGGAGGATGGTTTAAACATGGCAAAAAATTAAGGTTTGGTATTTCGTTCAATGGACAAGCCGTTGGAGATGACAATCTCGACATTGCGTCCGGAATCCACTTCAAGAACCGGGAACATGTCGCTTGCGAGCTTTAAGTAGTAATCAGTGATTCGATCCATGGCGTGTGTGGCGCCTTCTCCGAATCCCGCTTTCCAAGGGTTGGTGACCGTAGTAGAAACCGTCCCGGTAATAGAAGTCGTTTGGTTTTCAGACGCAAGCGATACCGCTTTGCCAAGACCGGCCAAAGTTCCTGTAAACAGAGCATTAGCGATGGCTTGTCCGCTCTTGGTGACTAAGCGGGCACGAAGACCGGTTTTGCCGTCTTCTCCGGAAACATAACCTTGGATCTTCTTATCTACGGCTCCGCCGTTTTCATCGATACAAGACAAGCGGTCAAGACGAATCAGCACGCGTTCGCTCGCTAACTCCCCGGTGGCATTGGCGGTCACAAAGCAGCGCTTAATACCGGATCGATAGAGATTAGGCATGACGGCAGAATCGGTGAGCTCTAAGAGCACAGGAACCGGATTGCCTGAGCCTTGTCCTCTGGTCGGCGCAGTGGCGCCGTTTAAGAGGCGAGCTTTAGCAAACGTGCCGCTCGGCAGATAAGACAAGGTTTCAGGTTTTGCTTTAGCCGGCAGCGTTCCGAGAACATTAGAAGGACTGGGAGCAGAGCCGAAATTGTTGATGACAAGACGAGGCGCCGGAGAAGAGGCCGGGGCATCCTGCTGCTGGCGAGAATATCTGCCTTGAGGCTGATTGCCGCTTGTAAAGCCTGTCTTCTTGCTGATCGGCTGCTTTCCGAGAATCTCGGAGGGCGGCCAGCCCTCTTCAGACGGTGCGGCATCTGTCGGACGATTAACCTTAGGAGCGTTCTTTTCTAAGAGTGCAATGCGATCTTCCAAGCGTTTCTTATCGCTTTGAAGTTTGGCTTCACGCTGTTTTGCCTCTTTAGATTCTCTTTCTAAGTTCAGCAGACGATCGTTATAAATCGCCTGATGCTGTTCATAGTCTGCCTTAGACGGAACCATCGAGATTTGCGTAGTGCTTGTGATCTGAGGAGCAGCCGTCGGCTTCTTGTCATCAGAGTAGTAAGAAGAAAGCATGGCGCCGGCAAAAAGCGCACCTAAAATAATTAGGGTCCAGGTGATCTGTTTTTTTCTTCGCTCACATTCGAAATAGCTCTTGACGCTCATCTTGCTGACCTCACTAACCAAAGATCTGCAGAGGCTCCGGGCGCAAGATCAGAAGCTTCAGTCGCAACGGCTAAAACACCGTTTCTCCAAAACTCCGGTTCACGAACCGTCTGTTTGTGTTTTGTACGATTCAGGATGCGATAGCGTTCAAGTCTCAGCCCTAAAACATTCCAAGCTCTGACAGGCTGAGCATGGAGATAGGCGCCAGCAAGCGTGCCCCCGAGCGCTTCGCCTTCGGAGTCCCGCAATTGCGGGATAAGTTTTAGCGCAGTCTGGATTCGCTCTTCATAGGGAAGACCGGAAAGTTCAGACGGTACGGACGGACCATTAAAAGAAGAGAAGGTTCCGGATTCTTTCAGCGTGACGGTTTGAGCAGTCAACCGCTCTTTAGGAGAAAGCGTAATGCTGTGCGTTTGTCCGGATTCGGTGACGACAAACATCCCGGTGATTTCTTTGGTCAGAGGGATAACATAAAGAGAGCCTGTCGTCGGATCTTTATCGGCCTGGATTAGATTGTTGTCGTAAACCGCTCTGACAATCTTACTGTTTAACACGACAACTCGGTTAGGCTGTTTATAAGCGACTGCGGCATGCACTGAAGACTGAGCGTCGGACGCAGCTGATTCTTTAGGCATCTCTTTAGCATTAAGAGAAGGGCTAAAGAAAACCACAGACTGGCAAAGAAATACGCTGAGAATGAGAAGACGATTAGGAAGGATCATTAGATTTCTCCGTTGGGCTTCATTGGTTCAAACGGACGCTTGCAGTCGGCTTCCTGCATGGTTTCTAACCAAAGACGAGAGTTTCGGTAGGTGAACTTCACGATCCAGCACTTCTTCCGCATGGAAGTGAGTTTGTCCCCGATGAACTGACGAACGTTTCCTCGAACGGAAACCTGCATGGCGGAGGCTCTGGTCTCAACCGCTTCAGGAAGCATATGAACGGAAGCATTGGCGCTCTTCATGCGGCGTCCTTGGGCAGTTAAGAAGACTTCAGTCGCACCTCTTTGTTCGGGCGAGACATACTGAAGCAGCTTTCTTTGGTTGTGCTCAAAGGTCTCGGGAGAATTATTAAGCGCGAGCTGTAAAGCAAAAAGCCCCATCTGCTCTAAATACTCCGGAGAGACGCCGTCTGCGTCCAGCCAGAAAGACTTTGTGATTTCCGCCGGAAGCACGACAACCCGATCTTTCTTATCTAAGACGATTAAGCCGAAGGCGAGAATGACATTGACAATGAGAGACGCGGCAAAGGCGTAAATAAAAAATGAGCGAAGCGCAAGACGAGCAGAGATCTCAGTCGTATATTCTTTAACGTTCATATTCGGTTATCCGACAAAAAAGCGGCGGCTCGATGGCGGAGTGCGCTTAAAGGTTCTAAAAGGAAACTGCCAGTAGAGGTAATGAAGTCCGTATCCGGGATGACGCTTTTGCTTGAGTCGGCTGTAGGCCCAGATTGCCGCATAAGAGGCAATCGCACCCATCAGAAGAGAATTAACGATGATGCCGAAGGCAAGTCCGGCAATGCCGGACGCCACCAAGTCAAAGTCCCACAGCAGAAACTTTGCAGGCGCATCCAATCGGCGCGGAACGTATTCATGAGGATTAAAGCATTCCATGTTTGATTCCTGAAAGAATCGGAAGCCCGAAAGAGCTTCGGGCAACCAAACTCAAAAGAGTTAGATCAGGGCCGTGAAGATCTGTTCAATGATCTGCGGACCGATGAACAAAGCCATGGAAGCGGCAACGCAGCCCACGGCACCCATGATGGAGCCGCGGATGACGCCGACACCTAAACCGACAAGCAGGAACATTAATGCGATGGATTTACCGAGTGTGCCGGTACTCCAGGCCTTCAACATGGCGTAGAGATCCGCAAAATGCTCCTGGCCACCCGTGGAAGTTCCGGCCCAAGCAGCGTCCGGACAAACGGCGCTCAGAACAAAAACAGAGACGGAAAGCAGGGCGGGAACAAAAGCAAAAGTTCTGTTTGCGGCGGTAGATAAAGTCATTAAAAACTCCTAAAAGTTAAGTAAAAGAGAAGACAAAGACCGATTAAGGACAAAAAATCCCTCCGCAGCCGCGGCCTTTGTCAAAAAGCGACGCGGAAGGCGTTACAAAAAACTTTTTAAAAAGAGAGAATTAAGAGGTGACGTCTCTGAGCTTTTGACGTTTAGCGTCAGACATTCCTATGTAGGCTCGATAGACTTTCCAGGCATACCTTTGTCGAGCATCGATGCAGTCCTGACCTTTAAGTCGAGTGCAGGCAGCGTTATAGGCGCCGACGGCATCCCACGGATGTGCGGCGCGCGTAAAGTTGTCCGCCAAAATCTCTGCGCCGACTTGAACGTTAAAGCAGGCGTCATTCAGCAGCTCTGACTTTGAGGTCTTAAAGCGCTTGAGCCACCCGGAATTGATCTGCATGAGCCCGTAGTCTTCGCTGGAAGCATTACGACCGACAGCAGACGGATTGCCGGAAGATTCCACAAAAGCAATGGCGCGGAGAAGATCAGCATCCAAGCCTTTCTTTTGAGCAATTCGGTCAAAGCAGTCTTCCGCTGCAGATACAGAAGTTCCGACAAGCGAAAGAAGCATTAAAAGGAGAAGACGTTTCATAAGTTATCCGAATCGATGGAAGTTAGAGACGATTAAATGGATGGACATGAGGAAGGCGACGTAAAAGAGCGCAGCAATCCAAGCCGGAATGAACCAGGGCATCAGCATCACGGCAAAAGCACAAATCAGAAGTACGGTCGGAGAAGACAAGGCGGCTTGGTAAAGCGTCGGGTGGTGGACCGCAAAACTCTCATACTTCAGGCGTCTGACAACCCAGGCATCAATGACCACGGCAATCAAAATCGGAGACAAGAACGCAAACCAGCCTATTGCCAATATGGCTCGAACACAGGACATCTCCAGCATGGCTCGCATCGAGACAAAGTAGGGCGAAGACCAAAGGCGCGTAAAGAATTCTTTTGTGGGAGCATCCTTTTGTCCGTCCACTTCCGCGGACGGAAGGTAAGAATCTCCTAAAAGAGCATTAAAGGAACCGGTCACTTTGGCGTGGACGCCATCAACCACGGGTCTCATAGACTCAAACAAGGAGCCGACCTTTTGGCTTGTGTCTTTGAGATGGAGTTCTGACAAGTTCTCAAAAGACGAGGCTTCATTTAATCCCGGCCACCAGATGACGGAACTTAAGACAAGGATTATTAAGAGGATTAAGAGTCGGGAGAGCATCTTAGTTTTCCTCGTCGTCGATAATGACAGGGACGCGGCCCTTCATCAGATGTCCGCCGCCTAAGGAGGCGAAAAACTGGGCGTTCGGGAGCTTGCCGAGATATTCCGAAGGAATAATCTCTTCGCGCACAGCCGTGCGCTTGTGCGAAGCACCGCCTTTAAAGGAAGGCATACCAATGTGCGTATCCGCATGGGTCGACAACGTGGTGTCGACATTGTGGATATAGGTCTTGCCGAAGGTTTCGGTGACAAAGTCCTGAGTTTCTCGATCTTTACAACGAAGCGCAATTAAGTTGTTGCAGTTGCCGAGCACCATGCGGGCTGCATGGACCGAACCCAAACGATGCGCCAAGTCAGGCACGGTCTGAATCGCAATCGTGGTGTAAACGCCGCCTTCGGCGCCTTTGTTGAGAAGTTCAATTAAAGGCTGATTGATGACGTTCGAGGCTTCGTCCACATAGAGCGAAATACGAACGTCGTTTAGTCCAAGGTTGTATCGCTTACCGGCATAAGCCGTTAAGTCGGACAAGAGCATGGAACCGACAGCAGAGGCAATCATGTTGTCAGACAATGAGTCAAGATTGACGTAAAGAACGCCTTTACATTTAACGAGAGATTCCATATCCCAGATAGGACGCTTATCGGAAGCGTCAGACGGATCAGGAGAGAGGGATTCTTCCAGAGGGCCGCTGGTGAGCATTGCGAAGATCGGCATAAGTGTTGCAGTTATTTTGGAATAGTGCTCTTTAGAGTGGTGGAAGATCTTTAAGCACTCGCCGACGACCATCGTGTGCAGATACGCAGGCAGTACGTTCTCGTACCAAGACACCAGAACATTAAGTTCGTGGATTGCGTCGGTGCAGTTTTCTCGTCTTGCCGGCAGGAAGGATTCCGCCTGTTCTCTCCAATCGGATTGAGCATGCTGCTTCACCGCTTGGAGGATTAAGGCTCGGAGAAGATCTTCAATGCCCTTGTTGATGTTCTGAGACAAGGTTTTCAAAGAGGGCTTTTCTCCGAGTTCAATCATGGCATCCGCAAAGGTCTTGATACAAGACCAGGCGAACTGCTTGAAGACATTGTCTTCTCCGGGGACCACTGACATCACGCGAGTGGCAATCTGGGCGCCGGTGCTGAATACAGCCGTCACATCAAAACGAATGCCATCTTTCTTTGAGCGGTTTCCCGGATGAAAACGCAGCGGCTTGCCGCGACCGGCTTTCTCGCAGGCTCGGCAGAATGCCTTGTACATGCGGTCAGAACCTTTAGGATCAATGAAGATGACGGCATCGCCTCTTAAAATGGCCTGCGTCATGATGAAGTTCAGCATCACGCCTTTACCGGCTTGGGTCGTTCCGACAATGAGCAGGCCGCCCTCAAAGTTTTTGAGGGCTCGGCGCAGTTTCTTCTCGGACGCATCCAGCCCGTGAAGATACGGCATACCGATTTCTTCAGGCAGCTGAGTTTTGTCGTGACGATTAAAGAGACGATGCATAAAAGACGGGAGCATTAAGGTTGAGATATTGAGGCGAGATAAGTCATGGAGCTTTTGCGTGTGTTCGGGCAGCCACGTAAATCCGTATCCGATACAGACGGATTTGTCGTCAAAGTCTTCTAACGCTCTGGAAAACTTCATAAGCTCCATCCGTCTGCCTGACAGCAGACTTCTGGCTCTCAGAATGTGCAGCCCGTTAGACAAGCGGTAGGCACCCATTCCCAGTGTCAAAGACAACAAAGCGATACTGAGGTTTAAGGGAAGGATGTTTTGATAACCCAAAAATGCCAGATATGCAGACGATGCAAACCACGGAAACACCGCAGCCAGCTCATGGGATCGTCTGTACGGACGGCTTAGGCGCCTCCGGATAGCAGTATCTTCTCGGATAGTGAACATTAGGGAAAGGATTAAAAGTATGGTTAAAGACTTCGAGCGGGATGTATTTGTCTCGCTTGGAGCGGTAATAGACTTCGTGGTTGAGATCAAGACAAGGTTTAAGCGGACGGACTTTAGAAAACTTTTCTCCGCGGCTTAATGCTTTATTCCGATAACGTCTCAGACACTGGTTGAAGTACTCGGCCTTTAAGGGAAGAAGCTTTCTAGCCTTTTCCCGCCACTCATACCATTTCTGATAAGTAATGATTTCGTGTGCTGTGTAAGTCTGGCTCATCTTCTTTAAGACTTCTCGCTCTCTCGAGCGCTTGTCTGATTTACTGAGCTTTAAGACAATCTTTCTGGTGTACTTGTAAGGCTCACGAGTCTGCATACGTTTAAGACGATCTCTTTTGGCTTTTGTGGCCATGAGTTCCATATATTCATCGACGTAGAAATGACGATGGCAGAGCTGGATCTTTCTGTTTTCTTTCTGCGCCGAGGTCACTGATCTGGAAGATTTGATCCTCTTGGACTTGTATTCCTTGGCCATTTCTTCCCAAGTCGGCTTTTCCTTTGGTTTTACGGTGTATTCGTATTCCGGTCTGAGGTAACGATTAGGGAGATACCAGATTTTCCTGCCGTAAGGATCTTTACGGTTTTGAGGATGTTTATGGTCGCGAGAGATAACCTTTAATTTGTCAATCGTTAGGATGACATCCGGATTGTCCATGAAGAGGGCTCTCATGGCAGCTCGGGACAGCATCATTTTGTCCCAGTCCGGTAACTCGTCGAATTTCTTCCTGGTTTCCGTACGACTCAAGATGACCTTGTCTCGCGAAGGTAAATGAAGTGTGGCCATAATAAAAAGCTTCAATAGGTATTCGTTAGGTACAAAACTCCCCCGATCGGCCGTAAAAACGGTCGATTTGGAATGTTTTGAGAATTAAGAGAAGGGCGGTTAAGCGATTAATGCAGCTTGTATTGCCTTAGCCGAAGACTTACCTGAAGAAGGCGTCTTTGCGGGAGCTTTAGGTACCGGCTTGGCTTCTGCTTTGGCTTGAATCGTGGCTTTAGCTGTTTTTGCTGCCGGTTTGACTGAAGCTTTTGGCTGGCTGACTGATTTAGCTGTCTTTGCAGTCTTGTTGGCCTTGGCAATCTGGACTACAGAAACTTCCTTTAACTTCGCGGCTTCGTGGTTTGCCTGTGGATTAGATGGCTGAAGAGCTTTTGGCTTTCGACCACGTTTAGCCTTCGGAGGATTCTGGTCAGAAGGTGCTGCGTTTGATTTCGGCTGACCGGAGGCTGCTGTATTTGCCTTCGGATTTGCTGCAGAGGCAGCGTTTGCTTCACTTGGGGTCTTTGTCTTTGCAGATTCTTTTGCCTTTGGAGAAGTGGCTGTGCTCTCAGAAAGATTAGCGGTTTGGGTGTCAGCTTTCTTTTTGCGGCCGCGTTTAGCCTTAGGCTTTTCTGCATTGGTGGCAGAGGACGTTTCGGATGCGGCGTCGACAGACGGATTCTTAGCATCAGAGGGTTTGTCAGACTTGCTTTGAGCATTAGATGAGGAGGATGGTCGGGTTTGCTGAGCAACGAATTGAGCCTCAGGCTTAGCCGCCGCATTTTCTTTGGAATTAGCCTTGGATTCTTGAGAAGTCTGGTTGTCCGACAAGTTGTCGGATTTATCCTTGTTCTTCAAAGAAGCTAGTCTCTTGATTTCAGCATCCATTTCCATGTCGGCGAGTTTTTCCGGATGGATGGAAGATTGTTCTACAGATTCATTAAGTCTTTGAACCAGTTGTTGCTGAAGTTCCGGATTGGCGACTTCTCGGCTTATCTTCGCAGGTGCTTCTGACGCTTTTTGATCAAGTTTCTCGGCGGAGACAGTAGATGTATTTTCAGAAGAAACAGTTTTATTTTCTTCGGAAGATTTTTTTGCATCAGGTTCAACGGCTGCAGCTTCGGTCTGTGTATCTTGGATCGTCGGAGTTTGTACTTCAGTGGCGGGAGCTTCAGTGGCCGCACTGACGATTACAGAAGAGTTATCTTCGGTAACGTCAGTCCCCCTAGACTCACAAGTAATCTGTTTAACTTCAGGTTTCTTTGGAGCATTAGAAGGAGAGGATTCTTCGGAATCGATTTTCACGAGTCGATAACCGCGTTTAGCCAGCCAACTGTGCACTGAAAAGCATTCCCCGGCACCCTTGAAGAATCTGCTTGTGTCGTGGCAAAGAGCATTAAAGACGAGTTTGCACGAGGCTTTAATGGCGTGCGAGGTTTGGATCGTCGGAGCAGATGGTTCGTCGGATTTTTGGACGACGATTAAGTTTGTGTTAGACATTTCTTTTGCAGGCTCTTCAGTTATAGTAGTTTCGGCAGCAGCTTCCTTGGACTTCGCCTTTTTGTTTTTGGCTTGTTTCTTCTTTACGTTGAATTCGCAGTCAAATTTTTCTTTCGCTTCTTCGAAGGCTCGCAGAGCATGCTCTAAATCTGCCCTACGCTGAGCGAGAATTGCCGGAGGGACTTTTGCTTCTTCGGCTTCTTTGAGTGCCTGTTCTTGGGCCTTCCAACGCTTGCGAGCGTCTTCGAGCATTCGTGCAAAAAATTCCCTTCTTTCCTTATCCTCTTCCGTTTTTGGTGCTAATACCTCTTCAAAGTAGGGCTTCAAACGTTCCATCATCAGCTTCTTGTCTTCCCATTGCCATTTAGCCACCGGTTTGTAAAGACCGAGCTCTTTCAGTTTCTTATCATTAGCATTAACGGAATGTTTTGCTTGGAGGGACTGAACGGTCCTCCCGAAATAGCTGTCATTAGCGACATAAAGAAGAAAATTATTAAAGCGAAGACCTTGCACGGGCGTAGAGAAAACCTCTTTTCCGCCTTTCTTATGAATTTCAATGCGGTTGGCGACTTCTTCAAAGGTACCGCCTTCTCTCAAATCAAAGATCCCGCATTGACAGCACATTCTGAGAACCTCTTTCTCTCGCCATGTCTGGCGAGGAAAGAGTTCTTGAAGTTTTGCCGTTAAGAGAGGAAAGAAATATTCAACGACAGCGTAGATTTCTCCGTCTTTGCACGTGATCGCACGCGCAACGATTTGGAGCGGTTCTTTATTCCCTATCGCGTCCGACTTTCTAAGCGCTGCTTCAGGAGAGAGCTCGCTTGCGAGCAGGGCGCAAATCGCCCAGCTCAGGAGCGAAGGAATATAGTGAGGCGGCTCCTCTCCTTGTCTGGCAAATTCAACCGTCATCTGCTCTCTGAGAATCGATTCTGCTTGAGAGATTAAGATGAGGATGAATTCATCCTTCACAATACTTCCTAAGTCTCCGCGGATAAATTTGGAAAGCAGCGCAAGGTATCCTCGCTTAAAGCTCTTTGCAAAACGCTTTTGGAGAGATTCCGGAAGATATTTAAGGATGAGACGATTGATGTTGCCGGCTGCAGCTTCAGGATCCGGATCGACATTGTGGTAGAGCGTAAGTTCCTGCCCCTCGTGTTCCTTGAACCAATCTTCGTAAGGCACTTCAAACCGAAACTCATCGCCGTTCTCGGCAATCACACAGAATGTCATGGCCGTAATGCGTAAGTTAAGGAAGAAACAGATGATTAAAACGAAGAGTTTTAAAAGCTGTGTCTCAAACTCTTTCTGTGCCAGCGGCATCGTGAAGAACTGGATGCGCTGGCGCAGAAGATTAAGCGCAATGCGGCTTAGTTTTAAAGAGAAATCGATGTGGCTTCCCGGCCAAAAGTATCCCGAACCTGAGCTCAAAGGAAAATTACCGACGATCTTAACCAATACCTCAAAAAGCTCGGTTTGTATGGCAAGCAGATGGTCGTCTCCGACCGCCTGTCTCAGCTCATTGATCAATGGCTGAACGTTATGGCGGTCAGATTGGTTAAAAGGCCTCAGGCAATCGGCGAGGGGCATGGAAGGTTTAGCCATTGTTATGGTGGTAATGGAGGAACGATTTAAGGAAAGAGTTGCAGCACTGGTTTAACTGTTTGAGACTTTTACGAGCATCTTTCTGAAAACCTTTAGGAGTATTAAAAGGAGCAAGATTTTTTGGAAATCCATGAGCTGTCCATCTCTGATAATCAAAAGGTCCGTGATGGTCTAAGGAAGTCGAAGAAAAATGGACAAGTGGTCCTGCTGCGGCAATGACAGATGTTTGACCGTCCTTGTGAACCAAAGCCGGCCAAAGTTTGGAAGTTTTAATGTTGCGGAAGTCCGTTTGAAGATTAAAGAAGGGCAGATGCTGCAGTGTGTAAAGGACAAACAGGGCGCTCAGCTTATTCTTTAAACCAAAGCGACGTTTAACGACAAAAGACATCAGACTGACGACGTCGACAAAGGCGTAAATAAAGTCTTTGTTGGAAATTCCTACAGGGATATCCATTCCATAACCGCTCGCTCTTCCTTTGCTAATTCCGCGGTTTTTATTTAAAACTGCCGAAGAAGGATTAGAGAGACTGATTCCGGACTCAGCAGCGTACTGCTTAGCAAAGTCGTCCAATGCACCGTTCATGTAGCTGTCAATCTTCTCTTGATGTTCGCCGACAGAGTCGTAAAGCTCAGGGATCCTCTCAAGCGCAACCATTGGGAACTCTTCCTTTTGAATGTGAGGTGCTAGTTCTTGGAGAAATTGATCCAAATGAGGATTAAGAAGGATCGGATCCTTCAAAACAGACAAAGTTCTCCAGATACGGCGAGATTGCATTTCCTCAGCTTCTTCCGGAGAGACATTCTTATCTTGCAAAACAAATTCAAAGCGGTTCACATAACTCATGAGTGTATGGGAAGAGAGCAGGAAAGAAAGGGCCGTGAAATAGCGATGGTCTCTGCGGATCTTTAAATAGAAGAAGATGAAGGCCCAGGCGATGACTGTCTCCATGAACTGCTGGGGAGTTGAGATCTTTGAAGGCTTCATGAAATGGTCTTCCAGTTCGGTATAGAGATCTTGATCGCCTTGAGCGTATGCATTAAGAAGACGGATGCAATCCGCGATTGACGGAAATACTTTCTTGGATTCAACGGGTGTTCTACCCAGCGGTGCTACCTTCACGATCGGATAAGGAAGGTAGGCGGCAATGGTCTCATCAAAATCTTTGTCGGAAAAAGCAACGGCAGGAATATTAAAGAGAGGAAAGCGTTTTACATATTCAAGTGCTGCTGCGTTGATTGTGGGGATATCGGGCTTCAACCCCGTTTCCAGACAGTTTTTGTTAAAAATTTGACAGACTGATTTCTTCATATTGCATCTCCTGCATAGGGTTAAGTAAATGTCTTAACGACAGATTAATGATCACCCTATAAAAGAAGCCAGGGGATAGTTATGACCAACTTTAGGTAGAAACTTTTGTTAAGTGCTTAAGGATAGGATTAATTCACATTAAGAGGCAAAAAACTCCCTCTGTAATGGTTTCATCCTGTTGTTTGGATTGAATCAAACATTACTAAAATAGTAATGACTGGGTTACAACTAATTAGCCACGGGCTAATATGGTTATACTTGCGTTACTAATCTGGTAATAAAAGATAGACAACTGGTGCATGTCCGTTGCACTAATAGTGCAAAAAGGTCAATTACTGTTTAACTAATTTCCACTTTAGTACCATTAGCTTTACTACCATTAGAGCAGCGTTTTACCATTACAAAACAAACGTTGATCCAACCATTTCAAAAGACACTTGACAAAAATTTCTAACCCGGATGGTTAGAGTTCGGAAAAAGATTCGGCCTTTAGCCGGCCCTCGCGGGGCCGGCCGACCCGGAACATTAAGAGAGAATGCTCGTAGAGCAAGAACCCTCGGACGTCTGAAACGTTTTCTAAGTTTGAATTTGAAGCGAAGGCTCGGCCTCACGGCTTCGGTCAATCGATTCTCACGACGGGCAAGACCTCGAACCGAGATGAAATCTCTTTCATCGTCTTTCCTGCAGTTTGGTACCCGATACCCTGATACAGGAAAGGTTTAGAAATTCGCTTTAAACAAATCCAATCCAAAAGAGCCGCCTCAGAAAGACGCTTGTCGCCAAACCGTGCAGTCGATCATTAAAGGTGAGGGAGGAGATTCAGATGGGCAATACACATCCTCTTAACCACGTTCCCCTTCAGTGACTTTCTGCCGCGCCGGATTTAAGCCCGGAAGCGTCCGTCTTCGGTCTCTCTAAATTTTCCTCTGCGCTTCTTGTCTCCTTACCAGGAAGCAATCAGCGCAATTTCGACACAAGGTCGAAGTTTTTCCTCAGCACGGCAAAAGCCGTTTCGAGGCGTTGATCTCGGGAAGCAAGATCCGAAATCAAAACTGCTCGTTAAAACTTCTACCGCGGGGAGAAGTTCTCCAGCATTCCTCCGTCCGGAGCAGGACGTTCAATACGGTGAGGTCTGCTGTGAAGCAGCTCTTGAGAGGAGCAAGTTCTTCTCAAGCACTTCGAAGAATCTTTGTGGAACCTCAAAGATGCTTCGGAATTGACCGGAAAGAGAGCCCTAGAAATCCGCCGAGACCTCCAAGACAATTTTCCGATCCGTCTGTTTAGGTCTTTTAAATTGACCTTTTACAGGCGGCCGAGAGTTCCTCACTAAAAGTTTTACCTTTTGAACTCGGCGCCGGCGCAATCGGCTTAACTCTCGGTCTTGTTTTCTAAGCTTTCGCCCAATTACTATTCCTTTCTGTTAACCATAACAAAGAAAGAAACGGAACAAGAAACTAACCACAGTTCATCTATTGAATCTCCGAGGTTTCTTCGGCTCCCTTTTGAAGAACTTCAGAAGCGTTCCTTGTTGAGGCGTAACTGTACAGAGGTTGGTTTTTGCAGTCTATGTGACCCTTTTATGTATTGGGAGGGATTTTTAAGGTAATTTATTGGTTTCTGAGAGATTAAACTCGTTGAGGCTCAGGAAGAGTTTAGAGAAGACTGTTTAATTTTGTTTTACGCTTCAAGTTTACCTACGGATACACTCCTTTACGGTTGAGAAGAGGAGCCTCATCGGAGAACTTCCTCTGAGAAACGGCATCAATCTGACCATTGAGGATCTCTATAAGCAAAGTTCCAACTCAAGATTTGTGCAATTAAAAGCGGCTGAATTAATTGAAAACATATGCAAAGTCGTATCAAACTCCCAAGCGCTATATGTGCAGCTGGCGGGAATGACCGATGAAATAGTCGGTGCCCGATACTAGATTTATTAATAAACGCTTCTCTGAATTAGGAGCGAACAGTTCTAAAAATCCTGGAAGAATCTCGCGTTCTGGGAGCAGACTGGAATTTAGAAGAACTAAAAGACAAACTCAAAAACGCCGGTAAGAAAGAAATTGTCACAACCCGCCGGAGAGCGGGCTAAATGCCTCAACGAGAGCAGAGAGCTGATCGAAATCTAAGAGGCGCCGAACACTATGAATCTTCAAAGAAAAGTGGAGAGTTAAAACTAAGGAAAAGGTAAAAGAAAATGCGGTCTTGCCGGCCACGTGGATCTCGTTTATAAAAACGCACCCAACTGTCAGGAGAAAGACGCTGTGCCGGACGGACGTGAATTCTCGCACGCGCGCGAACGGTGTTCTCACTGGTGCGACCGCTCGAAAAATCTTGTTGTTGAGAGAAATCAGGACGCTTAGCCGCTCTACCTACCACGAGCTTAACCAGATCGAGAGCTGCTTCCGAATTATGAAATGTCATCTGGGAACTTAAGGAACCTCTGCACAAAAGGTGGGTGATATGCTATAATTAGCACACTACCGAA